>Ga0265293_10013342_pt1 | contig 10679 bp, 8 predicted proteins | sample Munlanlewell138R_FD_192505 | JGI IMG/M metagenome (GOLD analysis project Ga0265293, IMG submission 192505) | Leachate microbial communities from a municipal landfill in Southern Ontario, Canada - Leachate well 138R | ecosystem: Engineered > Solid waste > Landfill > Unclassified | place: Canada... | reverse complement strand
CAAGCAGCGCCAACGCCATCCCTGCCTTCTGGTGGTACTGGCAGGCAGGCTACGACGAGCGTTGGAACGAACCCACCTGGGGCGACGAGTCCCTGCCACGCACCTTCGATGAGTACTTCAAGGAGGCGCTCGAGAAGGGCTGGTGGACGGGCGTCGATAAGCCCCGGCCGGAACAGCCTCCGCGCGTCCTCATCGAATGCGGTGGCAACATGCTACGGCGCACCCGCGGCGGCAAGACCGCCCTGCTCCCCAACCTCTGGCCGAAGCTGAAGACTATCGTCACCATCGACTTCCGCATGAGCCAGACGGCACTCTATGCCGACTACTTCCTGCCCGCGGCACAGCACTACGAGAAGATCGGGTTCCACATCCCGACGCCCCACGTGCTGCAGCTCATCTTCTCCGATAAGGCGGCCGAGCCGGCCGGCGAAGCCGCGAACGAGTGGCGTATCTACCACGCCCTCCTCGTGAAGCTGGCGGAACGCGCCGAGGCCCGTGGACTCACCGAGTACAAGGATTCCCGCGGTTACGTCCGCCGCTACGCAGACCTCCCGGGTTTCTACTCTATGGATGGCTACCTGCTCGACGAAGAGAAGGTCGCCGACGAGCAGATTCGTGACTCCGCCCTGGCGGGCACCCTGCCCATGGGTACGAACCTTCGCACCGTGCGCGAGGAGGGCCACGTCCGGTTCATCGACTGGGGCCTCAGCCCAATGGCCCTCGCCCAGGCCTCGCCCATCAAGGCCGACGAGGTGCATGTGCCCTTCCGCGACCACACCGAGCGCGGCGACCCGTTCCCCACCTACGCCCGCCGCGCACAGTTCTATATCGATCACGACTGGTTCCTGGAGGCGGGCGAACAGCTCCCCGTGTGGAAGCCCAATCCACGTATGGGCGGTGACTACCCGCTAAACATGACCTCCGGCCACAACCGCTGGAGCGTCCACACCATGAACCAGGCGAACTGGGTGATCCTCGGGACTCACCGCGGCGAGCCGACGGTGGAAGTGAACCCGGGCGATGCCGACGCACACGGAGTGGCCGACGACGACCTCATCCACGTGTTCAACGACGTCAGCTCCTTCCGGGCTCGTGCCAAGGTCTCCCCGAGTGTCAAGCCCGGGCAGATCGTCTCCTACAACGGCTGGGCCGGGCATCAGTACCCCGACTGGTCGGGTGCGAACGAGATCGAGCCCGGGATGGTCAAGTGGCTCGGCTTCGCCGGTGGCTATGGCCACCTCCGCCACCTGACAGCCGAGTGGCAGCCCATCCCGAACGACCGCTGGGTCCCCTGTGATTTCGAAAAGGTGAACGAGGTAACGTCATGAAGGTAGCGAATGTCCAGGCGGGCCACGATCTCGCCGATCCCCGGGCGGCCACGTGGACGTCCATTGCCCACGAGTCCGTCTCGCTGGCACCAGTCCCGCTCAGGAACCAGCCGAATGAGTACATCCGTACGAAATGGGCCGACAGGCCCTACGGAGAAACGCCGTCAGCGTCCGTCGCAGCCGCGAGCGACGGCGAACGGATCTACCTGCTTCTCGAGTGGGAAGATGACCCACGCCCGAACGGCGAATTCCAGGATGGCGCTGCCGTGCTCTTCTCGAGCGGCAACAGCGACGGCCTCGCCACGCTGGGCACACCCACGAGCCCCATGACGCTCTGGTACTGGGAGGACCGCAGGCCCGCTCCGCTTGTTCTGCAATCCTCCGGGCCGGGAGTGTTTCGCAAGCAGGGAAACGGCAACCTTGCCGCGCAGGCCGGGCTCCGCGACGGCCGCTGGAGCGTTGTGCTCAGCGGCCCGGCGGCCATCCCCCCGGACGCCAAGGTGGGTGTCGCCGTCTGGAACGGCACGAACGAAGAACGCGCGGGGCTTGCCGCCGTGAGCCGAGAGTGGCTCCCGCTCGAACTTTCCTGAGGAGAAAGCGATGACGACAGCGAAAAGTAGTGGAAGCGTGGCCAAGAAGCTCCGGCAGATCGCCTGGGTGTTCGACCTGAACAAGTGCATCGGATGCCAGACCTGCTCCGTCGCCTGCAAGGTGCTCTGGACAAGGGACGAGGGCGAACAGCATCAGTGGTGGATGTCGGTGAACACCATGCCAGGGCTCGGCACCCCCAAGAACTGGCAGGAGATGGGCGGCGGCATCGACCCCGAAACCGGTAAGCCTCGGCCCGGCCACCAGCCCACCCGCGAGGAGTTCGGCGGCGGCTTCGATTTCAACTACGACGAAGTCTTCTACGGTGGCACCGCGGGCAAGGCGCACCTCGAGCCCCAGGGACCCCGCGAAAACCGCTGGGCGATGAACTGGGACGAAGACCAGGGCGCCGGCGAATGGCCGAATTCCTACTACTTCTACCTTCCCCGCATGTGCAATCACTGCACCAATGCCGTCTGCGTCGACGCCTGCCCCACCGGCGCGCTCCAAAAGCGCCCCGACGACGGTCTTGTGCTTCGCGACGAAGAGATCTGCATGGGCGACCGCTTCTGCATGGAGGCGTGCCCCTACAAGAAGATTTCGTTCAACTACGAGCGCCACGTCGCTCAGCAGTGCATTGGCTGTTTCCCCCGGATCGAAGCGGGCGTCGCACCGGCGTGCGTCCGTCAGTGCCCGGGCCGGGCCGTCTTCGTTGGCTACCTCGATGATGAAGAGGGCCCGGTCCACCGCCTCGTGGAGGAGTGGGGCATCGCACTCCCGTTGCTCGCGGAAGCCGGCACGGGCCCGAACGTCTACTACGTTCCGCCGCTCGCGCCCTCCCGCCTCAACGAGGACATGAGTATCGACTACGATACGCCGCGCATCCCACCCGAATACCTCGAATCGCTCTTTGGGCCGGCGGTCCACGGTGCGCTCGCAAAGCTGAAGGGCGAGATGGAGACCGTCCGTAACGGTGGCTCCTCCGAGATGCTGAAGACGCTCATCGCCTACAAGTGGAAGGAGCTGCTTGGCCCCTTCACTGTCGACCCCGCTGAGCTGACGCCGAACGGCAACGGCGTGGGGGCCTGACATGTTCGTTTACTCTCTTGCAGGCTTGAAGATTGACGGCGAAGCACTCCCCGAGCAGGAGCTCCCGGACAACGAGACGACGGCGCGCACTGGTGTCTACCAGCTCCTGGCACGCCTCGTCTCCGTGCCGGATGCCGATATCCATAGCCGGGCAGTGGCCGGCGAGTGGGGCCACGAACTGGCGGAGGCGGGAAAGCTCCTCGCCTCCCCGTTCGAGTTCGGCAACGCGGCACTGGAGGACGGCGCTACCCGGGAAGAGATGGAAGCGGAGTATCTCCGCCTCTTCGAGGTTGGTGACGAGGCCGGCCCGCCGGCCCCGCTCTTCGGTGGCGTCTACGGTGGGGGCGACCGCATGAATCGGATGGAGGAGGTTGTCCGCTTCTACGAGTATTTCGGCCTCAGCACAACGGCCGAAGATCCCCGCCCCGCTGACCACCTGGCGACCGAAATCGAGTTCATGAAGTACCTGACGTTCAAGGAGGCGGTTTCCTCGTCGCCACGGCTGCAGACATCGTTCCGGCGGGCCCAACTCGACTTCCTCGACCGGCAGCTCACGCCCTGGCTCCCAGAACTCAATGCACGAGTGGAGAAGGCGGGCGGCTGGCCATTCTATCGCTGGGTCACGGCGACCCTCTCGGCGTTCGCCGTAGCGGACCAGGCCTATGTTAAGGCGCAGTTGGGCTGAATGGCGCCTTGCGAACGAATGGGGAGGCGGGGATGAAGACGGAAGCACGCTATCGCCAGCGCTGGAGTTGGGATCGCGTTACGTTCGGCACTCACTGCCTCAACTGCCTTGCGACCTGCCCCTACCGCGTCTATTCGAGCGACGGTGCGGTGCTGTTTGAAGAGCCCCTGGGCGGCTTCGAACAGTACGACCCGAACGTGCCAGACATGAACCCCATGGCGTGTCAGAAGGGAAGCGCCTGGAGCCAGCAACTCTCTGCGCCCGACCGTCTCCGCTACCCCCTTCGCCGCACCGGTGAGCGCGGCGAAGGGAAGTGGGAGCGCATTTCCTGGGACGAAGCCCTCACGGAGATCGCGGACGCCCTCATCGAGGCGATTGACTTCGAGGGGCCGGAGTCGATCGTGTTCGAAGAGACGGTCGAAGGTGGCCTCCTTACACAGGCGGCCTACTTACGGTTTGCTGGCCTGATCGGCGCCACGACCCTCGACGCGAACGGCCTCATCAACGATTTCCCCGCTGGCCACCACATCACCTTCGGCAAGTTCTCTTGTGCCAGCAGCGTGGATGATACCTTCCATGCCGAGCTCGTCCTGATCTGGCACTCGAACCCGTCGTACACCGCGATCCCCTACGCCCACTACATCACCGAGGCGAGGTACAACGGCTCCCACGTCGCATGCATCGCCCCGGATTACTCACCGTCCGCGCTCATGGCCGATACCTTCGTGCCGATAAAGCCGGCCACCGATGCTGCCTTCGCCCTCGCGATGTGCCAGGTCATCATCGAAGAAGAGCTCTTCGATGCCGATTTCGTCCGCAGCCAGACCGACCTTCCGCTCCTCGTGCATGTCGATACGCGCCGCTTTGTTCGCGGCCCCGAACTGATCGAGGGCGCGAAAGAAGACCAGTTCTTCTGGTGGGATGCGAAGACAGGCCAGCCGGTCGAGGCCCCGCGCGCCTCGCTCGATCCCGGAGCCGTCGAACCGGCACTCGAAGGTTCGTTTACGGTCACGGGCACCGATGGCGTGGAGCACCACGTCACCACGGTGTGGGAGCTGCTGCGCGAGCGACTGGAGGACTACACCCCCGAGGCCGCCAGCTCCACGTGTGGCGTGAACCCCGGCGTCATTCGCCAGCTCGCACGCCAGGTTGCCTCGAAGCGGACGAAGATCCTCGAGGGCTTCAACGCACCGAAGTACTACCACGGGGACCTGATGGAACGGGCGATGTGCTTGCTCCTCGGCCTCACCGGGAACTGGGGCCGCAAGGGCACCGGCATCCAGGGACTCGCACTCGCCGGTCTCGATGGCTACATGCTCTTCGGCATGAAGCAGCGTCGCGGCCTCGCCGAGACGATGCGTGTGATGGACGGCGTCGACGCGGCGATGAACGCCCTTCGAAGCCAGGACCCGGATGCGACGGAGGAGATGCTTGGTTACGAGCTGCTCCTGCGCGGCGTCGCGGCAGGGACGGCCAGCCCGCCCGCCTTCTTCCACTACTACCACTGCGGGTACAAGGACACCTGGAACCGCAGCGAATGGTCTGACCCGGCCATGAGCCAGCCGTTCGAAGAGTACGTCGCCGACGCGATGAAGCGGGGCTGGTGGGGCGGCCTGGTGAAACCGAACGCAGCGAGCGACCCCCAGGTGCTCTTCGTCGTCGCGACGAACCCCGTCCGCCGCCAGCGTGGTGGGACGAGCACCCTGCTGGAAGACCTCTGGCCAAAGCTCGAAAAGGTCATCGTCGTCGATAACCGGATGAGTGCCACCGCCCTCCAGGCCGACATCGTGCTCCCCGCGGCCATGCAGTACGAACGGCCGAACCTGCAGTACGCCATTACGCACTCGTTCTCGGTCGGCTTCTCCGACCGGGCCGTGCCGCCGCAGGGCGAAGCACGCACGGAGTGGCAGATCTTCACGGCACTCGCCGAAAAACTGCAGGAGCGGGCCATCGAACAGGACTTCGTGGAGTACCTCGATGGCCGGCGTCAACCCCGCCGCCTGGACAATCTCGCTGCTGCCTACACGCTCAGCGGCGCCTACGACGATGAGGAGAACGTCCTCGCTGAGTGGCTCCGCGACAGTATCGAAGCGGGCACCGTCCCCGCCCACGGCACCCTCGAAGGGCTCCGCGAGCACGGCACCGTCCGCTTCTCCGGTCTTGGAATGTTTGCTCCTGGCCTGTCGCTCGCGGCAAACGTGCAGCCGGACGAAACGGTCACTGCGTACGAGTGGCATGTCGAGGACAACCTGCCGTATCCCACGCTGACGCGACGCGCCCAGTTCCTCATCGATCATCCCTGGTTTGCGGCGGCTGGCGAAGATCTGCCCTGCCACAAGGACACCCCGCTCGTCGGCGGCGATTATCCCCTGCTGGTCACCAGCGGGCACTCCCGCTGGACCGTCCACGCCGTCTCCATGGGCAACCGTCTACTCGCCGACACCCATCGTGGCGAGCCGCTCGCCATCCTCGGCACGGATGACGCTCGCGCGCGCGACATCGCCGATGGCGACCTGGTCGAGGTGCGGAACGACCGCGGGAGCTACCAGGTCCGCGCGCGCGTCTCCTCCCGGGTTCGTCCCGGGCAACTCATCGTCTACAACGGCTGGGAGCCCCACATGTTTCCGGGCTGGAAGGGCGCCAACGAAGTGGAACCCGGCATGGTCAAGTGGCTCCACCTCGTCAGTCGTTACGGTCACCTCCGCTATCTCCCGTTCGGTTGGCAGCCTGTGCCCTCCGACCGGGCCGTTTTCGTCGAGGTAAACAAGGCATGACACATACCGGTACCCCCGCGCCAGTCACCCTGAGCGCGGAAGAGCAGGCCGCGATTTCTCGCGCTTTTGAGGCCGCGCCGTCCCTCTTCTCGCTCCTTTCGACATTGCGCACACGCCGCATGGGCCTCGGCTATCGCTCCGAGACCGGGACCGAGGAAGCATTCGACTGGTCCAGTCACCTGCTTGTGAAACAGCGCGAAGGCCCGCTGGCCTACGAATCACCACACGCCGCGGCGCCCCTCTCCGAGGTCGAGGAGGCGCTTGTCGCCTGGGCCGCGATCGGGCCCAACGGTATCGTCACCGCCGACATCCCGGTGCAGGGCGACCTCTCCAGTCTGCTCTCCTGGGCGGGCCGCACGGTCCCCGGCTCCAGCAACGACCACGGCGTCGACCTCTTCGTGATCAACGACCGGGGTGTGCACCTCTATCGTCCGGGTCCGGAGCGCATGGCACCGGTGGAGATCCGTGGTCCCGAGGACTACTGGAAGATTCTCCACTGGTACCGCAGCGGCCTCACGACTATCAGCGACCGTCGCCCGGACGTAGCCTGGGCGACGGCTCCGCCCGGCACCCACAACGTGAACACGATGGGCGCCCTGCAGTACAACGCCAACCGCCCGGGGAGCACCTGGTTCCTTCCGGTCGGCGATGTGGGCCTCGAATGGGTCAACTTGCTGCTGTCGTCTTACCAGTTCGGCGGCTTCTATCTGCAGGACCCGGAGACCGACAAGCCCGCTGGCTGTGACCAGTGGATAAAGCCGGGCTTCCTCGAGGTGGGTTTCCCGCTGCCGATCTTCGATGAGCTCGCGCTCATGCAGCACGTGACCGAAGCCGCGTGCGTGGTCCAGAACATCCGGCTCGCCTGCGAGGCGCTCGGCCTCGGCGCCTGGGCCATGGGCGGCTACTCCGACGACCTCCTGCTCGGCGCCTACCCCGAAGTCGCCCGGGGCCTCGGATTCGCCTTCCTCGAGCGCGACCCCGCGCGCAACCCCTCCCGCACTGCGACCTGCCTCGGCCTCCCGGGTGTGTTGGATGCCTGCGTCGTCCCATCGAAGCAGTTCCCGAATGCGGAAGCGCTCGTGACGCACGTCGTCGAGCGCCGCTACGCCCGGGGCGCGCATCTCTCGCGCGAGGACAACTGGGGCGCACGGAACGGCGGTCCCTTCACGCCGGAGACGCTCGCGCAAGTGGTGGAACACCCGCGCGCGCACATCCCCGACTGGGTCGTCTCCGCCGCGATCGATACTGTCCGTTACCTGCTCGAGAAGTACGGCTGTGCGCCCGCCTACACGAACCCGGTGCGCGCGAAGTTCTCGTGCCAGGTGCACCACGTGGACCTGGACTTCTACCGTCGCTTCCATGCCGGGGGCGAGGAGCCGTACCTCGCGACGCCCCAGCTGTTGCAGCACTTCTCGGACTGGCACCCGGGCCAGCCCGATCCATACACCCGGGGGTAGGCGGTATGCCACAAGATCTCGATGTGTGGCTCCACGTCATGTACGGCTTCCTGCATGACGTTGGCATCGCCGTCTACATCGGCGGGGCCATTTCCATGGAGTTCGTGCTTGGCCCTGCTCAGGCTTCGATCCCACCGGCACAGGCCCAGGTGATGGGCCAGAAGACGGCCGACCGCTTCCTTTGGTTCGTCTGGGGCTCCCTCACGCTGATCATCGTCACCGGCATCCTCCGGCTCGAGAAGATCGGGCACATGGATTGGGCCTACCCCTTCTTCAACGACACCATGAAGCTCTCCTCGGATTACGGCCGCACCGTCTGGACGATGTTCCTGCTCTGGTCTGTGCTCGTGGTGAACGGCCTCATCATCACGTTCGTATTGCGTCCGCGGCTCCAGGGCCGCCTTGGCTCCGGCGTGGGTGCCACCCACGTCGCCGCTGCGCAGGGGACCAAGATGCGGGCCGCGACGTGGGTCCAGCGAATAACCCGCGCGGACCTCGTCATTGCCGTCACGATCGCGTTGCTTGGGGCCTCGCTGAAGTGGGGAGGCGCACTATGAGCCGCCGTGGAGTCCGGGGATGGCGTTGAGATGGACACCTTGCTCGCCACGGCGCATGCCCTCGCCTGGGCCGTGCACCTCGGTGGGGCACTGACGATGCACTGGGTGCTGCGCTACGCCCAGCGCGAAATGCCCGGGTCCCAGGTCGGGATTGTCTGCAAGCGGTCCGGCGGCCGCTACCGCTGGTTCGCGCTCGTTGCCCTGGGAGTGGTCGGCGTCACCGGAGTGTTGATGCTTGCCACGACCAGCGACACGGAGTTCGCCGCCCGGCCCGGGTCGCCCAGCCTCTCCCTCGCCGATTCCTACGGCCGGACCATGCTCGCCCTCAGCGTCACCTGGGTGATGTTGGTGGTCGCCGTCGCGGCCATGGCGTTCTGGCTCCATCCCGCTCAGTCGAAGCGGTCCAGGCCGAACATGACGCATGAGCAGATCCAGGCGGAGCGGCAGCGCATCGGGCAGGCGATTCAGCGCATGGATCGCGTACTGCGATTCGAACTCATCGCTGGGCTTGGGGCGGTCGCCATTGGAGCATCGCTCCACCAGGGCGGGCTGTTCTAAGGAGGGCACTATGCCGAAAACCATCGCGATTACGCCGTCCTGGTACTGGCCGGCTGGCATCCCCCGCGTCGTTGGAATTCCCCCGTACTCGATCTACGAGTTGTGCGTGTTGCGCCCCGCGCGCGAGTGGCCCGCGCACCCCGCCATCTACAACGCCGGTGACACCATCACCTTCGAAGAGCTGCGCGACGAAGTCGAAGGGCGCGCAGAGACACTGCGGAGCGGCAGCTCGAACGCATTGCCGCTCGAAGGCACGCTGACTCGCGATAGCCTCCTGCAGCTCCTCGCCGGGCTCGCGGCCCAGCGGCTGGTATCAGTCGGCACGGACGATGTGCCGGCGCTCGATCCGGTCCCTTCGCTCGCAAGCCCGCGTTCCATGGGCGAACAGACGCGCCACATATACGAGCCAGCAGTGGTGATTCCCGGCACCAGCGGCCCCGTCGCGCATTCGAACCGGTCGCTCTTCGCGGCCGCTCTCTCGCTCGCCACCTTCTTCGATGTGGTTCCCGGGCGCGCCTGGCTGCCCCTCCTTCCTTTGGATCGTTGGGAGACGCTCGCCGCCGTCGTGGCGGCACTCTACCTGGGCTCCCCCATCGTCATGCCATCCGCGAAGCCCGATCCCGAAGCTTCGGCGGCGCAGATCAAGCGGTACGGCGTGGGCTATGCACTCGGGGAGTTGGAGACCGCTGCATCGATGACGCGCGAAGCGAAGAAGGCGGTGAAGGATGCTCGGGGGGTGCTTCTTGCGTGGCTTTTGGCGACGCATGGCTCCTTCGAACCCGACCAGCGCAGCCGCGTGGCCCGGGCCTTCGAGTCCCCGGCGCTCACCTTCTGGGGGCTGCCGGAGACCGGCCCCGTGTTCGCCTCGCACCAGTCCTGGTATCTCGACGAATCCGTCGGGATACCGGTAACGAACGCCCACGTGGTCCCCGCCGACCCCCGAAACGGCCAACCGATCGCCGCGCTGTGGGAGCTGGTCGAGTCTGCTGAGGTGACGGTCTGGTCGCCTTCGTTGTTCGTCGCGGGACAGTTCGACTCCGGCCGCTTCGCGGGCCAGCGCTACCGCACCGGTATGTCCGGCTCGTCCGACGCGAATGGCATGATCTACCTGCTCGGCTGACCCCGCGGGACGCTGAGTCAGCCGGCAGGCAGCTATCAGGCGAATCCCGTCTCGCAAAGGTCGCGGAGGAGCATGACCGTCCGCGGGTAGAAGAGCTCCTGGCGGTCCGCCAGCCGCTCGGAGGTCCCTTTTGCCCATGGACCGAGGTGGCGTTGGACGATATCACGGCGCGCTTTCCGCAACGCCATGCCATCGTCACCGTCCTCGGCGCGGGCCTCGCGCCAGGCGAGGAACTGGAGGAATTCGAGCACAGTCGGGACGCTATCGGGCAGGTCGCGAGGGTCCTCCGACAGCGTGAGGCCGAAGTGGCGGTAGAAGCGCAGGAGCTCTTCCATCGCCTCTCGCCGCTGACGTGCGTAGACGCCGGTGTATAGCGGACAGGCCGAACCAGCCGGGATCTCGAACGTCCCCATGTACTGCATGCCCAGCGTGCGCAAGGTGGCGTCACCGGGGATGGGAGGAACGGCAACACCCGAGGGAAGGAGCCGTGCCAGCTCCTCCGGCCAGGCGCCGCCGACAATGC
>Ga0265293_10013341_pt1 | contig 10680 bp, 12 predicted proteins | sample Munlanlewell138R_FD_192505 | JGI IMG/M metagenome (GOLD analysis project Ga0265293, IMG submission 192505) | Leachate microbial communities from a municipal landfill in Southern Ontario, Canada - Leachate well 138R | ecosystem: Engineered > Solid waste > Landfill > Unclassified | place: Canada... | reverse complement strand
TACCTAAACTCGCCGCTCTCGTGGGCAATTTGGGCTATAAAGTGGCGTATGCGCACAAAGCTATCGATGCCAAAGGCCTGCATATGCCTATTCAGGGGCTCAACATACTTGCGTATGTTGATTACGGAGCCGTTGGTGCAGATGTCTTTTAGTGTTTGTAGTGTTAGCATATTATTGTTTTTACTTAAAATCTGAGCCATCCTCATAATTGGCATCAACCCTCATTTTGCCCTCTACTATTTCAGCAGAAAACACCCGCATGCCATCGGCACTAAATTGCGATGATACCTCCTGAAATAGCGCATCGTTGCTTGTATCGTCCAATAGAAACGTATTAAGCCCAACGCCCGCAAGAGGCTTGTGCTTAATTTCGCCCTTATTGGCAATAAGCAGCAGTGTTTGCTGCTGATAAACGCTATTACCCACCACAAGCCCCGAGGTAATAAGCCCCTCGGCGTTCCTTTTAACCTTTATATCCAGGTCAAAATCGTTGTTTAGTAGTATGCCCAGCGTTTTCGCCATTAGTGTACTATTTTATCGTTTTCAAAATCGACCTTATTAAAGGTTGAAATAGTGCCAGGTGTATATGTGCTTCCAGCCCCAGTTATGCCTGTGGCTATCTTTGTTAGCTCAGCGGTTATGGAATTTACCAACCCATTCAACTTGGTTTCGAGGTTTCCAATTTTAACCAGCCCCCCATTCTCCCCACCATTCAAATATATCTTATCAACCTCGCTAACTAGCGCCACATATCTTGAGCGGATGTCGTTGCTAATTACACCCACCAAAACGATGCTGCCTATTGTTGGTATTAATACCGTTTGCTTTTCGTTTTTACCTGGGGCTAAGCGAACGTGATATAATTCGGCATTGGTTTGCAGCTCCCTAACCGTGCAGGTGAGCTTGCTCTCATCAACGTTAATAATTTCGCAAATGGACACCTGCTTGGGGGTATTATCTTTTATTAAATCAACCAGCTTACGCCTTAGCTCGTCTCCTGTCATCCTGCTACCCTCCCTATTTCGACCTCGCGGCGGAAGCCATTAATACCAAAGGTGGTGGTTACCGAGTCGATAAAATACTTTCCCGACCGGCTACCGTTATACCTGTTATCAATAATTTTTGCAACCCAACCGGGCTCGGCATACGGTACACCAAAACTGGTAAGCGCGCCCTTAAAACCGTCGTGTTTCCAAACCTTTAGCTTTTCCTCGGCCTGCCTTTCGAGCTCGGCCTTTACGGTTACATTGTAAAAGTGTAGCGTGGTGGTGGTCGATGCATCATCATCGCCCACGGTGGCGGTTAGTACCTGGTTATCGCCCGTAATGCTTCGTGCCTCGACCCGTATTCTAACATCCTCCTTACGCTGGAACTGCAGGCTTGAGTTAATAACATTTAGCTCCATGTTGTAAACCACCTCGGGGGCATTGGCTTTCGTGTCCTGCGTTAGCGGCACGCCAACAAAAAGTTGCTTGCCCACAAAGTTTACCTCAAGCCCGAAGTTCTCACGCAATTCCTGTAGCGCGTGCGCCACAGATTTATCGGCATAAACCGTAAATGAGGTAAGCGTAATTTTGGGTATATCGGTTAATACGGCATCGGGCACCAGGTATTTTAGTAGCTCTTTTAGGGTTGTTTTTGGGAAACCCTTAGCCTTTGGCTTTACACGCTTAAGCTTGTACATCTCATCTTCGCACTCAATGGTAATTGGGCTGGCAAATGATATGTCGCGAACGTAGCCCGTGAACTCTTCTCTGTCCTCGGCATTATATCCCAAAATAATGGTAACGGCATCACCACCTTTTATTTTGTTTACCAAAAAATCGCTTTTAAGGCGGTTGGGTAATTTAATGGTAGCTGTATTAGTAACCTGCTTGCGGGTTTGCACAATGGTAACCTCGTTCACCCCATCGAAGCTGTATTTACCAATCTTTACGCGGCAGGTTAGTGATAAACTCATTGTTCGCCCTCCACGTTTACTAAATCGACTGGGCGGTCGGATACCGCCTCAATAATGTACCACTGCATGCTTTGGTGTCCCTCTACGGCATCGGCCTTTACATCTACAATGGTTAGGTAGTCAATCCCAAATGTTGATAACAGCTTATTAACAACCGGTAGCGCGCCACGCTTTTCGAGTAACCAGGGCAAACGGGCAACATCCCTGTAGGGGTAGTCGTCGTTTTCCTCATTAATAAAAACGCCCTTTATATTGATACGGTAACTTTCCATGGCCACATCCTCAATAACGGGGTGCTTGAGCCCTGTTACCTTGGTTTCAACAATGTGCTTGCGCCCGTTAATTGATACCATCGGCTCAATGGGAAACTTCCACCCGTCAATGGTTAGCGGCATTACAAAAGCCTGCCCCTTAAGGCTACTCTCGCGAAATACTAACCCCTCGAGCGAGTTGCCGTCCCACGCCTCAATGGGCTTACCGCCCTCGCCAACAACGCCCTTGAACTGCTCGGCAAGTACCTTGCTATAGGGAATGCCCACGTGTCCAAAAACCTGCCGGTAAAGTCCTAGCAAGTCCCATGCGTAGTATATGTTGCGCCCTAGTATATTCATCCTCCTGCAAGCATCTGTTCGGTTCCCGAAATTGCCCTTATAAGCGCCTCTTCCACTTTCTGCTGTATCTGTGGGCTACCCTCGGTTAGGTTTTTGGTGTTTATATTTTGGCTCTCAATGAGCTTGGCTATGTTCACGGTAATGTTGCGTATCTGGTTGCCACCGCCCGAAACGGAATTTAACCCGTTTTGTAGGGGGTCGTTGGGGTCGGGGGGTGGTTGCGTTGGATCAGGAACAGGGGCATTCGGGTCGATTATAGGAATCCCTTTTCGCCTTGATTGTAACGCAGTTGAACTAATTAGGTTAAGCATTTCTAGCCTCCCTCCCCAATAGCCATAGTTAAACCTCCCTCTACCCATTAGCGGGTTAAACCTTTCTGGGTGTTTTTTCCATGCCTCTTTTTCGTCATAGGCTTTTTCAATCGCCAAATTTAAGGTCTTCATGTGTTCCTTAAATTCGGAATCAGACATTGAGGTCGCGTTGTACTTTATAAAGTCAAACTCCTCCATGGTTGCTCCAAATGCCTCTTCTTTACCAAATGATTTACCAGAAAAAGTCGCTCTAAACGCCTCCGCCTCGCTTGCCATAAACTCGGCAAAACCTGTGCGTAAAGGCAATAGGTGTTCGCCTGCTCTAGCCCAAGCCGTGTTCAACCTGTCCCTCATCTTTTTTTCCATGTAGACGGGGTCCATTTCGGCAAGTTTTAGGGCAACCTCAAATTCTAACTTCGTATCACCAAACTCGTCAAGCGCCTTTTTCAGGCCGCCACTCTGGTCGGTAGCCGCCTGAATCATGGCAATGAAACCTTCGCTGCCCTGAAATTCGTTTTTTAGGTCAATTATCTTTCTATCCTGATCGCCTAGCTCTATGAACTTGCGGTTGAGTTCAAGCATTATCTGGTCTACCTGCTTTACTTTACCGTCAACATCATACATTGAACCAACCACTTTCTCTAAGGCTTCTATAGAGGTTTTTTTAGTAAGGTCATTAAACAGTGATTTTGTCAAGGTTGCCGCTTCATCCACACTTTTTGTCCTTTTACTAAAAATCGCAAAAACTTTATTTGCAGAGTCAAAATTCTGCTTCGCAGACGCTGCTGCACCCGCATAAACACTCTGAACTTTAGCCAGTTGGTCAAATGAGGTTACGCCCACTTTTACCGCTGCAAACGCTGAGCGGTTAAAGTCGTCCAGACTCTCAGAACCGAAACCGAAGTTAGCCATTGCCTTTGCTGTGCCCGATATCCAACTATTGAAGTCTGCTTTCATAACCTCTGCAAAGCGTCCTTGTGAGCGTACTATTTTTGACACCTCGCCGCCATACTGACCTGTTACCGATTGAACATCGTAAAAAGCGGCTGAAGTTGCACTTAAGTCGAATCCCTCCTTGCTTGCAGCATATTTCACCAAACCCTTGAGCATACCTCGATCTTTCAGGCTTTTGTCAAGGTTAAGGTTTTCTAGCTCTCGGAAAGTTGAATTGAATTTTGCTGCTGCATCGGTGGCTTTTTTAAAACCCGCAGCCAACCCAGCAACTGCCGCAGCCCCCATTGCCACGGGGTTCTTAATTAACGACATGGCTCTGCCCACGCCGGGTATTTCTCGAGCAGCTTCTCCAGCATTTCGCTTAAATTTAGCAAGCCTGTCGCTTGAGCGCATAAGCGAAGTGGCGGCACGATCACCCGATTGGGAAACCTGTCTTAGTTTCCCGCTCAGGCGATCCTCACCCAACAACACATATTTCAGCTCGCGTAAATTCATCGTTTGGTAAAAATATTTTTAAGATTTTCCAATATGCCGTTTTTGCGCTCGTTGTCGCGCACCCAAACCAAATCCTGAAACATCATTGCCCACTGGTTGTCGGTTAACTTGCCGGGGTCAACCTTAAAGTAGTACCGCAGCTGGGCGTTAATTAGCCGAATGGGAATTGTGCCCGAGTTAACTTCCCAGTCGGCTACAATTTTTTTAGCTCGGCGGTTTTAAACTTTACCACCTCGTCGAGCTGCTTGCTTACGGCATAGAAATACTCATCAACTTCCACTATCTCCTTATCGCCCGCCAGCCAGCAATTTTTGAGAATGGTTTCGTCGAACATTGAGCTGCGCTTGGCGGCCGACTGCACCGCAAGGTCAATTACCATGCGCGTAGGCTTGTGTATGTAGCATTTCTTATCTTCTACAGTAAGTAGAAAAACGTGCTCGTACTCCTTTTTGGCAGCCAGTACCTGCTCATCGGTAAGCTCGGTAAGCGCATTCTGCTCGTATGAAATTTTTTTGTACATTTTGTTGGGTTTTAAATGTTATTTAACTGTTGTTTAAAGCCTGTTGGGTATTGCATCCCAACAGGCTAAATGCTATACATTAAGTAGCGGTATGTCGGTTATTAGCTCCAGCTCAATGGTCATGTGCCCATCCTCGGTGCTAAGGCCTTTGCTATACTTGCGAACCTGACAGGTTGGCACAATATCGCGAGTTATAACGCCACCAACAGGGGCGTAGGTTACAACCACATCAAAGGGAGCCCAGTCGGTTGGGTCAGTTCCCGGAGGTGCGCTGCGCTGCAGGGCTTCAAACTCGCTTTGTAGCAGGGTTAGCTTACCCGGTTCGGCATCCTTTTTGCCTCTGCCTCGCTTAATGGGGCGATTGCCCCGTCCGTGAATGTTAGTGTAGTCCTTGGTGGCACCGTACTCAACGGCAGTAAAGCCGACAAGCGAGCGCCCCAGGGCAGAGATTCTAACATCCTCAAATCCGTATTCTGTTCCGTTTATCATGTTAGTCGAGGTTTTTAGTGTATCCAAGTTCAACTTCAATCTCCTTCACCATGCCTTTTGGCACAATTTTGAGCTTCGTTTTTACCTTATCGGTGGCAAGCACATCCTGCGCTGGGTCCACGTAGGTGCGTCCGCCGCTTATTTCGCCCTCGGCAGTCATATTAATCATTATAGCACCATCGCAACTTTGCTGGTATGCTGTAAGTACCTCGGGGGCCATATTTCCGGTTGCAGGATCAAGCTCAATATCGTCGAGTAGTTCCTCCACGTACACCTGCCGAACAATCCTAACAGCCTTATCAATGGGTCTGCTTCGTGAAATGCTGGCAAAGTCGCTTTCGAGCTTAACAGCAGTATGATCGCCATTAAAGAAAGCCCCCGCCTTGCCCACATGCTTGCGCATAAATATGTAGCCCTTAGCGTTTATACCGTCGAGTACCGCATTGCTTAGCGCATCAATTAAATCGCCATTTGATAGAGCTGGCGAAGTAATAGGTAAACGCCCATCCTTAACCCTGCCAATATTCCGCTGTACGGGTACGGCAGCCGCTCTACCCATTGCCAGGCACACGGCGGCATAGCCATCGTAATTAGTGGCAACACCCTCCGCATCGGTGGTAATTGCGGCATCGTTACATATTACAACACTTACCCTGTCGGCGTCGGGGCCAGTGGTGGCATCCCTGAGGTCGGCAAGTGCTGACAGGTCGGCTGGACAATTTGCGCCCTCAAGAAAAATATTAAGGGGCATAAAGTTGTCGAAAGCCCACTTATACAGTAATTGAGCAGCCGAGGCGGCGGCAACCACATCGGCAAATGCGTCCAGTGTACTTGCAAAGGCAAGTAGCTTTATGGCTCCATTAGCCCCTTCGAGTAGTGCAGGCGCATAATCGCCCGCTTTGTCCACCATGTTTGCAAGGGTTACCGTTTTGGCCACTGGCATAACGTATAGCGGAGTTCCTACTGGGGCGGTTAAAAAGAAGTCGGCAATGTGCCTCCACAGCATTACCGTATTGGTAGTGTCGTAAACGGCAGTTATGCCCTTATCCTCGGCCTCGGCCAGCTCGCGAAAAATAAGGATGTCGCCAAGCGCAAACTTATCGCCCGCAACACCGTGGGCTATAAGCCCGGCATAGCCGTCCTGATTTGCCATAGCCCTGCCCAGGTTACCGCCTGTTACAATAGTTGTTACTTGTGGTAATTTTTCCATGGCTACTCAGGTTTTTTTGTTTTCAGTTTCTTTTGCTCGTCGGCCAAGGCGGCTACAATTGTAACCATCTTATTATCGGCGGTTTTAATGCCCAATCCATCACGTAGCTGTTTGTACACGTTGTACATTGGTCCATCTGGGTTTTCAAGGTCTAAAGCCATCAGCTGGTCTTGCAGCGTAATAGCATTACCCTTTTTGCCTTTGGTTTCACTTACGGCTTTAGCTAGTTTCTTTGGGGTTCGCTCAACTAAATCTTCACGATTAACAACCATTAGATCAGCCTTACAGGCTCGCTGGTGGTTAAGGGCAAAGCCTTTATCGCTAAAAATATTGCCATCGGGAAATGCGTATAGCACCCTTAAGGCTTTATTGGCTGCGAAAATGCTTCGTATTTTGTTATCAATTTTTGTCATCGGTTTTTTTTTAGAAAAGGCTGGCGGCTTAACCACCAGCCTTTTTATGTTAAAAAACGCTCTATGTAGTAGGAACGGTAAGCGTGTATGTATTGGCTTGGTGTCCGTTCTCGGCAGTAACCACAAGCTTATCGCCAGTAACAAGCGCATCGGTAGCGGTTTTGGTTACAGTACCAGCAGCATTGGTAATACTGTAGGTCTGTGTGCTATCGTCGGTGCTGCTAATTGCGCCCAGTAGGTCGGCAGCGGTAGTGTCTATAACCGTGGTTAAAGTCTCAACGCCTATATTGGTAACCACAGTTGCATTGGCAACCTTTATGTTGGTGTTGTCGCTATAACTGGATACGGTACTAATAATAGCCCCAATTGCCTCCTGTTTTTTTGGCAGCGCAATGTAGTAATGCCTAAAGTTTATTAGGTTCTCTTGCGTAGTTGGGTTATCCTCAGCCCTACTCATATACGTTTTAGTACTACCAGCCGCTTTAAACATGCGAGGCGCATAAAACGCTATGGATGCCTGAAAATCGGTTGCGGTAACTAGCGCACCAAAAGCATTCTTTTTGGCAGTAGTGCTGTCGTAGTAAGGGGCGTTGGGGTACTCGTGCACCTCAAAACCGTACAGATTGGCAATTTTGCCCGTAGTGTAATTGTAGTACTGCTCCTGAAATTTCTGGTCGGTTGCCAGTAGGTCATTAACATGATCTGAGCAGAGTACCAGTATCCTTCCACTTGTGGGCAGTTTAAGCTTGTCAAATTTCTTTTTAAGGGTAACAATATCGGCACGCACTAGGGCTTTTCTGCTACCATCGAGTGCACCAGTTGTAAGCACCACTGGCGTGTTTGCCGTGTTTGCTGCTGGTCCAAATGCGTGAAGCGCCATATCGTGCTTGGTTTCGGTAATAACAGCTTTGTGCCTTTCGGTTACGCTAGCCATCTTGTCGTAGGTAATGGCAAAAAGCTCATCGTCGGTTACCTTGGTGGCCTTGGTTTGGAACTTGTTTAACGAAATGGCAATGTCCTGGTCGGGTAACTCCTGCACGTCTATAGGGTAGGTGGTGTTGTTTACCAGCACATCGGGGTCGGCTCCCACATCAACCAGGTGAATAACATCATTCTGTGCATACTGGTCGTAGCTGGGTACCTTCTCAAGGAAGGATGCGGCATCGTCGTGGCGGAACTTCTTTACCATCTCGCCCGTCCACACCTCGGGGAACAGGTCGGCCATAAGCCCTGTTTCGCCTCGTGGAATAAGGCTAAAGCCCACCCCGGCGATTGCACCCAGCGGACCTGCTATAAGCAACCCCATGATGAGGCTGATTAGTAAGCTTGAAAATTTGAATAGTTTCATTTTTTAGTCGGATTAATTGGTTTCGTAATTAGGTTAATTAGTCGATTTGTGGTTCGTAACCATATTCAGCCTTGAACAGCTTAACATAGCCAGCCTTATCATCGGCACGAAGTTGAACACGCTCCTCGGAAGTGAGGTCTGCCCACTTCTTGTCAGCAAATAGGCCTACACCAGCCTTGCCGTTAATAAAGTCGCTAGGCTTGACGGCGGGCTCAATGTTGGTAAGCGTTTTGTTAAGCAATTCAATGCCCACCTTTGCGCCTAGTTCAACAAAGTGTGCCTTTTGGTCATCTTTAATTCGCTTGTCGCGAACGGCGGTATCAACCGCCAGGATAATGGCCTTTTCACTCTCGGCCTTTAGGGTAGTTTGTAATGTTTGATGCTCAGATTGTAGCGCCACAATGGCGGCTACGGCTTGCTCCTCGGTTGCACCTTCGCCAAGGTTAAGCGCTAACAAGATCTTTTTCATTTTTTTTTCATTTTTTGGTTTGGTAATTGGTGGTATAAAACTTAGATCTACACCCTCTTGCAAAGTTATAAACTCCTTTGTTTTCGAATTGTATAACGCAATGGCGTCGTCGAGACCGCCTCGGTCTACAACCGACACCTCATCGAGTATAGATTCGGCTAATGTTGACAGCACCTGCCCATCAAGAAGCATTGCGGGGTCATCACAAAAACGAACCGGATCTAAACCAGCCGAAACCATTTTAAGGATCCCCTTATCCCACTTGTTGGCTATCCGAGCCGCAAAGGGGTCGTCCATATCGAAGTTCAAATCGCCGATAAGGTCATCGCCCTCAAGTCTTACATTTTCAACAGTGCCAAGTGGGAGTATCTGGTCTTCCCTGTTCGACATAGGGCGGTTGTGCATAAACAGAAGTATGGGGTTACGCTTAAACTGGTCGAGCTTCACGCCCGAGGTTAGCACCCTGAAACCATACCGGTTCACCTTTGAGTTAAGTATTCTTACAGTTCTCGACATCTACATAACATTATTAAATTTTGTTTTGGCTTTTCGCGTTACAATCAGTCGCAAAGATTGCGCACAAGCACGCTTCTTGCAACTATTAGTCCAACCCTAAAACCAAACACTCCAACCCTTCGCTAAAAACTTTCAACACCCCCATACAGGGGTTTACTTTGCCTTAAATAGATTTTTTAAATATGGCAAAAAGAGCTTCGAACGAGGATAGGAAGGCGGTTGCAAAAACCCTGTATATAACCGGCACGCTTCAAAAAGTTATTGCAGAGAGACTTGGCGTGAGCCCTGTAACCATAAACAGGTGGGTAAAGCAGGGCGGGTGGGAAGCCATTCGCTCGGCCCGCAATATTACACGACCTGAAATTGTTAACAAGCTACTTATGAGCGTTTCAAAGGTGCTGGACAAGGTACTGGAGAGCGATGATGAGGATGCGTTCGATGGGCTGGGCGACAAGCTAAGCAAGCTATCAACCACCATTGAGAAGCTTGACAAAAAGGCTAATGTGGTTCACGCCATTGAGGTTTTTGAGGATTTCCACATGTGGCTAGCCGTTCGACAGGGCGTAGATAAGGAGGTTACCGACGAGTTGCTAAAGGCAATTAATAAGTACCAGGATGCTTACGTACAAGAAAAGACCAGACGATGAGCTACACCACCGAAATACAAGCCCTTAAATCGTGGCGAAAACACTGCACCAACGTGCAAAACAGCACGGGGGTAAACCTTAGCGAGTCGCCAAACGAAAGGGCGGCGCGTATAGCCCGTGCAAAAACCGATTACGCCTTTTTTGTTGACTACTACTTCCCGCATTACGCAACGGCAAAAGCACCCGATTTTCATATATCGCTGGCTCGATACGTTAAGGCTAAACCCACCGCCAAGGTAATTGTTAGATGGGGGCGCGGGCTGGCAAAGTCGGTTATTGTGAACACCATACTGCCCATGTGGCTATGGATAAACGGCGAAAGCGTGTACATGGTAATAATTGGAAACAATCAGGACAAGGCCGAAATTTTGCTAAACGATATACAGGCAGAGTTTGCCAATAACCACCGCATTAGGTTCGATTTTGGCAACCAGGTCACTGCTGGCAAGTGGGCAAAGGGAGGGTTTAGCTGCAGGGAGCGTTTTATTGCAAAAGCCATTGGCGTTGGTCAGGATGCCAGAGGCTTGCGCGAGGGGGCACAACGACCAACCTATATTACTGCAGACGACCTGGAGGATAAGGATACCGTTCGCAACCCACGGATACAGGATGAGATTGTACAGTGGCTTGAGCGTGCCGTTATTCCAACTATGGACGGACCCGTGCGCCGCTTTATTAACGCCAACAACAACTTTGCACCACGCACCATACAGGACGAACTTCACAAACGCCACCCG
>Ga0265293_10013340_pt1 | contig 10681 bp, 9 predicted proteins | sample Munlanlewell138R_FD_192505 | JGI IMG/M metagenome (GOLD analysis project Ga0265293, IMG submission 192505) | Leachate microbial communities from a municipal landfill in Southern Ontario, Canada - Leachate well 138R | ecosystem: Engineered > Solid waste > Landfill > Unclassified | place: Canada... | reverse complement strand
AACGCGCCATTCCCGCCGCCAAGGCCGAATTGCAGCGCGCGCAGGAAATGGGCGACCTGTCCGAGAACTTCGGCTATCAGGAAGCCAAGGCGCAGTTGCGCCGGTTGAACGCGCGCGTCATCACGCTGGCGGACCGCATCGCCCAGGCCGTGCCCATCACGGCGGGAACGGCCGACGGCACGGTCACCATCGGCTCCACCGTCACGGTGGAAACGAACGAACGCCGGTTCACCTTCGAAATCCTCGGCTCGCTGGAAACGGACCCGGGGCGCGGACGCATTTCCCACCGCTCGCCGCTGGGCGCCGCGCTTCTCGGCAAACAGGAAGGAGACGAACTCACCGTCCCGGCGAACGACCGCAACATCACGTACCGGGTGATGGACGTGCGGTGAAGGCCGAATCAAAACGCCCCCGCGAGGGAGGCGTTTTTGCTTGTCAGAACAAGTGGGTTGGCAGCCGTTCGATGGGCACGGTGAGGCGGTAGCGCCAGTTCGGATCGCCGACGGGCCGCTCCGTGCCGGGGACGTTGATCCGGTCGTCCGTGAGCAGCCAGTCCTGGATCGGCACGAGCACGAATGCCGCGGACGAGCGGAGGACGGCTTCGCGCAGGCGGCGGGCCAAGATCCGGGGATCGTCGGACGCGCGGACACCCACGGCCTTTGCCAGCACGCGCCGTTCGGCGGACGTCAGCTTGCGGACGTAGCCGAACAGGGTGTCCGTATCGTGCGTGCTGGTCAGGGCGACGGTGCGGCGCGGGTACGAGGCGGTGTCGGCATAATACGGCACCACTTCGCCCAGCTGTTCGTTGTAGGCGAAGCGCAGGATGCGGATGCCGGGCACGTGGAACGCCCGCAGGGTTTGGTGCAGCTCGTGCATGCGGCCGCCGGCGTCCTCGGCGTACGCGTGCAGGCCGAGCGCATGGCAATACGCGAGCAACTCCCGCAACACGGCCGCGCCGGGCCCGGGCCGCAAGCGGTCCGCGTCCGCGTTGCCGGGCACCAAGGCGCCGTATTGGAAGAAGCCGGCGGAAAAATCCAAGCGGACCATGTCGTACAATTCCGCCGCATGCCGCAGGCGCAGCCGCCACACCCGCATCGCCGCGGGACGGCCGAACAGGCTCCACCGGTAGAGCGGATGTCCCCACATCTGCCGGCCGTAATGCGAACGGGGGCCGTCGATCACGCCGGAAACGCGCGGAAGCGTCCCGTCCGCGCGCACGTCGAACGCGCGGCGGTTCGCCCAGACGAGCGGGCTTTGCAACGGCAGGTAAAACGAAACGTCCCCCGCCAGGTTGATGCCGCGCGCCGCACGGCGCAGGTCGGCGAACGCCGTATGCGCGCGCCACTGATCGTCCGCGTGCCGCTGGATTTCGGCCGCGAGTTCGCGCTTCCACCGCCGCAGGGCCGCGGGCCTCCGGACGCGGATATCCCGGTTCCACGCCGTCCAATCGTCCGTGCCGAACCGATCGCGCAGCGCGCAGAACAACGCGTAGTCCGGCAACCAATCCGCATGCGCTTCGGCGAAGGCGGCGCGCTGTTTCTCCGTCGGCGTCCGCCCGGACCACGGTTTGGCGAGATACGACGGGTCGATGCCGACGCCATACCCCTTGTACGGTGACGGCACGCGCGCGGACGAAGAACCCGGTTCCAAATGCGTTTCGGCAAGCGGGAGCATCTGCCACAACCCCTGCTTCGTGCGCCGCAGCCATTCGACAAAAACAAGCGCCGTCGCGAACGTCCCGCGCCGCTCACGCGGCAAGGACGCGCTGCGAAGCGCCGAAAGCGGTGCGAACGTGCCAACGCGGGTTCGCATAACGCGGTTCAGTGTACGGGTTCCCGCCGCGCGACGCAATCATGCGCGTTCCGACGGATGGACGAAGGGCAAAAATTCGCGTATGATCCAGGCGCATGAAGATCCTGTTCCTCGCCGCCGAGGTCGCGCCGTACGCGTCCGTCGGCGGTCTCTCGCAAGTGATGTATTTCCTGCCCCGATCGCTGATCCGGCGCGGGCACGATGCCCGCGTGTTTACCGCTCGGTACGGCATCATGGACCAGCCGGCCGCGGGCGCAGCACCGTGGAGCTTCGTCCAAGACGAAGCGCGTCTTGATGTTCCCGTCGCGCACGACAACGGCACGGACGAACCCAACGCCGAGCGCACGGCGACGGACACCTTGCGGGAACGGGCGGCCCTGGAATACGGCGGAGCGGCCGCCACGCAAAACGGCACGCCCGCCCCTGAGGAAGGCGGTAAATTCCTGGGCGAAATCCCCTGTACGGTTTCACGCATCGTTCCGTCGAAATCCGACGCCCCGGCCTATTTCCTCGAAAACCCGGAATATTTCGGCCTGCGATCGGGCGTGTTCGGCTATGCCGACGACCACACGCGCTTCGCCCTGCTGTCCAAGGGCTGCCTCGAATGGCTCAAGCGCCAGCGGGAACGCCTCGACGCCGGCGAAGACGACGCCTGGTGGCCGGACGTCATCCACTGCCACGATTGGCACACCTCGTATTTCATCGACCTCGCCCGCCGCGACGAACGCTACCGTTCCCTGCTCGCCGACGTATCCGTCGTACTGACGGTGCATAATTTCCGGTACCAAGGAACGGCCGACTTCCGCGCGCAAACCGAATCCCAGCGCGACGACGGCCATCTGCCGCTGGCCGCGCTCACGGCCAAGGCCCTGCAGGCGCAAAACCCGCTGCGCCGCGGTTTGCTGTACGCCGACGCCATCACGACGGTCAGCCCCACCCACGCGGTGGAAGTGCTCACGCCCGAATACGCCGAAGGATTGAACGATACGCTGCAGGCCGTCCGCGGCAAGTTGAGCGGCATCCTGAACGGCGTGGACGTAAAGGAATTCGACCCGTCCAAGGACCCGCACGTCAAACGGCGCTTCACCAAACGGCGTTTCACCGCCGCCCGCGCGTTGAACAAGCGGCACCTGCAAGGCCTCTTCAACCTGCCCGTGGACGAAACCCGGCCGCTGCTGGGCTTCGTCGGGCGCCTCACGCCGCAAAAGGGCGTCGACCTGCTGTTGGAAGCCCTGCCCCCGCTGCTCAGCGAACGCCCCGCCGTCCAAGTGGCCCTTCTCGGTTCCGGCGAAGAACGCTTTAGCAACGGCCTGCAGCAATTGCAGGAACGCTTCCCGGAACAGGTGGGCCTGCACCTGCGCGCGGATTTCCGCCTGCCCCGAAACATCTTCGCGGGGGCCGACGTCCTGCTCGTGCCCAGCGCCTTCGAGCCGGGCGGCATCGTCGCGCTGGAAGCCCTGCGTTATGGCGCGCTGCCGCTGGTGCGCCGCACGGGCGGGCTGAACGACAGCGTGAAGGACTTCGATCCGTCCACGCGCGCGGGCAACGGGTTTTCCTTCCGCCGGAAGGACGCGTGGTCGCTGTACGGCGCCATCGTGGAAGCCCTCACCCTCTACCGCCAACGCCCGTTGTGGGAGCGCGCCGTGGGCAACGCCCTGGCTTCCGACTTCTCCTGGGACCACGCCGCGGAAGAATACGAAGCGTGGTATGCCGACGCCAAAACATCCCGCCTCCGTACGTAAGCCCGCTATGCCTTTTCCTTCTTTTTCCGAACCCGAACACGTTTCCTGGTTCGCCGGCTGGCGCTCCTCGCCCGAACGCGCGCGGCTGGCCAAACGGCCCGTCGCCTACTTCTGCGCGGAATACGCGCTCGACGACCGCATCCCCGCCTACGCCGGCGGGTTGGGCGTGTTGGCGGGCGACGTCGTGCGGGAAGCCGCGGACCGCAAATTTCCCCTGGTGGGCGTCGGCCTGTTCTACCGCCAAGGATACGTCTGCCCCGTCCGCACGCCCGGCGGCCAACTGGTGGAACGCTGTGTGGACCACGATCCCAAGGCCTTGGGGTTGAAACCCGTCCTGGCTGGGCGCGTCCCGGCGCGGGCGCGCGTCACCGTCCAGGACCGCGTGGTGGAAATCGCCGCGTGGGAGTGGCGGCGCGGCGACGTGCGCGTCTTTCTGTTGGACACGAATCTGCCGGAAAACGACCCGGCCGACCGCGCCATCACCAACCGCCTGTACGTTTCCGACAAGGAAACCCGCCTGAAGCAGGAAATCATCCTGGGCATCGGCGGGCTGCGGATGCTGGATGCCGTGGGCGTTTCCCCGTCCGTCTTCCACCTCAACGAAGGCCACTCGGCCTTGCTGGGCGTGGAACTGGTGCGCCGCTACATGGAAGAACGCAGGCTCGCCTTCGACGAAGCCCTGCAATTCGCCCGCCGCCGCGTCGTGCTGACCAACCACACGCTGGTGCCGGCCGGCCACGAAGTCTACGACACCGACCTCGTCGGCCTGCTGCTTGCGAAATACGCGGAAGAACTGGCCGTGCCGATCCAAGACCTCATGCGCCTGGGCCTGGTGCACGAATCCAGCTCGTTCTCCATGACGTCGCTGGCCCTGCGGTTGTCCGGCGTGGTGAACGCGGTCAGCAAGCTGCACGCCATCAAGGCGCGCGACATCTGGCGGGACCATCCCATGGCACCGGTCACCAACGGCATCCACCTTCCCACCTGGGACCGCGTCGGGAACGGCGCGAGTGCGCCCGGCGCGTTTTGGCGCAAGCACCAGACGTCCAAGACGGCGCTGCTGGAACGCATCCGCGAGCGGACGGGGCGCGACTGGCCCGCGGACGCCCTGCTCATCGGCTGGGCGCGGCGCATCGTGCCGTACAAGCGGCCCATGGACCTGTTCGCGGACCGGGAACGCTTCGCCGCGTTGGCCCGCTCCACGGACCGGCCCATCCGGGTCGTATTTGCCGGCCACCCCCATCCCGACGACCAGGACGGCATGGCGCTGCGGGACGCGTTGTGCGGCGCAATCGACGGCGACCTGAAGGACGTGGCCGCCTTCCTGCCCGACTACAACATGGAAGTGGCGGAAGAACTGACGTCCGGCTGCGACATCTGGCTGAACACGCCCGTCGTGGGGTTCGAAGCCTGCGGCACCAGCGGCATGAAAGCGGCATTGAACGGCGTACTGCCCTGCACCGCCAAGGACGGTTGGGCGTACGAGGCCGACCTGGACGGCGCCGGCTGGGCGCTCGCGGGCGACCACCGCGCCACGGACGTCTTGGACGTATTGGAACGGGACGTCCTTCCCGCCTACTATGAAAACCGAAACGCCCGGGGCGTGCCCGAGCGTTGGGAAGAGATGATGCGCGCCTCCCGCGCGATGATCCTCGATCGCTTCAGCGCCACGCGCATGCTGCGCGAATACGCCGAGACGCTGTATACGTAACGCCTCCCGACCCGACATCCTCTTCCAACCCGGTTCGGCCTCCTTCACGTCGGCCTCCCTCATGGTCGTCGGATCTCTGACATTGGGAGCCGCGTAGATCCTCCGACCAAGGTTGTCAGATGATATCGGGTCGGTCGGCGCTCTTGCCTACGCGCGGATCGCCGCGGCGACGGCCGGCACCACGCGCGGATCGAAGGGATCCGGCAGGATATGTTCCGCGGACGGCTCTTCCACGCAGGCGGCCAGGTTCTCGGCCGCGCGCAGCAGCATGGACGTTTCGAACCGCCGCACGCCGTGGTCCAGCGCCCCGCGGAAGATGCCGGGGAACGCCAGGACGTTGTTCACCTGGTTGGGGAAGTCCGACCGGCCCGTGGCCACCACGGACGCGCCCGCGGCCTGGGCCTCGCCGGGCAGGATTTCCGGTTCAGGATTGGCCATGGCGAAGACGATCGGCCCCGGGTTCATTGTCCGCACAAGGTCGGCCGTAAGCGCTCCCTGTACGCTGACGCCGATGAAGACGTCCGCGCCGCGCAGCGCCTCCGCCAGCCCACCTTCCACGTCGCGCGGGTTCGTGCGTTCGGCCAGCGCGCGTTTCGGCGCGTTCAAGTCCGCCCGTCCGCGCGAAACGACACCCCGGCTGTCACAAACCGTGACGTCGGCGAAGCCGTACGCCAAGAGCAATTCCGCCACGGCCGTTCCCGCCGCCCCCGCGCCGCTCACCACCACGCGCGCCTCCACGGCGGCCAGCCCGCGCACCTTCAGCGCGTTGATCAACCCGGCCAGCACCACCGTGGCCGTGCCGCGCTGGTCGTCGTGCAAAACGGGAATGTCCAATTCCTCCGCCAGCCGGTCTTCGATTTCAAAACACCGCGGCGCGGAAATGTCTTCCAAGTTGATGCCGCCGAACCCCGGCGCCAGCGCCTTCACGATCCGGACGATTTCGTCCGGGTCTTTCGTATCCAAACACACGGGCACGGCATCCACGCCGGCGAAGTGCTTGAACAACGCCACCTTCCCTTCCATCACCGGCAGGGCCGCCTCGGGGCCGATGTCGCCCAACCCCAACACCGCCGTTCCGTCCGTCACCACAGCAACGGTGTTCGCCTTCATGGTGTACCGGCGCGCCAGCGACGGGTCCTTGGCGATGGCCGCGCTCACGGCCCCCACGCCCGGCGTGTACGCCACGGCTAAATCTTCCTTCGTTTCCAACGGCACCTTCACGGCCGTGCCGATTTTTCCGTGATGGGTTTCGTGCAATTCCAAGGCGCGTTTCGCAAAATCAGGCATATTCTTTATCCCTTCTCCTTTTTCGGCCGAGCAAAGCGGTCCGTCCGCTTTGCGCCGAGGGAATAATTGATGACGGTGGTAATGGTGCCGTTGGGAATGAATACCAAGTTGCCGTCCCCGTCGCGCACCACCGTAGTGCGGATGCTCATTTTGTACACCCGGCCTTCCGTCAGGCCGATCTTCACGCGGTCGCCGACGGCGAATTGGTTTTCCGCGAAAATGAAGACGCCGGCAAAGAGGTCTTTGATCAAGGTTTGCGCGCCGAAGCCGATGCCGAAGCCCAGCACGCTGGCGCCGGCCAGAATGGGCATGGGATCCACGCCCAGCAGGCGCAGCACCATGACGCCGCCGACCAGGATCAGCGCAACGTTGCCCGTGGCGGACACAAGGTCTGCCAAGGTGCGGGCGCGTTTTTCCCGGCCCGATATCTGTTCGTCGTTGCCGTCCTCGCCGCGGCGGATGATGCGGCGCACGGCCACGGACAACAGCAGGCGGCCGCCGAACACGATGGCGAAAATCCAGAACAAACTCCAGCCGTTCTCCACGAGAAACAGACGGATGGCTTCGCGCAACACGGAAAGAATGTCCATACGGTTCATGACGTCCGGTTAGTCTCCCCATCCGGCGAGGCGGCGCAGTTCGTCGCGGCGGGCTTCGAACGCCGGGCGGTGTTCGTCGGCGATCGGATCGCCCGAGGGGAACTGCACTTCCAGCGGGTTCACCAGGACGCCGTTGTACGTCACCTCGTAGTGCAGGTGCGGACCCGTGGACCAGCCGGTGCTGCCCACATAGCCGATCACCTGCCCCTGCGTGACGCGCGCCCCGGCCGCGATGCCCGTGGCATAGCGGCTCAAGTGGGCGTAGTTGGTGCCGTAGGTCGCGTTGTGGCGGATCTTGATGAAGTTGCCGTAGCCGCCGCTCCACCCGGCAAACGTGACCGTGCCGTCCGCCACGGCCATGATGGGCGTGCCCATGGGTGCCGCGTAGTCGATGGCGCGGTGCGGCGAGTTCGTTTGCGTGATGGGATGGAACCGGGAATACGTATACCCGGAGGAGATGCGGGAATAGGAGAGCGGCGCGCGCAGGAACGCGCGCACCAAGGACGCGCCCTCGACGTCGTAGTAACTCCACTTCCCTTCCTGTTCGAAGGAATAGGCCTCGGACCGGCGCCCGGCGTTGGTGAAACTCGCCGCCAGCACGCGGCCCGGCCCGGCGTCCCGGCCGTCGCGCGTGCGGGCTTCGTACAGGATTTGGAAGGTGTCGCCCTGGCGGGTCTGCGTGGCGAAGTCGATGCTCCAGGCGAAGGCGTTGACCATGTTCACCACGGCGGCTTCCGGAATGCCGGCGTTCAACGCGGCCGCGAACAGGGACGTTTCCACCGTCCCTTCCTTCGTGACGACGGCGACGTCGTATTCGATGGGTTCTTCCCGCGCCGTCCACCCGCCCGTCTCCCCCGGCTCAACGATGATGGCGCGCTCGGCGTCCGGTTCGTACACGAGCCGCAGGGGCGTGCCGTCCAACCGCTCTTCCCAACGCAACGCCCGGCCCACGCGGATGCGGGCGAAATCGTACGTGTCTTCCGCCGACGCCAGGATGGACATGGCCGTTGCATAGGACAAGCCGAATTCCTGCACGGCCTTGGCGAAGGTGTCGCCCTCGGCAATTTCATACGTCCGCACCGCGACGTCCGGCGCGGGCGGCAGGAGGTCTTCCTCCGGGACCGGTTCGGGCGCGGGCGGCGTTTCGGCACCGCGGGCACGCAAGGAAAGCAGCACGCCGCCGGCAAGCAGCACGGCGACGAACACGACGGGAAGAAGGCGGCCCATAGCCGTCCCACGATAGCAAACCCGCGCGCGGGCGGCAACCAAAACGCCCTCCCGTCCGGGAGGGCGCCGCGCTGCTATTTCTTCTCTTCGTCCGCCAGGTACGCGTCTTCCAATTCGGCCCACTGGTCCTTCAGGGCTTCGACCAGGTTGTCCTTGGTTTCCGCCGCCATTTCCTTGGTCTTCCCGTACTCTTCCACCGCGATGGCGGCCAGCTGGTCGAAGTGATCCTTGGTGACGTCTTCCATTTTCTGCAGGTCCTTTTTCAGCCGTTTCGCCAGGGCCTTGAGGTCGCTTTGGACGTCTTCGCCGAATTCCTTGCCGGCCTTGCTCCGGGCAAAGCCCGCGGCGGCGACCGCTGCCAGGATTCCACCGAGCAGCATCCCCTTTTTGAACGCGTTTTTCATATGCAGGCGCGCGTGCGCGCGAATGAATGGGACTAAAGAAACGAACGGAAACAGTATAGCATACCGGCAGGAAAAAGAATGGTGAATTTGGCTTATTTTAGCGGAAAAACTACCTCAACCCCCTTGACATGGGGCGGGGAAAATGCTATGCTCGTTCCTCGGCCGATTCGTTCGGTCGTTTTCTTTTATGACCAACCTCTTCAACGCAACCGAAATGCTGACCCTGCAATCCGGCGTGAAAAACGCCGTGGCGGCCGTGATGCTCGTCCTGACGTCCCAAGGCACGGCCTTGGCCCAGGTGGCTCCCGCCCTGCAGGTAAATGAACCGGCCGCGATCGTCGAGACCGCGGTCGTCCAGGAGGAAACGCCCGTCGAACCGGAACCCGCCCCCACGGTGCAGGACGTCCTGTTGGCCGTCTGTGCCGAAAAGGGCTACGGCGAGGATTGTGCCAAGCACTTGCTGGGCATGATGTGGAACGAGTCCAGCAACCGCTATAACGTTATCGGCGACGCCGGCAAGGCGCGCGGGTACTTCCAGATTTGGACCCATCTCCACAAGATCCCCGTGACCTGCGCCGAGGACCTCGTGTGTTCGGCCCAGTGGTCGCTCCGCTACATGGAACGCAACCACTACCCGAAGCACGTCTCCTACGCCGTGCAGTGCCACAACGGCTGCAACATCAACAATGGCTACGCCGCCAAGGCGCTGCGCAACGGCAATGCCTTGTGGAGCAAGCCGATGGAAGTGACGCAGGCCGCGCCCATCGTGCTGCCGCCGTCCAAGGCCGAGAAGGAAGCCCTGGCCAAGGCCGAAGCGGAAGCCGAAGCCCGCGCCGAGGCGCTTGCCTAACGGACGCGCAAAAACACCGCCCTCCGGGGCGGTGTTTGCTTTTATCGCCGCCTGTGTATACTGCCCGCATGACTGTTTCCGCAAAACGCATCGCCTGGACGCTGGTGGGCCTCAACGCCCTGCTGATCCTGATCCACCTCGCCTCCCATTACGCCGTCTTGCACACGGACCTGTCGCCGTTTTGGCGCGACGTCGCCAGCCGGTTCAACATGGACCGGGAGGTCAGCGTCCCGACCTGGTTTTCCCAAACCATGCTGATCGGCGCCGCCGCCTTGTTCGCCTGGACGGCCGTTGCCGCGCATCGGGCGAAGGAATGGGGCGTCCGCGCCTGGGCCGCCCTCGCCGCGCTGTTCGCCTACGCGAGCATGGACGAAGGGTCCAGCCTGCACGAACTGGCCACCGAACCCGTCCAGAACCTGTTCGGCGTTACGAGCGGTCCGCTGTTCTTCGCCTGGGTGGTGCCGGGGCTGGCGCTGTTCGCCGTCGCCTGCCTGGCGTTCCTGCGATTCTTCCTCCGCCTCCCGCGCGATCTGCAATGGATCTTCGGCCTGGCCGCCCTGTGCCTGCTGGCCGCCATCGGCGTGGAGATGGTCTCGGGCGGGTACTGGCAGGCACGGGACTTCCAATACGACATGGGCTACCGCCTGCTCAACGCGCTGGAAGAAGGCCTGGAAAACACCATGACCATCCTGGTAATCTACGCCCTGCTGCGCCGCGCCGCCAAGGCATCGGACGCCTACCCGACCCTGCGGATCACGCCATAGCCGAACCTGCCGCGCTAAGCCCCTGCCCCGCCCGCCAACCGGCGGGCTTTTTTGTGGAGGATGCACGCCAGGAACACGGCGTACAGCACGGCATATGCCGCCAAAAACGCCGCGCAGACGTGGACGGATGCCGCCGCGGCTGGAAACGCGAAAACGTATTTGTCCGCTCCGAGGGAAACATGCCACGGACGCAATTCCCGTACGGGAATGCCGGCGCGTCGGGGCGCGGGTTCGGAATTGCGGGCGAGGTAATAACACGCCTTGAGGGTGAAGAACGCGCACGCG
>Ga0265293_10013339_pt1 | contig 10681 bp, 11 predicted proteins | sample Munlanlewell138R_FD_192505 | JGI IMG/M metagenome (GOLD analysis project Ga0265293, IMG submission 192505) | Leachate microbial communities from a municipal landfill in Southern Ontario, Canada - Leachate well 138R | ecosystem: Engineered > Solid waste > Landfill > Unclassified | place: Canada... | reverse complement strand
CTTCTTGGGCTACCGCGGCCATTACTGCCCCCCGCTCGGCACAGATGGTCGCTCCATAGCTACTATTTTCAACATTACACCCCTTGTAGATATGACCCTCTTGGGAGATTATGGCAGCACCCACTTTGAAGTGGGAGTAGGGGGTGTAGGCTTGTCTTCTGGTTTCAAGGGCTACCTCGCGTGCCAAGAAGACCTTTAACAGTCTGTTAAACTCCTCAATGGATGCAAAATCTGGGAAGTCATTCAACCCGGTAATGATGAAATCGGCCCCTTTGGCCCGTAGCTCTTCACCAGAGAAGCTGGTGGTTAGTCCTCCACAGAGCGAACCGGCGGCTTTGGCTGCCTCCACTCCATTGGTAGCGTCTTCGAAGACAACACATTCACTCTGTTTTTTTCCCAGTTCCCGTGCCGCTTTTTCATAGATGTCGGGAAAGGGTTTTTTCCTCTCGATGTCTTTACCGTTGATCAGGACCGTAAACCAAGCGGGGTCTAAGTTCATCGCTTGTAAGTTAATCTCCATTTTACGCCGGTCGGCACTGGTGGCAATCGCCATGGAGATGCCGGCTGCATGGGCGTTGTTAATGAAGCGAACAACACCCTCTAAGGCCCCTTCGTTGCCCATAATCAACTCTTCATAGATTGCATAGGTGTCTAGTTTGGCTTGCTCGATTTCCAACTCCACCCCATATTTTTCAGCAACACCGCCTATATAACGGTTTTCGCCGGCCCCCACAAAGGGGATGTAATCTTCCGGTTTGGTCTCTACTCCCAGTGATTTGAAGTAAGCGATAGCTGCCGCTGAGATATACTCTTCCGAATCTATTAAAACGCCATCCATATCAAACAAAATTGCCTCAATCATCAAACTGACTCCTTAAGGGTAATATAGACTAAAAAGGGAGTCTTAACTAGTTACAGCTTGTCAAAAGGGGAGTCTGTTGTGTATGCTCTGGAAATGTTGAGAGAAAAGCGAACTATTAGAAACTTGTGTGTCTTCTGTGGCTCCTCCAATGGGGTAAAACAAGAGTATCAAGCGGGGGCCGACAACTTAGGCCGTGCCATGGGGGAGCGGGGAATCAACCTCATCTATGGAGGGGGAAGCTTAGGGTTAATGGGTGTGCTTGCCAACTCTTTAAAGGAGTACCCCGTAAAAATCACCGGCATTATACCCCAGAGACTCCACGACTTGCTCAAAGGCATGTATTCAAGTGAAGATGAGTTGATTGTGGTCTCTAATATGCATGAGAGGAAGGCAACTATGTATGCTAAAGCCGATGCCTTTGTGGTTCTCCCCGGAGGTATTGGCACTTTGGAAGAATTTATGGAAGCTTTCACTTGGCTCCAACTCGGTTACCACCAAAAACCAATCGGCCTGCTCAATATTGCCGGCTATTACTCTACGCTCCTTAACTTCCTAAATGAGAGTGTTACCACCGGATTTCTCAGCCAAAGAATGTTAGAGACATTAACGGTGGCCACAGATGCTAACGAATTACTCGAAAAGCTCTTAACTGTCTCAGTTGACGTGCCTTTGAAGATTGAAGTGTAGAGTTCTCCGGCCCTTTAAGGTATACTCTCCAGCGATGATAAAAACACACAAACTGCGGGACTACACTTTTATTGTACTTGGCTCTTTAATAACAGCGGTTGGAATTGCAGCTTTTATTACTCCGGCTAAACTAGCCGGAGGAGGGGTCAGCGGGATTGCCGTCATCTTCTACCACCTCTTTAACTTTGAAGTGGGCACCTCTATCTTTCTTTTAAGCCTTCCCCTATTTTTAGCAGGCCTTAAAATCTTTGGTAAGCGCTACGGGGTAACTAGCCTCATGGGGACCTTGCTACTCTCCCTCTTTACCTCCCTTTTTGGCCTCCTCTGGGGCTTTGAAGGCTTTTTAAGTTACGACAATCCTGTCGATGTGCTCCTATCGGCACTTTTTGGTGGGTTCCTCGCGGGCTTTGGAATGGGGGTGGTGCTGAAAGGGGGCGCTAACACCGGTGGCACCGATATCGCGGCCCAAATTCTAAGTAAATACACCCCTATCTCAGTGGGCTCTTCCCTGTTCCTCGTGGATGGACTGGTTATCTTGGCAGGGGGCTTCGCCTTTGGATTAAAGAGTGCCCTTTTTGCCACTATTACCCTAGTGGCCACCAGTGCAGCCATCAACTTTGTCTTGCTAAAAATGGGGACCCGTTACGCTAAAACAGCTTTAATTGTCAGTGAAGCCCACGGGGAAATATCTCGTCGCATTAGTGAGGAGTTAGGCCACGGAGGGACACTGCTCAGCGGTTATGGCATCTATTCTAAAGAAGAGCGCTCTGTCTTAATGACAGTCATTCCCAACCAAAAAATAACTCAGCTCAACACTATTGTGAAAGAGACAGACCCACAAGCCTTCATGATTATTGAGGAGGCCTACGAAGTCATTGGGGAGGGATTCTCTCCCATGGAGAAGCGATGAAATCCATTTTACGCCAAATTAAAGAGTACTTTTTTATTGTAGTGGGCTCGGCTTTAGCCGGCTTTGGCATCGCCGCTTTCAACATGCCGGCAAAAATTGCCGGTGGTGGGGTCAACGGTATTGCCACTATTCTTTTTCACACCCTCGCATTTGAACCGGGCATCTCAATGTTAGTCATGAACGTCCCTCTATTTCTTATCGGGCTAAAGATCTTTGGACCAAAATACGGTTTAAAGTCCCTTCTAGGGATGGTTTTACTGAGCCTATTTGTCTCTCTGACCGGCCTAGTGTTCGGTTATGAAGGGGTAATCCCCTATAACGACTCGGTCGATATCCTCCTCTCGGCCCTCTTTGGGGGCTTCTTTATCGGTAGTGGAATTGGACTGGTGATGAAAGGAGGAGCCAATACGGGCGGTACCGATATCCTAGGGCAAGTAATTAGCCGCTTTACCCCTCTGCCGTTAGGTACCAGTTTACTGTTAGTCGATGCAACTATCATCATCACCTCAGCTTTTATCTTTGGCATTGTGCGGGCGATGTTTGCAATCCTCTCGGTTTATGTCTCCAGTCAAATGGTCAACTATGTAATAATGGTGATGGGAACAAAGTATGCCAAAACTGTCTACATCTTCTCCAACCAAATTGATACCCTAAAGAGACATGTAATTGATGAGTTGCAACATGGAGGGACCGTTTTCACCGGTACCGGTATTTACACCGGCCAGGAGCGGCAGATGTTGATGACAATTATACCCAATCAGAAAATTGGGCGCTTAACCAGCTTAGTTAACCGACTAGACAGCGAGGCATTTATGGTAGTAGAGGAGGCCTACAAGGTCTTGGGAGAGGGCTTCACCCCCATCTCCCAAGCTGCTGTAGACCACTTAGAGCCCAAGCGGAAGAGTTAATGAGACCACAACTTCTTTGGATAGATTCCCTGTTCAACTTTCTCTTTTATCTTCTGTTTCACTAAATCGCGGTCTTCTTGGTAGGTCATGCCGAACCATTGTTCACCGGTGGTGTAAAAGCGCATCCTCCCCAGGCCCCGTTTAACGATTAGGTTAGCCCCCTCTGGGAGGTAGGACTCTTCCTTCTCACTGGTTACCGCCGTTTTCAAAAACTCTTGAAAATACTCTTCGTAGAAGTCGATAGCTGTGGGGGCAAAGCCAAAGAAATTCATAGAGACATACTCATCTCCGGTTAATAAAATCTCTTTAGCGTCAACTTTAGAGTAAATTGCAGTGCCTTTGTGATAAATCTCCTTGTGCTCTTGCATGGAGACTAAGTAGCCCTCTTCGACTTCACAAATGGCGCGTGACACAGAGCCATTGAGACTGGTTGTGTTACGCAAAATAAAACCAACATTGGCATGTTCGACTGAGGAGTTATCGAGGGCACTGAGGTGTTGACCCATCAAGGCAAACGGTTCTCTGCCATAGTAGTCATCACTGTTGATAATGCTAAAGGGGCGGTCTATCTCCCCTTTGGCACATAGCAAGGCATGAACAGTCCCCCAAGGCTTTGTGCGCCCTTGAGAGGCTTCTATCTGTTGGGCACTCAAAAGAGAATCGAGTTCTTGAAAGACATAAGTGGTATCACAGTTAGCCGCAATACGATCAAAGACCCGCTCGCGGAAATCTTTCTCTATATCTTTTCTAATCACAAAAACAATTTTCCCAAATCCGTTGTGTAACGCATCGTAGGTGGCATAATCGAGGAGGGCCTCGTTGTCTAACCCAATGGCATCAATTTGTTTTACTCCGCCATAACGGCTCCCGAAACCCGCCGCCATGACTACTAATGTTGGCTTCATTGTACTCCTCCTAAGAGTGGACTATAACACAGAGGTAAAAAAAGTCACACCCTGATTAAGTTTCCACCATAGGTGAGCCCGGCACCAAAACCGACAGTTAAGAGCACTTGTCCCGCCTTGAGGAGATTACTCGCTTCCATCTCTCGCAATGCAATAGGAATCGAAGCGGCCGAGGTATTAGCATATTCGGCGATATTCATAAAAAATTTAGACTCTTCAATTTTTAGCCTGCGGGCAGCGGCCTTAATAATCCTCTCATTAGCTTGATGGGGGACAATCCAGTCAATCTGCTCAAGGGTGAGATTATTACGCTCCAGCAACTCTTCGAGGGTGGCACTGAGGACTTTTACGGCAAAATTATAGACCGCCTTACCATTCATTTGGAGTTTAGAAGTTGCTCTATCGAGTAAGAGGTAATCAAAACCATCCCCTTGGGCATGCAGAACCGAGTCAATAATAACCCCATGCGAGCTTTCACCAACCAGAGCACAACCGGCTCCGTCTCCAAATAAAACGGCGGTATTGCGGTCGGTCCAATCAACAATCGCCGAGAGTTTTTCACTGCCTACCACTAAAACCGATTGCAGCGACTGCGTTGCCACCAGTGAACGCGCCAAGGCAAGGCCATAGATGAAACCGGTACACCCCGCTGCTAGGTCGAAAGCGGGAATCGTGGTGAGGCCCAGTTTGTGTTGCAATAGGCAGGCAGTCGAGGGAAACCCTTTATAATCTTGACTGGCCGTCGCCACTATGATACCGCCGATCTCCTCTTTAGTTACAGCATTTCTGGACAATAGATCATTGACTGCCTCTAGGGCTAAATCACTGGTAGTGACCTCTTCTTCTGCGATGTGGCGGTTTTTGATCCCCGTATGGGAGACAATCCATTCATCACTGGTGTCGAGAAATTTAGCTAACTCTGCGTTGGAGACTTTTTTAGGCGGAGTGTATGAACCTAAGGCTCTAATCCCAATTTGATTGAAAGACATGGCGACCCCCTTGTATTACTTAATCGTTATTTTTGACACTATCCAAAGAAACTGTCAACTATTTATATTGACAGTTTTGCCGCTTAGTGTCAAAATAAATTAATTTTGAGGAGCTTATGAACAGAGTTGTTGTTGAAAATGAGCTGTGTAAAGGGTGTGCTGTTTGTGTCGCTGAGTGCCCTCAACAGGCCTTAATCATGGGTACTGAACTGAATTCCCTCGGTTATAACTACGTTTTATTCCTCCCTGCTAAAGGCTGTACCGCTTGCACCTATTGCTTTTTGAATTGCCCTGAGCCTGGTGCTCTAACCGTCCTAAAAGAGGTCAACTAGATGCCTAAAAGAGTTGTTACCGGTAACGAAGCCCTTATATTAGGAGCTTTAATGGCCGATTGTACCCATTTCTTTGGCTACCCCATAACACCGGCTAGTGAAGTCGCCGAAGCGGCTGCCCACTACTTTCCCGCCAGTGGTCGCACTTTTTTACAAGCAGAATCGGAACTTAGCGCTATTAATATGCTCTATGGAGCTTCTAGTTGTGGCGCTAGGGCCATGACTGCTTCCAGCGGGCCGGGAATCGCCCTCATGGGTGAAGGGCTCAGTTATCTGGCGGGAGCGCGCCTACCGGCGGTGATTGTCGATATCCAGCGAGCCGGACCGGGACTGGGTAATATCTGGCCAGAGCAGAGTGATTACAATATGGTGGTAAAAGGGGGCGGTCACGGCAATTATTCAAATATTGTCTTAACGCCCGCATCTGTGCAAGAGATGTACGATTTCACTAAAAAAGCTTTTGATTTAGCCCAAAAATACCGGATGAATGTTTTTATTTTAGCCGACGGCTACTTAGGGCAGATGATGGAAGCCCTTGAAATCGACTCGTCACCCGAGATCAACAAACGCCAAGAATGGGCCCTCTACGGAGATAAAGCAAGTCGCGACCACCTCATAACCTCAATTTATATGAGCGTCGAGAAGCAAAGCGACCATAACAAACTCTTGCAAGCAGTTTACAGGGAGGTCGAAGAGAAAGAAGTTGACTGGCAAGAGTATAACACAGAACAAAGCTCGATCCTCATGATAGCTTACGGAATCACAAGCCGCATTTGCCGCAGTGCCATTGAACAGCTGAAAGCGAGGGGCACTGAGGTGGGATTGCTACGCTTAAAGAGTGCCTTCCCCTTCCCCAAAAAGAGACTTAAAGAACTAAGTGCAAGCCATAAGCGCTTAATAGTAGTTGAGATGAGTAGTGGCCAGATGGCCGATGATGTCGTTTTAGCCACCGGTAATTTAGCAGTGGAGAAGTTTTTAACCTACGGCGGAAAAATCCCCACAGTCGCCGAGTTAATAACTTACGTTGAGGGGGGTCCGCAATGGTAAATACAGTCCAAGTTGCCGCCAAAAGTGACTCTTTTTACAGATGCTTCAGCCGTAAAGAGGAGAATCAACTGACCACCCACTACTGCCCAGGCTGTGGTCATGGAATAATCCACAAATTAGTCGCCTCCGTAATAGACCAACTAAAGGTTCAAGACAGAACAATATTTCTATCTCCGGTGGGGTGTTCTGTTTTTGCCTACTACTATTTTGACACGGGCAATATTCAGTGTAGCCACGGCAGAGCTCCTGCCGTCGCCACAGGGGTTAAAAGGGCCTTAGAGGATGCTGTTGTCATCAGTTACCAAGGTGATGGTGATTTGGCTTCTATTGGTATGACCGAGATAATCCACGCAGCTAATCGCGGAGAGCTGTTCACTGTCATCTTCATAAACAATGCAACTTACGGAATGACCGGTGGTCAAATGGCCCCAACTACCCCCTTGGGCGAAAAATCGGTAACATCCCCTACCGGACGCTCTTTCGATAACGATGGAATGCCCCTTAAAATGGCTGAGTTAATCGCTACTTTAGAGGCACCGGTCTTTGTCCAGCGGTGTTCCGTAACCACTACTAAAGAGATCTTGAGCACCAAACGAGCCATTCGTAAAGCGCTGGAGAACCAGATTAATAGGGTAGGTTTCTCTTTCATTGAAATTCTCTCCCCCTGCCCCACTAATTGGAAAATGGATCCCTTAACCTCGCGACGTCATGTCAACGAAGTCCTTACCAAAACTTTCCCTCTAAAGAATTTTAAAGATATTCAAAGAGGGGCTAAAGCGAGCAAGGGGGAGAAAATTAGTGGGCAAGAGCTCATGGATTTCGTGGCAGTTTCTCCTCTTAAGAGTAGACCGGCACCAGCTATAAAAGAGCACAAGATAATTATTGCCGGCTTTGGAGGACAGGGGATTTTGTTTGCCTCTAAGTTATTAGCCACTTGTGCTCTAATCGAAAACTACCAAGTTACTTACCTCCCTTCTTATGGACCTGAGATGCGTGGAGGAGAGGCGCGGGTCGATTTAACAATCTCCGGTGGAACAATAGGCTCTCCGCTTATTGAAGAGTGTGACTATCTGCTGGCGCTGAATCAAACGGCGCTGAACGCCTTCAAACAGAGGGTAAAAAGAGGAGGCAAGGTATTCAGAAACTCGTCATTAGCCCCGCATGAGAGTGATTTAGACGAGATTGCCCTTCCGGCCACTGAGTTAGCCCAAGAGCACCAAGTTCCTAAGGGGGCTAATATTGTACTGGTTAGTGCCCTGTTAAAAGAGAGCAAACTTTTCACTCTACAGACCCTTAAGGAGGCCTTAGAAATAGTGCTGGAAGGCAAAGAGGGGTTAACGGGTAATTTAAAGTTGGCTGGTAAGGCTTTTGAATATATTAATTAATCGGCAGAGACTTCTACGGCGATTGAAGCTTCGTAAGAGCCTGAACTAAAGCCGTCAAAGTCATACCCTTCATTTTCAGAGGGGAAGGTGACGGAGATTGTCCCATTCTCTACCGACTGTGAGCCTTGCTGGGTACCGATGGCTTTTTGGAAAGCTTTAAACTCTTCACTGGTTGCCACTGAGTCTCTCGTGATAGTGGCAACGCTAATTTTAAAGGGAATCGGTGCCCCTTCCAAGTCTGAGCTAGCTGGCCTAATATTACGGAAAGCAAAAATCCCTTCACCTAGCGAGGTGGCGAAAGCAGGCGATAGTTTCATTTGGTAGATTACTGAGGGGCTATTACTCATAAATTTGTAGGAGGCTATTTCGTGGGTAGTTCCGGCCAGGTCTTTGGTAAACCTAAAATACTCTGCCTGTTGTAGTTCAAGTTCAAACTTTTCCTCTATATCGATATGTCCTCTGAGGGGGATAATGTCGCTGAAAAGGATTCTTTGGCCAAATAGTACAGGAACTAGCAAAACGGCCGCCACAAACACTAGAAAAGCTTTCTTACCCATTACACTCCCCTTCAGCAACTCAATAGTTGTAGAAGTAATGTAATAAATTGTCCAAGTGATGTCAAGAGAAGTTCGATGTATTCTTTCTTGAATTCTAGTGTATTTGCCATTTCTTTATATTTTAAGTATTTGCCCTAATATATCAGTACAAAACTTATGACATAAATCTTTATAATAAGAATAAATATGGGAAAGAAGAATCTTCTCCTATTGACAAGGGGCTATTCAATCCATAGCATACAAAAGTTGTTAGGATGCGTAGCTCAGCTGGATAGAGCGCTGCCCTCCGGAGGCAGAGGCCGTGGGTTCAAATCCCGCCGCATTCATTGAAGCAGAAATCGGCTAAAAGCCCTTTTTGGGGTATGAAGCAATACAAAGATTACAGTAAAGGTATAGGGAGTATTAAAGAGCTTCCCCTGGAGCAGAGACCACGCGAGCGCCTTAAAACACACGGTCCTCACGCCCTTTCCGATCAAGAGCTCTTGTCTGTGCTTATAGGTTGGGGTACCAGTAAAAACCCGGCCCCTAAAGTCGCCGAAGAGGTTTTAACCCTCCTAGATAACTGTACAAACAAAGAACTTGAACTCAAAACTTTAACGGCTATAGAGGGAATGGGGATTGCCAAGGCTACTCTAATAATGGCAGCTTTAGAACTTGGAAGGCGACGACTGCCGGCTAAAAAGCGACAAATTGTCTTCCCTAGCGATGTCTACCCCTTAATTCGCCACTACTCTTCACGTCCTCAGGAGTGTTTTCTCTCAATTGCCCTTAATGGTGCCCATGAGGTCATCTCTATTAATGTTGTCTCCATCGGCCTTGTTAACCATACTTTAGTTCACCCCAGAGAGGTCTTTGCGTAGGTTTTGATACAATGGTTTAGGGGTATGTTAGGCTAAAAACCCCTCTATAATGCGTTAATTTGAGGTTTTCGTACCATCTTGGCAATTTAAGGAGAGTGCTTTTCTACCGTTTAGAACCCGTCCAAGTTGGTAGTCGTGTATTTTGAAACCATTGGATACGCACATGGAGGAAAAGACTTTTTTTGTATCGAATGATTAATCTATGCAATAAATGGATGCTATTATGAGCATCAGTCATCGAAATTTTCAGTTTATGCAACTTGACGCAAGCTGATGGTCCCAACTTAATGTCGATACCGGCATTTTCCTAATCGGGATTCTCCATGATCGCCTCCGTCTCGAAGTCCATCCGAGGCGAGAGGCCGTTCAGCTCCATCTGCGTGCTCACACGGCAACACGGCAATACATGGCTACGTGTGTGCGCTTACGCGGATATCTTGCTGGGATGATATGTATGATGGGTTTTCCTTTCTCATTCGACAGGGTTAGTCCTGTATAGCTCGGGTCTAAGGTGAAGGATAGGTTTGAGTAATCAATCCTGATTGGATATCAAATCGATACTTTTATTGATTAACGATTGACAATTGAAATTTACAGGCCTATGGTTATATTAACTTCCTTGATCTTCACCTATTCGGAAATTGATAGAGCCATTCTGGATAGAAATTCGAAGTCTGTTAAGGGTACATGGGAATCTCAATTAGGAGGATGTAGCATGAGATCACGTCGGCAGAAAGCTATTATTGTAGCAATTTTATTGGTTGTCAGCATCAGCGTGGTAATCGCAGCTGAAGCTCCTGCGAATCAACAGACACAGAGTGTCGTGGTCAATGTGAATGTACCACAAGCGAGCATGGTGCCTGTAGGTGTGGATTTAGTAGCCGCAAACACACATTCCATTGGTCTGGGCATATCAACTCCGATTTATGGCAAGGAACATAATGTAATACGAAATGGAGAGGTATTCACTGAAAAACTAACTGGCATCAACTTGGCGCTTGGGTACACGTGGAGACATTATTTTGGTGACGGCCTTCCTCAGAAAGGCGGAGCTTTGTATTGGGAATTTCTAACTATGGCAATCATTGTCCCTATGGTGGGTATCGGGTATGAATATCGGTTCAATGATACGTTCAGAATCGGTGTAGGATTCCCTGATGTACTGTCAGTTCGAATATCTTTGTAAGATATTATTGAAAATAAACTTACCGTCAACTTTTAAGTTGACGGTATATTTTT
>Ga0265293_10013338_pt1 | contig 10681 bp, 14 predicted proteins | sample Munlanlewell138R_FD_192505 | JGI IMG/M metagenome (GOLD analysis project Ga0265293, IMG submission 192505) | Leachate microbial communities from a municipal landfill in Southern Ontario, Canada - Leachate well 138R | ecosystem: Engineered > Solid waste > Landfill > Unclassified | place: Canada... | reverse complement strand
TATTTTTCTATAATTAGCTCTGTTAAAAGATGCTAAGAATGATCTCTATAATAAAAAGGTTTCATTATATAATTTATTTAGTGTCATAGTATTATATTTTATTAGTTGATTTAATGGATCTTTATATTGTTTCTTTAAATCACTAAACTATAATATTGTCTTTCTATATCCTAAACCTATATCATCACTATCTGTCCACTACCTATTTAAATAGTTCTGCATTATATGCTAATTATTTTTATTATAGTATATACCATCTTTATTAGTGATTTGATTGTTATTGTTTATAGCGGTGGTTCGTGTAATGGTTTTTATATTGTGATTATATTTTAATTCATTCATAAATTAATTCTTATATGTTATTTCTAATTATTTTATTTGTATTATATAATACATTATTTACTTTTTCACTATCAAGATATATATTATTTGATTCTTTTACAGTTATTATTAATTCCTCTAATAGTCGTTCAACTTTAGTATTATCAATATTAAGAGAAGTATTGTTTTGTTGAGTATTTGATCTTAATGGTGAATAAATAGTTGGTGATTTAATTTGATCTAATTGATCTAAATGTTTAAGTGTCGCTCTATACTATTCCATTTGTTTAGCTTGGCTTTTTGCACTACTTGCAGCTTTAACTCTTGCATCACCCATATTCAACCAATAGCCCCAAATATAACCTAATAAATCATCTTCGCTTAGCTATTTAGCTTGTTTCTTCTTTAAAGCTTCTTTTAATTCTCTACCCTATAAATTACTACTGGCAATCCTCTTCCAATCTTCGTGTCTTAAATTAGCTTTCTATTCTTTTGATCCCCAACGTCTTATAACGAACTAATAAAGTCTTTGTATTAATGAACCTATCTTACCTATTGTATCCATTGTATTATTAATAATAAGTTCCCAATCTTGATCTTTGATCCAATTAAAACCATCAGTTAATAATTTATTTATTTTAAATCCCCATTGATTTATAGTTTCATTATTAATATATTTCTATATCTCTTCTAATGTACCTATAACACCTATATTGATAGCACTTGATATTGTATTGAATAAAGGTAAGAATTTTAATCCTATTTGTGTTAATACTTTCTTTAAACTCTATTTCTGTTGTTGCCACTAAGTATAATAATCCATCTATTTAGCTTTTAATTTCTATCCTGAAACATATTGCTACCAAGTTAGATCACCTATCTTCTTAAGTTGTAATGTACTAACACCAGTTAATTCCTATATGTGTTTATTAAGAAACATATTATTAAAATCATATTTAGTACTAACCTATTTTAATAAATCAAATACAACTTTAAAATCCTGACTTTGTGCTCTACTAATAGTTTCAAATACATCTACATTGAATCCTGCTATCTTAGTACTCAATTGAGCTATTAAACTAACTGCCTATCCTGGAGATGCTAATTTAGTTAATATATCTATTGTCTCTGAAGTAGCTAAGCCAGATGATTTACTCATTAATACCATTTGTGCTAATTGCTATTTACTATTTCTGAACGATGCTAATATACTATTAGGAATCTAAGCTAACTACTATATAATTTGTTTTTGATTTAATCCTAAATCTTGTGCATTAGCAATAACCTATCTTATAAATTTATCTGCTGTCTATACATTCAATCCACTTATTCTGTTTAAACTATCATATAATTTAACTGAAGCACTTGTTGATACTCCAAAAGATATATTTAGTTTATCCATAGCTTGTCTTATATTATTAATATTATTAGGTAGTTTCTAAAAGTTATCAACTATTGACTATATAGATGATCTACTAACTGACATATACTATAAATCAACTGTTATACCTTTAAAAGCATCATTAGATAAAGCTATAGATTTTTGTAACTCTAACATATCCTATTTAAATCCTTTAGCTAAATCCACTAATTCTTTTACTTTATTAAATATCCATATTATACCACCAGTAGCTAATGTTACAGCTATTGCTAATCCTGCTGTTCCTGCTATAACTGCAGATTTTAAACTCACCTATAATACTTTACCTAATTTAGTAAACCTTGTAGTTCCTTCTTGTTGCATCTGTTTTAATCCAGTAGCCCACTAAAAAGTTGTTTTTGAAATAGCTACTTTCATTTTATCAGTTATAGTATCAATGAAAGGCATATTTCTTATTAGTGGCATTGAAACTACTTTATCTATTGAAGTGAATACATTCTATAATCTCTAATTTACTTTTATTTGTGTATCTGCAGTATCAATTAAAGCATTTCTTTGACTCTATAATACACTTATCATAGAATACATTTGCTATTGCTATGATCCTGATAAGGTTAATACAGTCTCTTTTAAGCTCTATATATGATCACTCATATTATCAATATATGAAGTATCAATACTGGTTCTACCTAAATCCTTTATATTTTTTGATAAATCAATAGCTGCTCTTGAACCCATATTAAAACTGGGTATAAGTAATTTACTAATATTAGATGATCCTTGTGCTATAGACTTCTATAATATCTTGATTGACATAGAAGCTCCTAACTGTTTAGAAAATCGTTTCTATGCAGCACTAAGTTTATTATATTGTTTTCTTAGATTAGATAATTTATCAGCTAAGTCTGTCGTCTCTCTTAATTCATCAATATCAGGCATTTATTATTTCTTTCTTTTTAAAATACAGTTTTCATCAAATAAGGCGATTTAAGCGATTCACTATGTCAATTAGGGTATATAGTCGTCTTCGATATGTGAAGCAGAAATTGAGGCACTTTTGGGGCAAATAAGGCATGTTTTGAATAGTAGAAAAAAAGTATCAATTAAAGTTTTTATAAAATACCATGCTTTTTCATATACTACTATTTCTACTTAACTAACTTTTGAAAATCATCTATTGATTGTCTCATACGCATAGCAGATTTTTGAATCTATGGATCTTTCATTACTGATTTAGCAACAGCTCCTGGAATCCCTAATAATATTACATCTATTATTGTTTTTAATATCTTTTTTAATTTCTACATAAAAATAATTACTCTCCTTTGTAATATAAACTAAATATAAAAAATAAACAATTATTTTAAATAAAAAAATAAACGAATATTTTAAATTAAAAAATAAACGAATATTTTAAATTAAAAAATAAAGACTGTCCAAATTAAATTAATCTAAACAGTCCTATAAAGATCTATTAGCCTAATTTATAAATTTAATATATAACCTTCTCTTATAAACTGGCATATTATAAGCATCAGTATATGTTATACCACCCTTTGATCCGTAACATATATAAAATACCTATCTTTCTATAATCTCATTATACTATATCGGAAGGGTAAAAAAAGTGGTATGAGATCTCCATTTCTACTATAGACTAAGTTCCACAACTTGGACAAGTATATAATGTATCAGTTACTATATCAGGAGTTATACTTGCTATATACCTTCTTAGCTATAATGAGTCTTTACTTCGCATTGATTCAACTAATCTCTTTATTTTTACATATTCTGTAACACCATCAAACTAAACAATCTGTTCAATTAATCTTGTTGTCATTACAGTTGCTACTTGTACACCAGTCTTCTATATTAATTTATTCTTCTTTTGGATCTAATTGCTTATGTGTCCATTAATCAATCTAAACTTAATTAACTTATCACTATTAGGTAAAGTATAAGAATAAACATTCTATTCATTTAATAAATCATAATTTATTTTTTTATGCTCTAAATCATTTAAATTAAATATATTAGAATTTCTTTTATTACAATTTGGACACCTTACCTATACTTCGTACTATGAACCATAAGCTAATATTCTTGAAGCATAAATTAAAGCATTCTTATCACCTATTAATAAATCATCTAAATTAAATTTATCAATACACAACTACTTTAAAAAAGCATCAACCGCCTATCCCTTAGCTAATAGTTTTGTACTTAATAATATATTCTATTCATAAGCAGTAGGATATTTTAACTTAACCTATCCTTTACTTAATATACTATCCTTTGGATATCCTAATCCCTTTGAAGGTAAACTTATTATTTCATATTCTATTTTATCTTCTGTAAACATTTCTTTTATAAAACCTCTTCTTTATTATAAAGTATTAATTTTAAACTAAACTTTTGGTTCATTACTATTCTTCTTTAAAACTTCTTTTTTTGGAATTGTTACTATTAAAACACCATCTTTTAGCTTAACTGATAACTTATCAAAATCCAAATTAGGATCTGAAAGCTAATAGGATCTCTCAAAATAATTCTTAGTGTTAGTTACTACTTTTGTTACATCAGTAGTCATTTCAGAAGCTCTATTGTTAAGCTACCCTTCTATAAATAAAACATTCCCTTTTAAAGAAACATTTAGATCATCAGTAGTATATCCTGGCACCGCTAAAGTGATAATCATATCTTTTTCAGTACAATCAATTTCATTCCTTTGAAATCTTTTAGGATCAATAAATAAACTACCTCTTCTATTAAAAAACCTTTCAAATAATCCTTCTAAATCGTAATCTCTTCTTGTGATAAACATAATAATAAAACTCCTTTTTTTATTTATTAGTATTCTTCTTAAAAAATATAGGTGCCACTATGATAAAAGACACCTATACTATTATTTAATTTATTTTATTACGCATCAACTGTATAATAATCATAACGCATTGTAAAACTAATCTATCCTATACCTGAATCATCACTTGCTGATAAATCACCAAAATTAACATCTGTCAACCAACAATTATGATAAGTCCATTTATTGATAATCTATCCAGCACCACCTATTTCAGTAATAGATACTTCTTTCATTGCATATAATGATTTACTACCATCAATACCAGTAGCAGGATCACTATGTAATAATTGCCATTCTTGTATTGTAGCAACCATATTAGGATCAATAGTATCAGTTATAGTTATACTAACAGCTGACATCTTTGATCTACCTTTATAATATACAGTTCTATTTAAATAACTAAGCTATACCTAACTATTCTGTATTTGAGGTTTACTCACACTTCTTATTAATGCTGAAGGTATACCCTATATATCCATTATGTATCTAAATTTAAACTTTGGCTACATTACAGTAGCCATCATTTTACTTGTATCAACTAAAGCCATTTTTATTTAATCTCCATATCATTCACTTTGAGTTCTATTAATAACAAAATCAATAGCTATATACTATACAGCTTTTGTAGGTTGAATTATAACTTGACCACTCAAGATATTCCTATCAATCATATCAGGAGTATTAGTTGTTGAATCCATTATTACATCATAAGCATATAAACCTTGTAACTATACAATAGTTCTTAAATATGGTCTAAGCTCTTTTAAGAATTTCTACCATAATACTTGTGTATTAGGTTCAAATAATAATCCTAATCCTAATGTATTAATAAACCTCTTTATTCTAATAACTAATCTTCTTACATTAATTCTATTTAAAGCAGTCTCTTTCTTTTGAGTAGTTTTCTGTCCCCAAACTACATATCCTAAATTAGGGAATAAAGCTATAGGATTGATCCTACTATTATATAATTTAGCTCTTTGATCTTGATTCAATCTTACTTTAACTTCCTTAACTGAATCCAAAGCTGCTCTATTAAATCCTGCTGGTGCTAACCAATATTGACCTATTTTATCATTATAAGCATAAGCACCTAATACTTGACATATAGAAGGTAACCATATATACCTTTGTAAATTAATATCATATACCTTTATAGCTGGATAGTATACACCCATATAGCTATTATCATAATCATCCATAATCTCAACTAATTGATCCTATGTTTTTGTATTAGCTATATTATCACCATCAAATAAAGCTACGCAATCCTAACGTTGCTAAGCTATATCAATAGCTTTATTAATTAGATAAGTGTGCCCTATAGATCCTGCTACATTAATACCAGGTATAGTTATTATATCAATATCAACTAACTCTTTATTTGATATTAAATCTAATGCTATATCAAATGCTTTAGTTCCTACACTTTCAATAGTTGATAAATCAAAACCATTAAATTTACTTGTTGAAACATCACTAAAGTCTGTTGCTGGATCAATACCATCTGAACCACCATATAAAGGAACATTAAATTTAAAGTATTCTTCTGATAGTATTTCTTGATCTGTTATATCTGATAGTTTAAAAGATAAATCTATTTCATTACCTACAGTAGGTATTTCATTAAATAATACTTTAGCTTTAATAGAATTATAATCATATCCAAAAACTATTTTTTTATTTATTATACCATCTTTTTTATTATCTAAAATAAAGAAGTTAGTATCATCTACTTCTTCTGATACTGGTAAACTCTTAATCTAATATTGATATGGATATGCTAAAGTTGATATAGTTCCATTCTCAACCATATCTGATACTTCTATTCTAATATAACTTGAATTGTTTTTGTAGTTGCCCTAATTAACTATATTCTTATTTGCATAATCAAAAACAACCTTTTGATCACCTATCACTCTACCTATATAATTAGGATCGTTTATGTTTAAATTAAGATTAGTATATCTCTATAACACTATAGGATTATTATCTGTATCATTAAAGGATCTAACTGTTAAACTAAAAGTTGCATATTGACTATTAGTTCCTTTTCTAATATTAGATATTATAATCTTAACTTGTTCATTGCCACAAATACCATCAGAGATAGTATGTATTTTAAATAAATCATTATTAGCAACATCTTTTAAAAAAGGTGATTTAGCATTAGTATATCCTTGATTAAAGTTTAATGTTGCTTCTTTTACACTTTCACCATCAGTAGCACTATTATCATAGAAATATAAATATACTGGCTATTTGCCTTTAGGATTAGTACTAAATACTTTATCCATAGCATTAGGTTTAGTTTTATCTAAACTTGCTTCTATCTATACTGAACCAGAATATACTACATTTGAACCACTAACAGTTACTGATCCTGTCTCATTAGGTTTAGTAATAAGAGTAGCTAATAATACATCACCATCATCTATTATATTGAAAGTCTTTTTGGTATAAGTTTCATTCCATAAAGTCCTTATAACTACTGGTGCTTTATTACTATGTAGCATATAAGAATTTAAAGCATATGGTGCATAAAACTATCCATTAGTTTTACCAAATAGATTTATATTCTTATCATCTATTACTATAGGTACAAAAGCTTGACCTCCACTAAATGCTCCTATTATACAAGCTCCATTCTAAGATAATGTATTAGGAACAAGTGAATTATCAATCTCATTAAAATATACATTTGGATCTTTGATTCTCATTATTCTTTTATTTCTTCCTTAATTGTATAAGTCCAATCATCAGTGTTTATGGTTATATTACCATATTTCTTAGCTAAGTCTTGATCGAGCTTCTACTCTTCTTTTATTATTTCTTTTAATTCATTATAAATCTATTCTTTTGTATTTGTTAGATTCATAATCTGTATTTCTAATCTTCCTATAGAGTTCTAACTCTACATCCTTTTATAAGATATCTCTAAAATCTTATTTATATCATCTTGATTTATTCTATTTACATCACTCAATTTTAAAACCCACCTTCTTTATTTATTTAGTAAAATACAAAATTCAATAAAATAAATAATTATTCATAAAAAACATAGTTTAAATAATTTATTTTTTATATTGTTTCTTAGATTAGGTAAAGTTAATTCTATATGATTATTTCTATTTAATTTTAAAATGATTTTATTATTCTAAATTATATCTAAGTTAAAACTTCTGTTACCTTTATATAAAACCTCGCCTTGTAATGATAAAGGAGTTATTCTATTAAGTTGAAACTATTCTTTACTAATCTTATTTTTTAATCTATTATAAAAGTTTCGTTTACCACCAAAGATATTTTTTTTATTCTTATTTCTTTTATGAATAGCTTTAGCATCTAAGATAGCACATTGTATTAACCATGAGTTAAGTTGATCAATAGAATTTAAAGATTTAGATAATGCTCTTATCTATTTCTCTGTTTTACCCTAAAGAAAACGATTATAACTATATCTTACTACATTACTGTATTGCTTAAGTAATAGTGTTAAATCTTCTGTAGTCTTATATGGTAGCTTAATTGTTTCCATTTAGTGTATTGATCCTTTCTTTAATTTGGTTTATAAGTTTAATTATATAGAAATTATTATTTTTTAAAAAATATTTTAATTTATTCTTTATTGTGTGCATATAAATTATAATTATTAAAGAAAAGGAGTTTTATTATTATGTTTATTAAAAATTATTATTTATTTTCAACTATTAAAATAATATAAATTATTAAAATAAAATGTCAAGTTTTTATTTACTTTAAACATAAAAGAAAACAATTTAAATTAAAAAGTCTTCTCTTTAAACTACACCTTCTATACACCGTAAACCTTCTTATTGTTCTAACTATGATCAGTATCTATTCTACCAAGTACTGTTATACCAATAGTTAATTTAATTAATCTTGATTGATCAGGCTAACTAATCATCTATTCATTATTACTTGTTATATTAGTCTTATAGCCACCCCAATACATACTATTGAACTATAAAAAAGTCTATAATACTCTATTTGAATGAGATATATAGTTTGTCCAAATCATTATCTAATACTATACCTAAACAAAGGTTGGAGTATTGATTAATAGATACTATTGTTTATTTATCTATCCATTTATTATATCTCTTAATCTTGGCTTCTGTAATGGTTTACTGTATACACTCTGATAATTATTTACATATAATCTCTTATTAGCTAAATGCTATGCTACATTAACATTAACTCTTCTTATTGACATTACTGGTACTTGTATTTTACCCTATTTAGATAAGAGATAATTATTAGTTTTTATCATGTTCCATAACTCTTGTTTTGCATAAACTAAAGGTATTATAACCTATTTCTAATTAAACTTTATTATAGGTTTAATCTAATCTCTTATAAACTAAAATATACTTAAATCTATTGTTTCAAGATTACTCATAAATATCAAGTTCCTTATGTATAAAGTCTGGCTATGAAGTAACTGTATTAGCTATAGTAGTTGATACACAAATACAAGTTGTAGAGAATTTTAAACTTGGTTGACCACCTATATATCTTGGTTGTGTTACTTGTACAATAATATAATCACCATCATTAAATTGTATAATATCACTCTATTTAGGTTTAACACTAAACTATTCTAACATTGCATTATTAAAGGATACAACAATATTTCTTTCTTTATTAACTAAACCTATATCCTCTGTTGTTAACGTTAGTGATTCTCTTGTTATCATAGCTCTTAACTATTTAGATTCTTTATATATCTTCTTAGTTGACTAACCATAAACATTTGATCTCATCTTCTAAGCATCTAACTATAGATATATAACTGTTGTATCAATAAACTATCCTATTAACTATTTATTTAATCTATTAAATAATTTAATATCTCTCTTTGTATTAAATAGTGGCATAATATATAATCATCATCCTAATGTTATTGCAGTACGATAAGGAATTCTTTTTCTTATCTAATTTGTATCTTGTGCAAGCTTAGCTTTCTTCTACATCACTGCATATGTACTACTTTCTTCTACATAGGTCCTAAGCCACTATAATAAAGAAGCTTGCTATTCTTTAGCTTCTGATCTAAGAGTATCACCATCAGTATTAATACTTCCCTATGCTAAAGGTATTTCAGAATATTTAGATCTAATAACTCCTAATATCTATTTTGATAAAGCTACTGTATATTTAAAGATCCAGTTTTTACCAGGTTCATTAATCTAAGCATATTTCATCTTATCCAATTTAATATTACCAGCATTAGTAACAACACTCTAATCATTATTTTTATTATTATAAACCTTATCCATCTATTCTTGTAACCTATATATAATCCATAACTTATAATCAATCTTTGGTACTGGATATATTCTTAATTGATCACCTATTAGATCAAACTTATAACCACTACGCAATATCTATTGATTAAACTATATAGCCTGCATTCTTAATAATATATCATGGATAGGCAACATCATCATAGGTGCTTCTAATCCAGTATTAGCTAAAGTTGTTGCTATAGATAAACCTGAATCTAAAAATAAAGGATTAGTTAATCTGCCAGCATAATTAGGTCTAAAATGTAATACTGATACTACCTACCCTACACCCTATATATGATCAGATATATTATAAACTTGTACACCTGCTTTAAGATCTATGCTGGTTGAATGTAATATAACATCTTTACCAATACTTAAATAATTACCATAATCTCTTGATATAGATAAAAGATTATTAATATTATTACTTATTACCTTATCAGTATAATTTATATTTGTTGAAGTACCCGTTACATCAATTAAATTAGTTGCAATAACTGATTCTTGTAAGGTAGTCTGATACTGATTAATAGCTTCCTAAAAACAATTAAATACTTGCTATGGAGTGATCTCTATATTTACTATAGGATATCCTAACTTCCTTGCTGTAAACCTTGCAACTTTTATTGCATCTTCTTTATATTTATCCTAACTCTAATAAGTACCAAAAGAAGTACTACCAGTTATATATTGTGTTGGATCCTACCATGTAGTCGTAAATTCCATTTTTATTTATTTAAACTCCTCTTTGTATATCCTAACTATTTGCATCTCTTGTTTAAAGTTGAAATTGATAAA
>Ga0265293_10013337_pt1 | contig 10683 bp, 8 predicted proteins | sample Munlanlewell138R_FD_192505 | JGI IMG/M metagenome (GOLD analysis project Ga0265293, IMG submission 192505) | Leachate microbial communities from a municipal landfill in Southern Ontario, Canada - Leachate well 138R | ecosystem: Engineered > Solid waste > Landfill > Unclassified | place: Canada... | reverse complement strand
CTCACGCTGCGCCCTTCCGTAAGATCAGATTCAAGGATAAACTTTATGTCTCATGGGTGGGACTGAGGGGCGCTGTGCCCATTATCTTTGCCATTCTGCCCCTTGCAGCCGGCATCCCCGATGCCAGATGGATCTTTAACATGGTGTTCGTTATTACCCTTGTTTCACTCCTGGTGCAAGGCACATCATTGCCACTTGTAGCTAAATGGTTAAAGGTGGCAACCAAACCGCTCAGGTACAAGGCATTTGAAGATTTCGACGTGGAATTTGCGGAGGAGATCAAATCGGCCATGACAGAGATATTGATCACCGAGGAGGCACTTCGCTCCGGCAAGAACCTGATTGAGATGCCATTTCCCGACAAGACACTGGTGGTAATGGTGAAGCGTGGTGAGCGGTATTTCGTGCCGACAGGGCAAACAGAGCTGCATGCAGGAGACAAGCTGCTGGTGATTTCAGACGATGAGGAGGCTCTGAAAGAGACCTACCGAAACATCGGCATTTCGGAATTCAACTATCAGCGGAATCTGTAGGATGAAGATTGAATAAGATTGACGAAACAATGATAAAGGGATGAGAAGAGCAAGGATGTTTTCACTGGTGGTTGCGATGATAGCAGGTTTGATGCTTACCATCTCATGCAACTCTTGCCAGTCAGGTAAAAAAACAGCGGTTGCTGAGCCCTACCAGCCGCTGTCGCCGGCGTTCAATGCCGACAGTGCCTACCGTTATCTGGAACAACAGGTGGCTTTCGGACCCCGTGTTCCGGGTACGGCGGCACATGAGGCGTGTGGCGACTGGCTAGCCGCGAAGCTGGCTGCTTTTGGGGCAACGGTCACTGAACAACGGGCCGAAGTGACACACTACGATGGCAGGAAGCTTCCCATCCGTAACATCATTGGGAGCTACGCACCCGCGCAGGCGAAGAGGGTGCTGCTTTTTGCTCATTGGGACTCGCGTCCCTTTGCCGACCAGGAGAGCGACCCGATGCGCAGGCTACAACCCATTGCAGGTGCCGATGATGGCGCCAGCGGGGTGGCGGCGTTGTTGGAGATCGCCCGCCAGTTGCAGCAGAAGCCTTTGGAGATGGGCGTTGACATCATCTTTTTCGACCTGGAGGATTGGGGACAACCCTCCTTTGAACCACAACAGGTGACAGGCGACTGGTGGTGCGTGGGTTCACGTTACTGGGCTGAAGAGCCGCATGTGGAGAACTACCGCGCTGCTTACGGCATTCTGCTCGATATGGTGGGATCGGGCGGAGCCACTTTCCTGAAAGAGAGTTACTCGATGCGGTATGCTCCCGCTATGGTGGAGCGGGTCTGGAGCACCGCCCATAAGCTGGGTTACGGCAACTATTTTCCCCGGCAGGAGGGGGGATACATCACCGATGACCATCTGTCGGTGAACGAGATGAAGCGGGCCCCCAGCATCAACATCATCAACCTGAAACGAGACAGCCGCACCGGCTTCGCGCCTCACTGGCACACCCTGAACGACGATATGCGCAACATTGACCGGAACACACTCAAGGCTGTCGGACAGACAGTGCTGGAGGTGCTTTACACTGAAAAGTGACATCTGCCGCGGTGGGTAGAGCGTTTATCATTATTTTTGTGAGATTATGCAGACAATAGAAGAGATAGAACAGGAGATCATTGATGAGTTCAGCATCTACGATGACTGGATGGATAAATATGCGGTGATCATTGAACAGGGGAATGCCCTGGAACCGCTCGATGAAAAATACAAAACCCCTGCCAATATCATTGAGGGGTGTCAGAGCCGTGTATGGCTCATATGCGATTACCGCGACGGGAGGCTCTGGTTTCAGGCGGAGAGCGATGCCATTATCGTGAAGGGGTTACTGGCGCTGGTGCTGCGTGTCTTTAACGGGCGCACGCCTGACGAGATCATCGGCAGCGAGCTGCGGTTCCTGAAAGAGATCGGCCTCACCGAGCATCTGTCGCCCACCCGTTCCAACGGTCTGCTGGCAGTGATCAAACAGATCCGCTTCTACGCCATTGCCTATAAGGCGAAAGCGGAGCAGCACAAGTAGGGCATCGCCACAATCCTCAGTCGCCGTTGCGGCTCATCTCCTCCGACCGTTTGCGCGCTGCATCGAGCACCCCCTCGAAGTGTTTCCCGATCTCATGGGTCCGGAAATATTCCAGTCCTGCCTGTGTGGTGCCTCCCTTGCTGGTAATGTTGCGGATCAGGTCCTCGATACTGTGTGCCTGTTGATTCTCGGTGAAGTAACGGGTGGTGCCGCGGGTAAGCTCCAGCAACAGCTCGTCGAGCAGCGGCCCCGGCAGACTGAACTCCTGCATCTTTTGCTTGAATATCTGGATGAATGCCAGAATAAAGGCGGGGCCGCTCCCGAAGACGGAGGTGAAGAGATCAAAGCCACTCTCCTCCAGCTCCACCGCCTTACCCAGCTTACCCAGCAGGGTGAAGATCTCCATTGCCTTGTCATCACCAGGCCTGTTGGTACAAAAGGCGGTCACCGACATGCGGTAAGCCATAGCCAGATTGGGCATGATGCGTACGATCAGCTGATCCTCGCCCAAAAAACGTTCGATATATGCGATGCTTTTACCTGCCACCGGTGAGACGATGATCTTGCCGCGCAGGTCGCACCTTTCAAGTTGCCGGAGGATGCCTGCCAGGTCCTGCGGCTTCACCGCCAGCCAGAGCACATCGGAAAAGTGAACCAGTTGTTCCAGCTTTTCATAAAAAGGGATGGGCACCTCTTTCCTGCTGCGGGCGAAGTAGGCGAAACTCATCCCCTCTTCCTCTTTGAGGCCTTCGTAAATGGCCCGGGCCAGGTTACCGAAGCCGATAAATCCATGTTTCATCTTGTCACTTTTTCCTCTAAAATTCACTTGACTCGGCATCACTTCGCTTTTACACCAAACCGTGTACAGGGAATCTCCCCCTGCATGGCCCTGATGATGTAGTTGGGGCGCTGTCCGTTCACGATCCACATCTCCACCCCCTTGCGCATGCAGATCTCAGCTGCATATATCTTGGATGACATCCCCCCGGTACCGAGGGTGGATTCCTTCTCTTCGATGCAACTGCGGATGCTCTCCAGGTCTGTGACCTCGCTGATCAGCCGCGCATCGGCATGCAGGTGCGGATTGCGGTCGAAGATACCATCAATATCGGAGACCAACAGCAGCAGGTCAGCTTCGGTAATCACCGCCACCAGCGCCGATAGCTTGTCGTTGTCCCCCAGCAGGATCTCCTCGATGGAGACGGTGTCATTCTCGTTCACGATGGGGATGTAACCGGCCTGCCAGAGCCGTTTGATGGTGTTGCGGGTGTTCTCGTTGGCTACCGGGTTCTCAAAATCGCGATAGGTGAGCAGGATCTGCGCTATATTGAGTCCGAAGGTGGAGAAGATGGAGTCATAGAGCTCCATCAGCTTGGTCTGCCCGATGGCGGCCATCGCCTGTTTCGAATCGACGTTCCGCTGGTAGCCGTTGATCTCCACGAACTGCCGGGCAGTGGCGATGGCTCCCGAGGAGACGATCACCACCTCATAGTTCTCTTTCAGTACTACGATCTGCCTGGCGAGGCTCTCGATCACCGCGAATGAGATGCGGTTGGTACCGGCTGTCAGGGTGGAGGTGCCTATCTTGATGATCAGTTTCTTTTTCATTGGTGCGATTGCCCGAATGTTTGTACGTTTCGATGTGTGAATGGTGCTGTGCTGTTCCCGTTATTCCCGGATCTGACCTTCGCCGTACACAAACCACTTGTTGGTGACCAGTTCCTGCGCTCCCAGAGGACCGCGGAAATGGAGCTTTTGCGTGCTGATGGCAATCTCGGCACCCACGCCAAACTGACCACCATCGGTGAAACGGGAGGAGGCATTGTGGTAAACCGCGGCACAGTCGGCCTCCTGCATGAACCGGTCAGCTTTCTCCCGGTTGAGGGTGACAATCACAGCGGTATGCCCGCCGGAGTAGCGGTTGATCATCTCCACTGCCTCCGTGAGACCACTCACCAGGGTGAGATAGATTTTCGGTGCCAGGTACTCCTCATACAAGGTGGCGGCATTGTTCTCTTCCCGTACCTTGTTGCAGAGAGACACGATTTCGCGGTTACCCCACACTTCGATCCCTTTTTCCTGCAGCGCTGTTACCAGCTGTCCCACTTTCTCCTGCAACTGTGTCAGATCCTTGTGGATGAGCACCTTGTCGATGGCGTTGCAGACGCTGACGCGTTTTTTACCGTTGATCACCAGGCGGATGGCCATTTCAAAGTCAACATCTTCATCAATGTAGAGGAAGTTGTTGCCTCTGCCACTCACGATCACCGGCACGGAAGCATGCTCCTGCACAAAATGAATCAGTCCCTCTCCGCCACGCGGGATGATCAGGTCCACTTCCCGGCTGTTCTCCCGGATCAACTGTTGCGTCTCTTCTCGGGTGAGGTTGAGATACGCCACCCAGTCAATCTCTTCGCCGTTGACAGTGAGTGCCTCCTGCCAGAGACGGGTGAGCAACGTGTTGCTGTGAAATGCCTCTTTGCCCCCTTTCAGCAGGATGCGGTTGCCCGCCTTGAAAGCGGTTGCTGCCGCCTCGATGGTGACATCGGGGCGTGATTCGTAGATGATCAGGATGGTGCCGAAAGGAACGGTGCGGTTCTCGATATGCAGGCCATCTTCACGGGTGTGTTCGTACAGAACCTTGCCTTCCGGGTCGGCTTGTGCCGCCACCTCCTCCAGGGAGCGGATCATGGCGTCGATCTTTTTCCCGTCCACTTTCAGCCGGTCGCGCATCGATGCATCCATATCGGGGAATGCATCCATATCGGTTGCATTGGCATGAATGATCTCATCACCCCGCTGCTTGAGCAGTTCTGCCAGGGTTGATAAAACACTGTTTTTTTTGGCGCTTTTCATCTTTTTCCTGAAAAAAGAAATGATTTTGGCCCCAAAGGTAACAAATTATTCGTTATTAGTTTCTTTTTCTGCCAAAAAGGATTCTGCGATCCGCAGGTTGTCCATCTCCTGCAATACCCTGTCATGCACCAGACGGAAGCTGTCCATCAACTCCGGTTTCACCGGCAGTGAGGGGGGAGCCTCCATGGTGAGCGGGTTGATGGGTTGATTGTGCTTGTACACCCGGAAGTCGAGATGGGGGCCGGTGGCGAGACCGGTGGCTCCCACATAGCCGATCACCTCTCCCTGTTTCACACTGCTCCCTTTCTGAATCCCTTTGGCAAAGCGACTCAGGTGCATGTAGGTAGTGGCGTAGGTGCTGTTGTGTCGTATCTTGATGTAGTTGCCGGCACCGCCCCGTTGGTAGGCTTTCTCGATCACCACCCCGTCGCCGATTGTTTTCACCGGCGTGCCGGTGGGAGCAGCATAGTCCACCCCATGGTGGGGACGGTACCGCTTCAGCACCGGATGGAAGCGGGCGTTGGAGAAGCGGGAACTGATGCGGAAGAAATCGAGCGGCGCTTTCAGGAACGCTTTTCGCAGGCTGTTACCCTCTTCGTCGAAGTACTCCCTCACCGAATCCTGTTCAAAAGGAATGGCACGGTATTCCTTGCCCCGGTGGGTGAAGAGTGCTCCCTCGATGGAGGAGATCGCCACAAAGGTGGTGTCATCGACCCATGCCTCATCATACATCAGGCGAAACGAATCTCCCTCTTTCACATCGAAGAAGTCGATCTGCCAGGCATAGATGTCGGAGAGTTTGAGTACCAGCATGGGTGTGCCACCCGATTCAATGATGGCGTTCCAGAGGGAGGAGGTGATGGTGGCTTCGCTGTAGCGGCGACGCAGTGTGACCGCCTTGGAGGAGTCCCATACATGAAGGCTGTCGCCACGCAGGTCCACCACCACATAGTCGGTTTTCGAACTTTCAAAAACAAGATACTGTATCGCTAAAGTGGAGTCTGGTGTGGCTATTGTCGCGTAGATATTTCCGATCTGCAGTTTGGATGGAGGATAAAGGGGTGAAATGGTTCTGGTTATCTGTTCGGTATCCGTTCCGTTGAATCCGAGGTCGGACAGGATGGAAGCCAGGTTGTCATTCTTTTGAATGGCGTAACGCTGCACGTTGAGTGAATCCACACAGATACCATATGCATAGGAGCGATCTGTTGCTTCAGGGGAAGCTGTGTCCGTATTCTGTTTTTCGTGCTGCAGTGCGCAGGAAGATGCAATATGTATGACGATAAGTAAGCTCCAGGCCGACCGGAATATTTTTTCGCGTTTAAACATAGGGCAAAGATAACTTTTTACCTATTTTCTAACACAACAAACAGGAAAAAAATAAACACTTTTGTTCGTTATCGGACGGTAGTGCCTGATGCTACCTTCACTTTTACTGTCAGATGAAGATATTTTGTTGAGTTAAGTAGGATGTGAAACCTTCTGTTATGTTTGAAATTTTACCTGTTTCAACACTATTTAAAACAGCCAGTTGATTCCCGCGAAGTAGTGCCTTGGCATACCGGGGTAGAAGTACCTGGGTTCGGCATTTCCAAAAGCGACCGCGTTGACTGTCAGCATGGGAGAGTAGTGGGTGTCGGTCACATTGTTTACGCCGGCAAAAAATTCAAGAACACCCCACCGGATGGTCGGAAAGCGGTAGGAAGCTTTCAGGCTGACCAGGGAATAAGCATCGTTTTCGAGCATGTTGGCATCATCCATATATTGTGAGCCGACATACTGAAATTGCGCGTTCAGTCCAAATTGCGCTGCAGGCTGCCACCGTAAACCGGCCTGAGCAATATGGGAGGGAATGCCGGGAAGTTTGTTTCCGTCGTAAACCTGTTCATTGTCGGTAAAGTCGATGAATTGGTTGTGCGACCAGGTGTAGTTGGCATTCAGATGCAGACTTCCGGGAAACGTGGAACGCCGGAAGATCCGTTGCTGAAGCATCAGCTCGAGACCTGTGTGTCTTGTTTTGCCGGCGTTGATGCCGGTGAAGATGTCTTCGGTGAGTCGTTTGGTTACCAGCAGGTCGTTCAGATCGATCCGGTAGAGGGAGGCTTCCAAACGGGTGGCATTGGCAAAAAGATTCAATCGCACCCCCGTTTCATACTGAATGCCCTGCTCCGGCTGCAGTTCGTTGTTGATATCTCCTTCGGGCAGGAGGGTCTCCTCGGGTGAGGGCATGGAGAAGCCGTGCCCTACTGAAGCATAGAGTGCGAAGCGGCGGGAGGGAGCATAATTGATACCCAGCCTGGGTGAGAAGATGACAGGGAAATCGCGCTGACCGCTTTGGTCCCCATTCCCGGGAAATTGGTCTGTCAGCTTATAGTGAACCCTGTTGACCGCTCCTCCCAAAGAGAGGTTCCACCGGGGTGACGGTCGCCAGTAGGCCATCCCGAACAGATTAAAGTGGCTGCGGGTCTCTCTGTTTTTGTTGATCAACGCATTATCCAGATCCATTTGCCACCGGTAGGTATCGTTCATCCACTCGAACCCCATTAATACATCCCACTGTGCAGCATGAAAAGTAAGCTTGTTGCGGATACCTCCACCCGAGGTGCCATCGTCCAGATTATTGAACGGGCGTCGCTCGTAGCTGTCCGCCCATCTCCCAAACAGGGTCAGCCGGTTGTTCCACTGCTCCGTGAACCTGTTTACCAGGGTCACCCCGGCGATCGCACGCTGATATTTTTTGTATCCTTCCACCTCCTTCCAGTTCGTCGCCGCTGCTTCGGGGTTGGTATCATAGAGCGTTTTCCCGATGGAGCTTGGAATTTGTGCATTCAGGTCCATCAGCAGGAGCGTATATTCCAAAGAGTAGCCGGATTGTTGCCATGTTCCGGAGGAGAGCACCGAGGTACGTCGGTACCGGTTATTTTCCCGGAACCCGTCCGATTGCAGGTGAGAAAGGTTGCCCCAAAGGCGTAGATTTTTCTTTTGGTAGTTGCCGGCTGCCGCGGCTTTCATCGTATGAAAACTTCCCTGCTGCAACAAAGTGTTGAGGCTATTGCCGGCAGAAACCGGCGTAAAAAGATTGAGGCTGCCTCCCAGCCCGGAACCGTAGAGTGCCGAGGCGGGGCCTTTGATCACTTCCATACGTCCGATACCCGTCAGATCGATATCTTCGGGGGTGGATATGCCGTCGGATGAAGTAATGGGTATGTCATTCAGGTATGATTTAATGCGATTGGTGTTGTAGGGGGTGCGACTGCCCACTCCTCGTATCACAATGCGACTGGTAGCATAGGTGCCGCTATGCATATAGATGCCCGGCATGGCGTGAAGTGTCTGGGAGAAACTGTTTCCGTCGCCCATCTGAATCTCATCTCCGGAAAGCAGAGATATGCTTCCCGGAACCTTGTGCAGCCGGGTATCGATCTGATAGGCATTTACCACCACCTCATTGAGGTAAATGGATGAATCGGGTTCATCAACGGTTGTTTCCTGTGATACTGCATTCACAGCAAAAAGGCAGCCTGTAATCAGCAAAACAGTTTTTATTTTGTTCATTTGTCCGGGTTATTCTTTCCGTGAGGAGGGTACGTGATGCAGTTTTCCCAGGGTGCGTGCCACGACGACGGAGACCATGGCGTCTCCGGTGACATTCACCACGGTGCGGCACATATCGAGGGGACGGTCGATGGCGAAGATCAGTGCCAGTCCAATCGCCAGCTTATCGGCCGGAAAGCCGATGGACTCCAGCACGATCACCAGCATTACCATCCCGGCACCAGGCACGGCCGCCGAGCCGATGGAGGCCAGCAGAGCAGTTAGTACGATAGTCAACTGGCCACTAAACTCCAGCGGAAAATGAAGAGCCTGGGCTATAAAGACAGCGGCGACTGCCTGGTAGAGGCTCGTTCCGTCCATGTTGATGGTGGCACCCACCGGTAACACGAAGCTCGACACCTCATTGTCCACACCCAGATGTTCAGTCACCCTCTCCATCGTAACGGGCAGTGTGGCGGCACTGGAGCTGGTGGAGAAGGCGAGGAGCTGCGCCGGGGCGATACCGTTGAGAAACCAGCGGGGAGAGCGACCGGTGGTAAGGTAGACGATCAGCAGGTAGAGCACAATCATCACGGAAAGCCCGATCACCACGGTGAGGGCATACATCAACAGCTTCTGCAGAATCTCCACGCTGCCGGAAGAGACGACGATCTGTGCCAGCAGCGCGAAGACGGCAAAGGGAGCCATCAGCATGATCAGATCGACCATCTTCAGCACCACCGCATTTAACCCGTCGATCAGTCGGCTCACCGGGCTGGCTTTAACCGGATCAATCAGCAACATGCAAATACCAAAAGCGATGGCAAAGACGATCACCTGCAGCATCAGTCCGTTGTTGCCCAGGGCTGCGAAGATGTTATCGGGAACCATTTCCACCAGGAAGGAGAGGGGGCCGCGCTCCTGCAGCGTTGCTTCCCGGATATTGGAGGTGATGGACTCGTCCCCGGCGTATGTTTGGGTAAGTTCCTGGATGGTCTCCTCCGACACCCCGGAGCCGGGTTTGAGTGTGTTGACCAGCAGCAGTCCGGTGATGATGGCGATCACTGTGGTGGAGATATAAATCAGGATGGTGCGTACCCCTATGTTGCGGAAGCTGGAGATATCTTTCAGGTCGGATATTCCCTTCACCAGCGAGGTGAAAATAAGGGGTATGGCGATCAGCTTGAGCAGTTTGATGAAGATGGTTCCGAAGGGAGCAATCCAGTCGCTTACAAAGTTTGCTCCCCATTGAAAATTGGTCATCAGCAACCCGAAGAGGATGCCGGCTGCCATGCCGGTGATGATCTGCCAGTGCAGGGGGAGTCTTTTCATGTTCATTCAGCTCGTTTTATTTAGTCGGTACTCAAGTTCTTCTCATAAGCCTTATCCTTGTCCGGTTGATCATAGATGCGTTTGACACCTATCATGATTTTTGGGTAGGAAGCGTGTTACTCGTTGATGCCCACCCGGTTTAGGATAAAGGCGAACTCGAAGGCGGTGTCTTTGATCCCGTCGTAACGACCGGTGGCTCCGCCGTGACCCGAGTCCATGTTCATCCGCAGCAGCAGGATGTTGTCGTCGGTCTTCAGTGCACGAAGCTTGGCGGTCCACTTGGCCGGCTCGTGGAAGAGCACCTGCGAGTCGTTGATACCGCCGGTGATCAGTATGTTGGGATAATCTTTCGCCTCCACGTTGTCGTAGGGTGAGTAGGAGAGCATGTAGTTGAAGTACTCCGCCTCGTTGGGGTTGCCCCACTCCTCATATTCGCCCGTGGTGAGCGGCAGCGTCTCATCAAGCATGGTGGTGACCACATCCACGAAGGGCACCTGCGCCACGATGGTCTGGTAGAGGTCTGGCCGCATGTTGACCACAGCGCCCATCAGCAGTCCGCCGGCGCTGCCACCCATCGCTGCCAGCCTGTCGGGAGAGGTGTATCCGTCGGCGATCAGCTTCTCGCTGCAGGCAATAAAGTCGGTGAAGCTGTTTTTCTTCTTCAGCAGCTTGCCATCTTCATACCACTGTTCACCCAGGTCGCTGCCGCCGCGGATCTGTGCGATGCCGAAGACGAAGCCGCGGTCGATGAGGCTGTAGAAGCTGGCACTGAAGTAAACATCGGAGCTGTTGCCATAGCTCCCGTAGGAGTAGAGCAGGGCCGGATTGCTGCCATCTCGTTTCAGCCCCTTGCGGTAAACGATGGCCATCGGCACTTTCACTCCGTCGGGTGCTTCAGCCCA
>Ga0265293_10013336_pt1 | contig 10683 bp, 6 predicted proteins | sample Munlanlewell138R_FD_192505 | JGI IMG/M metagenome (GOLD analysis project Ga0265293, IMG submission 192505) | Leachate microbial communities from a municipal landfill in Southern Ontario, Canada - Leachate well 138R | ecosystem: Engineered > Solid waste > Landfill > Unclassified | place: Canada... | reverse complement strand
TCACTCCCAAAATTTCGTCATGACGAAATTTTGGGAGTGATGGTGGGCTAGTGCAGGATAGGCGAATCGCCGGTAAAGCGTATTACACCATGCTCTAGGATGCGCCCTACCGGGACGGCATCATCATACGCGTGGCGCGGCGTACACGCCGCCCTTCCTGTAAGACAGTTTCAGCGCAACTAACAAATACTGAGATGTGAAAAGAACCTTGGTCATGACCAAGGCAATTTCGTCATGACGAAAAAATGTGAGTGGGTGTGGGCTAGTGCAGGATAGGCTTTCGCCGGTAAAGTGTATTACACTACGAGGCATGCTTGCCCCGCCGACTTTGGAGACACCTATGCCACGCGATACGAAAATCGGGGCAACCCGAAGTAGCCATGTATATACCTTGCGGTTACCTGCTGACCTGCGCGAACAGTGGGTGTCTTATTGCGAACGAAATGACAAAAAAGCGGCAGCCACCCTGCGGGCACTCATGCGATACCTGATCCAGGATCACATGCCGCCCGAGGTTCAGCAGTGGGTTGCAGAGCAGGTTGAAGGCGATCCAAACAATGGGCCAAAACAAAGAATGGAGGTTCGCTTTACTCCAACTGAATACCAAAGCATAAAGTCCCAAGCAGAAGCGGAAGGTTGTTCGCCTCAACGCTGGGTAATCAATTGCGTTCGAGCTAGCTTGACTCATGAGCCGCAGTTCACGATGGAAACGACGAAAGCACTCTGGCAGTCGTCGTATCAGCTACGAGCCATTGGTCGTAACTTGAACCAGGTAGCCAAGCAACTAAATGAAGGTAAAAAAGGCACCCTAAGGGCTGAACAGCTAGAGAAGCTGGCGAGCTTTATTTACAAACATACAGACAAAGTGGCGGCAGTGCAGGATGCCAGCCTTAGCCGATGGGGCATTAACACTCCCATCAGAGATTGAGAGTCCCAGACATATGGCAAATAAGACCCCAGAACAAAAAGCCCGCGACCAGATAGACGCTTTGCTAGAACAAGCGGGCTGGGTCGTACAGGACAAGAAAAAGATTGATTTTGCCGCTTCTACTGGTGTTGCAGTCTGCGAGTACCAGACCGACGTAGGTCCGGCCGATTATGTGCTGTTTGTTGATAAGCAAGCAGTGGGAGTAATTGAAGCCAAGCCTGAAGCCTGGGGTGAAAAGATCACCACGGTTGAAGATCAGTCACAAGGGTATGCTAACGCCACCTTGAAATGGATCAACAACAACCAGCCTTTGCGCTTTGTCTATGAAAGCACTGGCGTTATCACTCGCTTTACTGATGGATTAGACCCACACCCGCGCTCCCGCGAAGTCTTCAACTTCCACCGCCCGGAAACCCTCATCAAATGGATCAAAGAACCTAAAAGTCTGCGAGGTCGTTTGCAGGATTTCCCTCCTCTGATTAAAGAGGGTCTGCGTGATTGTCAGATTACGGCCATTACCAACCTGGAAGAATCCTTCAAACAAGATAAACCTCGTGCCTTGGTACAAATGGCTACTGGCTCCGGCAAAACCTTTACGGCAATTACTGCCAGTTATCGCCTGTTACGTGAACCCGTGAGTGCAAATCGCATTCTATTTCTGGTGGATACCAAAAATCTTGGGGAGCAAGCCGAACAAGAATTCATGAGCTTCGTACCGAACGATGATAACCGTAAATTCACTGAGCTTTACACGGTACAGCGGCTAAAAAATCAGTACATCGCAAAAGATGCTCAGGTCTGCATCAGCACCATTCAGCGCATGTATTCCATTTTAAAAGATGAGCCGTTAGACGAATCACTCGAAGAACAGAACCCGGCTGAGCAACTCACTAAGCCCAAAGAGCCTCTGCCGGTTGTGTACAACGAAAAGATCCCACCCGAGTTTTTCGATGTGATTATCATTGATGAATGTCACCGCTCAATTTACAACCTGTGGCGGCAGGTATTGGAGTATTTTGATGCCTATCTGGTTGGTCTGACCGCCACGCCTGACAATCGCACTTATGGTTTCTTCCGCAAAAACGTAGTCAGTGAATACAACCACGAAAAAGCTGTGGCCGATGGCGTTAACGTCGGCAACGAAATTTTTGTTATCGAAACCGAAAAGACCAAGCAAGGTGGCAAGATAGAAGCCAAGCAACAGGTAGAGCGGCGTGAGCGTACTACCCGACGCAAACGCTGGGAACAACAGGATCAAGACGAAGCCTATAGCGGCAAACAGCTCGACCGCGACATTGTTAATCCCGACCAAATCCGCACAGTGATCCGCACCTTCAGAGACGCTTTGCCCACCATCTTTCCAGGCCGTAAAGAAGTGCCCAAAACCCTGATCTTTGCCAAAACCGACAGCCACGCCGATGACATTATTCAAACGGTGCGCGAGGAATTTGGAGAAAGTAACCAGTTCTGCAAAAAGGTTACCTATCGCGTAGCCAATGACAAGACCGATGCAGAAGGCAAAGTTATCGAAAAAGGCGAAGACCCCAAATCCGTCCTAGCCCAGTTCCGCAACGATTACTACCCGCGCATTGCCGTCACCGTCGATATGATTGCCACGGGTACCGACGTGAAGGCGCTGGAATGCCTGCTGTTTATGCGTGATGTCAAAAGTAAAAACTACTTTGAACAAATGAAGGGTCGCGGCACCCGCACCCTGGATAAAGACAGCCTGCAAAAGGTCACGCCATCTGCCCAGAGCGCCAAAACCCACTATGTCATTGTTGATGCGGTTGGTGTTACCAAATCGGTTAAAACGGCCAGCCAACCGCTGATCACCAAGCCGAGCGTACCGCTGAAAGACCTGGCCATGGGCGTGATGATGGGAGCAAGTGACAGTGACACGGTTTCATCGCTGGCAGGCCGCTTGGCGAGGCTGGACAAGCAGCTGGATGACAAAGAACGCGCCCGCATTGCTGAAAAAGCCGGAGGCACACCACTACTGATGATTGTGGGTGAACTCTTCAACGCCATTGACGGTGACCGCGTAGAGCAAAAAGCCTTGGAAATTGCCGGGCAATCAGTGGGTACCGACCCCGGTGACGATGCCCGCAACAAAGCCCAGCAGCAACTGGTCAGCCAGGTTGCAAACGTGTTTAACGGTGACCTGATCGAACTGATCGACTCCATCCGCCGCGACAAAGAACAAACCATTGTCCACGATGATCTAGACACCGTTCTCAAAGCCGAATGGGATGGAGAAACCACCGAAAACGCCCAAGTACTTACCCAGGAGTTTGCCGACTACCTGAAAGAACAAGCCAACGAAATTGATGCGCTCACTATCTACTTCCATACGCCTGCACGCCGGTCTGAAGTGACTTACCCACAAATCAAGGCCTTGTTGGAAAAGCTCAAACTGGATCGCCCTAAGCTGGCACCACTACGCATCTGGCAGGCGTATGCCCATTTGGATAACTATACCGGTGAAAACCCGGTGACCGAACTTACCGCCCTGGTGGCACTGGTTCGCAGGGTATGCGGAATCGATAGTGAAATCACTACCTTTAGTAGCACGGTAAGAAAGAATTTTCAGGATTGGATCATGAAGTACCACTCAGGTAATTCAGAAAAATTTAATGAACAACAAATGCAATGGCTGCAAGCCATTCGCGACCACATAGCTAGCTCCTTTCACTTTGAACGCGACGACTTAGACATGACGCCCTTTGATGCCCAAGGCGGCCTGATGGGTATGTACCAGCAATTTGGCGACAAGACGGACTGGGTGATTGAAGAACTCAACCGGGAGCTGGTGGCATGATCGACTTAGATACTGGATTGCACTACCCGATTGATATAAAGGCTCTTCCGAGAAACTGGGTTTCCGCCTTTATAGAAGATTATGCAGAAGAAGTTGAGTCAGGCTTTGCCTGTGGTAAGCATAATTCAGAAGGTGAAGGCATAATTCACCTGCGCCCAATGAACATTTCTAGAAATGGCGTGGTTGATTTGTCTGACTTTAGAAGCGTGCCAAATGATTTCAATAAAAAGCGACTATCAGAAGGTGACGTGCTTTTTAACAATACCAATAGCCCGGAGCTAATCGGAAAAACCGCACATGTAACGAAGAAATATGCAGGGCTAGCATTCTCAAACCACATGACAAGAATCAAGTTTCACCCAGGAATAAGCCCAAAGTTCGCAGCCATTCAGCTTCATTACCTCTGGATGATGAAATACTATCTACATCGGTGTGTAAAGCATGTAAACCAAGCAAGCATATCAACAAAGGATATGGCTAGGACTATTCCATTTGTTCTCCCACCACTTAACGAACAAAAACGCATCGTTGCCAAAATTGAAGAACTGTTCTCTGAGCTGGACAACGGCATTGCAGCACTGAAAACCACCCGCGAACAACTTAAAGTCTACCGCCAAGCCGTGCTCAAACACGCCTTCGAAGGCAAGCTCACCGCAAAGTGGCGTGAAGAGAATGCCAAAAAACTGGAATCCCCGGAGCAACTTCTCGCCCGCATCCAAAAAGAACGCGAAGCCCGCTACCAGCAACAACTGGACGAGTGGAAGGCAGCGATAAAAGCATGGGAGGCTAATGGTAAAGAAGGGAAAAAGCCGGGGAAGCCTAAACCGCTAAAAGATTGGGGTGAGTTGCAAAAAGACCTAATAACCAAACTGCCGATACTTCCCGACTCTTGGGCATGGAAAAAATTGGGATTTCTAACAACTGGTGTTGAATATGGTACGTCTGCAAAGTCTTCGGAAAGTGGCCTAATTCCTGTAATCCGCATGGGCAATTTGCAGAACGGCGGTATCGATTGGTCAGATCTTGTTTACACGTCTGATTTCGAAGAGATTGAAAAATACTCACTTAGAACAAATGACGTGCTCTTCAATCGAACCAACAGCCCAGAGCTTGTCGGAAAAACTGCAAGGTATAAGGGCGAGCAGCCCGCTCTATTTGCTGGATACTTAATAAGAGTAAATCAGATTGAGACTATCGCCCTGCCTGACTATGTTAACTATTTTTTAAATTCTCATATTGCCAAACAATATGGAAACAGCGTTAAGACTGATGGAGTTAACCAATCAAACATCAATGGTGAAAAACTCCAAAACTATCCTTTTCCATTTTGCTCAATCGAGGAGCAATCAGTTATCGTTGAGATTTTAGAAGAGAAGCTTTCGTTAACCGATGCGAGCCTGCAAGACATTGCGGTTCAGCTTGGTAAAGCTGAAACCCTCCGCCAATCCATCCTAAAAAAAGCCTTCTCCGGCCAGCTGGTACCCCAAGACACAGACGACGAACCTGCTAGTGAACTGTTGGCGCGCATACAAGCTGAAAAAGAAGCCACCAAGACAAAAAGCACAAATAAAACAAGGAAGACAAAATGAGCATTGTCTGTTTACGCGGCGACTCTGCTTTAGACGAGCAGGATTTACGGGCACACTTGGCGGCCATGCTGCGTCTAGAAAACACAGCGGTGCTGCTTGGTGCAGGGGCGTCCGTTGCCGCTGGCGGCATGACGATTATGCAGCTGTGGAAGGATTTTATCCGCGACCATGCTGATACTGCCATGCGATTTGCTAATGACGGGTTTATCGCACAGGAAGATGTCGTTTTAGCCAACTTTCAAGGAGACAACCCCAGAGCGCTGCCTAATATCGAGGTTCTTCTGGATCAGTTGGAAATGGCGCAGATTGACTGGCACCGGCGCAAACCCGCCAGTAGGAATTTAAAAACCCTCAAAAACGACATAGCGTTACTACTTAAATGCGTGGTTAAAGCAGCCATGCTGGATGAAAATGCGTGGGCAAAACCACCGGCATTTGATCGTTTACCTTATCACGTTAAATTGTTGCAACGTCTGATTGGCGCTCGACAGCCTGGACAGGCAAGCCCATGGGTGTTTACAACAAATTATGACTTGGCCGTGGAATGGGCAGCCGAGTCCGTAGGAATACACACGCATACCGGGTTTGTCGGCATTCATAACCGCATATTTTCGCCACAATCCTTCGATTTGGGATACCGGAATATCAATGCCAAAGGTGAAGCCCGTTTTGGCTGTAATGATGTTTACCTAGCAAAACTACATGGATCGCTAACCTGGCAATGTACTGATGGCGAATACCGTGAGCTGGCTGCACCTGAAGCTTGGCCGAAACTCAAAAACATCGTTGATGGTGTGGAGGCGGTAGATGAGTCACTGATGGTTTTCCCCAGGGCAGCGAAATATTTGCAGACCGTTGGTTTTCTGTCTGGCGAGTTGTTCCGCCGCTTCTCCGACTTTCTCGCCAGACCACAAAGCTGCATCATTTTGGCAGGCTATTCGTTTGGCGATGACCATATCAATCGTCTTCTACGTTCTGCACTGCTTAATCCAACGCTGCAAGTCATAGCATTTCTGCCAGAATTTACAGGCACAGACCCAGCGCAGCTTGGGGTACTCAAGCCTGAAGTGCAGCGGCTAATCGCTCTGAAATCGCCTCGCTTGACTTTTGTGGGCGGTGGGGCAAATGCACATTTCAATCACATGGTCGACTTCCTACCGGATCCTATGCTCTACGACCTAAAGGAGCAGGAGTTTCGAGACCGAATAAAAGCGATAAGCGGTGACGAAGATGCTGAGTAGAACCGCTATTGGCTATGTCGTTCAGATTGATGGCGGTCAGGTCACGCTTAATCTACTGGATCACCATCGTGGACAAATGGCGAGTCACTATCAAGGCGTCACTCCGGTAGGCGAGGTTGGCGGTCTGTTGGTTATCGATGGGGGTTATCGGCTTTTTGTGCTTAAAATATCTGGCCTAAATTTTTCAGAACCCAAAGAAATTCATCGCCCTTCCGCAAGCAATCAGAGTCATAATGGCCAGCCTTTGCGTCATTTGCACGGCACGGTAATTGGTTGGGTAGAAGCAGGAAGGTTTGTATCCGACAATTTGGCATCACCGCCTTTGGGAGCAGAAGCCTTTCCACTAACAGGTGAAGAGTCCCAAATTGTAATTGGAGGGCCTGAGCCTGACGGACCCATTACACTTGGTACCGAGTATAAAACAGGGAATAGTGTTAGAACTGGGCTAAACCGACTCTTGGCGCAGCATATTGCTGTCCTAGGAAGCTCAGGCCAAGGTAAAAGCTGCTTTACTGCCGCCGTATTACAGCAACTTGCAGATATGCCGAACTCCCGCATTGTGATATTCGATATAAATGGGGAATACGATCGCGCATTCAGAAAATCTGAGAGTGCGATAGCTGCGGACGACATGGAATGCAGACTGCCCGAAGGTGCCTATCAGCATACCGTTATAGGTGAAGATGCCGATGGTGCACAAGGGTATCGTATTCCCTATTACGCACTCGGCAGACAGGGCCTCAATCGGCTTCTGTTACCAAGTGAAAAAACACAACGTCCCGCATTGTCATTTGCCATTGACAACTTGAAGTATGTTCATTGGCATCCGGCTCAGAGAGGCGCATCGATCGATGGTGTTAACCCTGTTCTCTTTGATGATTGTCGCCAAAATGGTGCTGCGGATGCTGATCGTGCAATCAATACCCTCAGAGAACGCCAGGGCCAGCTCGCTCAAAACTGGCCTCACATGGCGGCTCTATCGGCTTTAGTTGCAGAAAGTCATAGCTTAGCCCCTAACAATAGAGGTGCTATTGAGCGAAATGGTTTTCAATATGGCAACGTCTCACCTCTTATCACCCGGGTCCATCGCCTCGTCGACGATGAGATGCTTCGAGCGGTCGTTGACGTAAGCGGTGGCGCTTCAGTCAATGGTGGCAACCTTGATATGCGGGCGGAGGGAGAATACCTGGTCGACAAAATCTTTGGCTGTGCGAATACTCAGTGGCGTGTGCACGTTGTAAACCTTCGCCAAGTTCCTCAAGACCTAATGCCCCTGGTGCTTGGCTCGATGCTAGAGCTTTATTCTCAAGTCCTGTTCCGCCGCGGACAGGGAAACAACCCTGCCACATTGCTTGTGCTTGAAGAGGCGCATCACTATCTGCGGCCCGTGCCTGATGGGGATTCAGGCACCTCATCGCTCGCTTACGAACGACTGGCGAAAGAAGGTCGTAAGTTTGGACTTGCCCTATGGCTTAGTACACAGAGGCCGTCCGAGGTCTCGCCAACGGTCCTATCTCAGTGCAATACATGGGTTTCCTTCCGCCTTACATCTGAGCAAGACTTACGTGTAATTTCATCGGCCTGCGAGTGGGCAGATAAACGTGAGGTATCTCGTATTGCGGGTCTGCCCAGGCAACATGCCCTTGTAATGGGGGGGACTGTGGCCTTGCCAACCTGTATACGGTCCAAAAGTGCAGACCCAACACCGAAGTCCGAGGATGGAAGATTTGATGGGTGGGTGACAAATGAATAGCAAGCTCCGAATTAATGCCGACAACGTATCCCACTGCACAACCGAAGGCGAACGTATGGTGAATAATAAAAGCTGGAATATCAAGGCCTGCCGCAAAGCTAGACGCCAAGCGGGGCCGAAAGCCCAGAGTGGGCTCTTGAGGTTTTGGTCGTGATAGACGGCCTGTCAAGGTACAATGGCTCCATATTTAGGAGGGCCACACTATGGCCAATGCAGACCAATTAAAGGCGCTGCTCCAGTCACACCTGGAGGGCGACGACAGCCGTTTTTACTCCGTTGCCATGCAGGTGGCGGCTCACGAGGCCAAACGCGGCCACGGCAAGCTGGCAGAGGAACTGCGCTCACTGGTGGATCAAGCCAAGGCCAAACGGTCCATCACGCCTGCATCCTCCAGCAAGACAGTACCCATTAGCAAACCAAGGGGTGAACTGGCCAACCTACTATCAGTCAGTTACCCCAAATCTCGCCTCGGCGATATGGTATTGAATAATGAGCTTTCTCAGCAGTTAGAGCGGATTATTCGCGAGCAACGCCACGCAGCAGAGATTCTGTCACATGGCCTGTCACCACGGCGCAAGCTACTGTTGGTTGGCCCACCCGGCACCGGTAAAACTATGACGGCATCAGTACTGGCTGGTGAGCTAGGTCTGCCGCTGTTCCAAGTGCGCTTGGATGGGTTAATTACCAAGTTTATGGGCGAGACTGCTGCCAAACTTCGGCAGATTTTTGAATCAACCCATCAAACCCGAGGCGTTTACTTTTTTGACGAATTCGATGCCATTGGCTCCCAGCGTGGTTTAGCTAACGACGTAGGCGAAGTGCGACGTATTCTCAATAGTTTTTTGCAAATGATTGAGCAAGATGACTCCCACAGTTTGATCATCGGCGCCACCAATCACCCGGACATTCTGGATAACGCCCTGTTCCGCCGCTTTGATGATCTGCTGCATTACGAGTTGCCGGACGAAGTACATATTGCCAGTGTGCTGAAGTCCCGCTTATCGCGCATGGCAGTGAAAAATACATCTTGGAAGCGTTTGGCCGCTAAAGCGCTCGGCTTGAGCTATGCAGAACTCACGCGAGCAGCGGATGAGGTGCTGAAAGCAGCCCTGATTGATCGCTCAGAAAAAGTATCAGAAAAAGATATTTCTCAAGCGCTGGATGAACGCCGCAAGCTTTCTAACCGATTAAATAAGAACAGTTAACGATAAGGACTTCACATGGCGGAAAGGGAGCCGAATAACCATCCACACTTTATTTTCCAAAACAGCGCCCAGGCAGAAAGCTTTACTTCGCCCCCGACAGGCGGCGGTGGTAAACAAGTGCCCGACAGAAACAGAGATGCACATGGCAGCGCTCTACTGGGTAAGCTCCAGCAATTGAAGCCTGTTTTGGCCGAAGCGGTGGAACAGCAACGGCAAGCAGGGATCGATGAAGGTATCGGCCTGCAAATTGAGTTTGAAAGCTTCCCAGATGTTGAACTGGCTTTCGAATCCCTGGCCCGTGAACGCTCTGGCATCGAGCTCCGCAACGTTCGTCAAGATGAAGAGAAAACCTTCGCCACTGTATTTGTGCCAGATGGCAAGCTAGAGATTTTTGAACAACTCATCACCGCTTATTTGGATAGCAGTAAGGACAAAAAAAGTGGCCCTGCTCATAGTAAATTGCTGAATGCTATTTCAGAAATTCGTGCGGCCACTTTGCAAGCCCTTTGGACCGACTCTCCTGATTCCATGCCTACAGCAGACGAGGAACGCCTATGGTGGGAGGTCTGGTTGCCGACGCGGGGCGATCGACAAAGGGTTGTGAATCAATTTAAGGAAATGGCTGTAGGCCTGAATTTCCGCATTGCCCCTGGTGAGCTCCACTTCCCGGAGCGCTCTATATTGCTGATTTATGGCTCGGCAGGTCAGATGAAACGCTCGATGATGACCTTAAACAGCATCGCCGAGTTACGCCGCGCTAAAGAAACGGCTGAATTTTTTGATGCTTTATCTCCGGAAGAGCAGCCTAATTGGATTGATGAGCTGAACGATCGCTTAACTCTACCCGCTGACGGCGCAGAGGTGCCTTATGTATGCTTGTTTGATACTGGCGTGAACAATGGGCACTCCTTGCTAAAGCAGGCCATTGCCAACGCCGACAAACACAGTGTCGAACCAGCTTGGGGCGTAGATGACTCCGAAGGGCATGGTACAGAAATGGCTGGCCTTGCTTTGCTTGGAAATTTAACAGATGTACTTGTTACCCAGGCTCCGATATCTGTTTCGCACCGCCTGGAATCCGTTAAGCTCATTCCAAAAGATGGTGCCAACGGCGGCGATGCGCAGTTGCACGGCTATTTAACATCC
>Ga0265293_10013335_pt1 | contig 10683 bp, 15 predicted proteins | sample Munlanlewell138R_FD_192505 | JGI IMG/M metagenome (GOLD analysis project Ga0265293, IMG submission 192505) | Leachate microbial communities from a municipal landfill in Southern Ontario, Canada - Leachate well 138R | ecosystem: Engineered > Solid waste > Landfill > Unclassified | place: Canada... | reverse complement strand
AAGTGTTTTTGAATTTGAAATAGCCTTTGACATGCTACTTATAGCAATAACACCCATGATAATCATAGCCAATAGGATAATTGCAAATCCTATACTAATCTGTTTACTCAAGCTAATTGATGGCATCACTTAATCCTTCTGTTTTTAATTAAAATATGGGCGACATTGTACCTGAAAAATACCAACTTTATTTTGCTATTTACATTAGAATTGATGCAAGAAAAGAGGATAACAGCAGAAGTATTTTTGACACAATTACAAAAATGTACGCAGCAGTTTAACTATATGTTGCACTTACTGCTTGGATTAGCGATGTAAGAAATCGAAAATTTGCTAGGTGATGGTTCTTTAAAGATGTTAATTGGACACTATGCAAAATGGGTTGATGCAAAAGCCTTAGAAGCTAACACTAAAGTCAGTCTTTAATGGTGAGACTTTTAGTGACATTGATAATAGTTCAAGTATTTGTAGAGTTTGAAAAAATCTTTGAAAGTTCGTTGTTGAGGAAGTTTAAGTATGGTGCGCCCGACACGATTCGAACGTGTGACCGCTGGTACCGCAAACTTATGAGCTATTATTTCTTAAGATACTTAAAACCCTATTTAAGCACTTGTTTAGCTGTTTTGTATTTCTATTGATATTATTTATGATATAATAAATTTATCAAAAAGTGGGAGTAAAAGTGGGAATCCCACTTTGAAGGAAATATTATGGCAGTTCCAAAAGAGTATGAAATAGTAAATGTTAACGGATTACGAGGATTAAGAGCTAATAAAGATTTTACTAAGTTTTATTATAGATTTAAAACAGTTGGCAAAGAGTACACATTCGTCTTAGATTATTCAAAGAAGACATGGACACCAAAAGTAAGAAAAGACAATGCCAGAAAAGAAGCGGAAACATACAAAGAGCAAAAGCGAATCGAATTAGAAAATCCTTTTAATCCTGATACACCTCTCAATTACATAGCAAAAGAATACTTCACTAAAAAATGTACAAGTAAAGAACTCTCAAAAGATGAACTAAAACATATTAAAGAGTCAAAACTTAGTGATGAAGAAAAAGAAAAATTACTTTTTACAGATTGGACAAAGGCAAGAAAAAGATTATATGAATTATACATTGAGCCATTTATCGGTAAGAAAAAAGTAAGCCGTATCATTGAAAATGACATTGATACGATTCGGCACTCAATGGAAAATACAGGACACAGTAAACAAAACGAAAATGGAAACTCCACACGGAGCATTGAAAAAGTTTTAATTCAAACACTCAAGCCGATTTTAAAATATGCAGAAAGTAACGGAGCACTAAATAAAATTCCGACAATCAATATCCCAAACAAAAAAAAGAATAAAAAAGAAGTTAAAGATGGAACTCAAAAACTATCACTACTTTATAATGTTATTCAAAAGCGATATAAAGATGACCCATTTTACAGAGCATTATTTTTATTTGCTTTATTTGGTAGAAGATGGAACGAAATAGCAAGTTTGAAATGGAGTGATATTGATTTTGCAAATAACAGATACACGATACAAGCTGAAAATAATAAGATAGGCAACGACCAAACTTATGACTTGCCAGAGCCGATTAAAGAGCCTCTTCTTAAATTACAAGATAATCAAGGGCTTATATTTAAATCTCCTATAACAGGCAAGAAACTACACCCACCACGAAAACAACTTGCAAAGATACAAGAAGATGCAAATATGCCAGAACTTACAATGCACTATTTTAGACATATACTTGTTACAGCATTGGGAGAGAGTGGCACGGCTGCAACTGTTTTAAGTGCTTCATTAGGACATACTAGAGCTGATACCGTAGATAAACACTACCGAAGCATTAATCACTTGAAAGGCTCACAAGATGCTAATAAACAGCTTGAAAATATTATTGATATTGAGGTGGTAAAATGATAGCTAAATGGATAAAGTATATTTCGGAACAAGGTAATCTAATTGATTATCTTCTTGTAGAAGACAATGATTTTCATAACTTAAGTGCAAAAATAGAGGATATAAAAAGTCGAGAAATGTATATGATACCACCAGCAGATATAAATAAACTCACAATGAGAATCAATAAACTTGCTGAAAGAATACCTGATATAAGAATAGGCATCGAGATACTTAACAAAACAAATGTCGGTATCTTTTTTTGGGGGGATGAATTAGAAAAAGCATATTTTGTAATACAGCTTATTGAATCTAATATTTTAGTAAGAAATTTAATCAAAGAAATAGGTTTTGAAACAGCAATGAAAACACAATTTTATTATGTAGTACAAATATTTAAAAAACATCTTGATATAAAAAAACGAGTAGCCCTTGAAAAATATGCAAATATCTTTATTACTATTATGTTTGGAGAGCTAAAAGAACGACAATATAAAATTACAAGCCAAATTCATGATGAAGATTATAAGAACTTTATACTGAAATACTACAAATAAAAAAATAATTCTTAAATTCAAAAACACTTATTACACCGCAAATACTTCAAACCTTAAACTCGTTTAAGGTTTATTCTAAACTTAATTAAGATTATTTATAAATACCACTTCAACCTCACTAATGCTTTAATTCTCTTATCGAATTCGAAAATTCAAACAAGCCTTTCGAGTAGCTAACGAGAGCAAAAGAGAATAAAATGAATGGTTTAAGTAGATGGCTAACACCAGATGATGTTGCAAAGCCTACAAGCGAAGGTGGCTATCAAATAGCTAAACAAACACAGGCTACTATGAGAATGAAAGGTAAGATACCATATTCAAAACTTAGCAGTAGATTCGTGAGATATGACCGTATCGAATTAGACAAATGGCTCGAGAGTCATGCAGTCGTAAAGGCGGTTTAGCATGGCAAAGAAAAAACTAACTCATAAAGCAAAAATTTTACAAAAGTTTTTAAAAGGCGAAACTCTTATTAGTTCAGATGCATTCGCATCAAACACTAATCAGTATTTTACTCAGATTAAAAATAAAGGTATAGAGCTAATCGAATGGAAGAATTTATCAGAGGGTAAGCATTTTAAAAGAAAGCTCAACATGACACCAGAGAATATTGAGAGAGCGACAAACTATCTCAAAAAACTCTCAGGCACTATAGATGCAGTGGGGAATCAGCCTTAACATAGTATCTGACTTTGATAGTGAGATATGGGGACTGCCTCCACCCTCTCATAAAAGATGGCTTACTAAAATGGATGGTACAAAAATTCTAAACATATTATACCATTTTCAGTATATGCCTCAAAGCTGGAAAGAGTGGCAAAGAGTATCTTCTATCAAGGTACAGATACAGAAATTAACTCCGAGCATAAAGTTTATAGATTATGAACCGTATGAGATTACAGGTCGTGTCTATACCATTACAGAATTAGGCAAACATTTCACAGAGTTTGTGAAATATCAAAAACCACTTTATCCAAAAGAAAAAAGTGAGTTTATGCGTTCTTTGACAATATATGCGATGAGGCTTCATTATGAAAATATGTTGCACTTTGAGGCAGTTATGGCAATGGCACTTAATTTTAATATCAAGTGTGTGTTTGGATACAAGCATAGAGAATTGAATAGGAAAGTGAGAGCCATATTTGAACTTGATAGAAGTAGCTGGAAAATAAAGTTATCAGATGAAGAACTTAAACAAAGTTTACATGATAGAGCTTTGAAAACAGCGCAGATAAAAAGAGACAAATCTCAACATAAACGAGATGAGGCAATGTCACTTAAAGCTAATGGAAAAACTCTTCAAGATATTTCTAATGCTTTGGATATTTCTCTCTCAACTGTTAGAAGATATGTATCTAAGTAATGTGGGTATAGCCATAGTGACATCGGCTAATGAACACATGCCTAAAATAGGTGCCTCTAGGGGTTAATGTTAGCCTTATATTATGACATCGGCTAATGAACACATTTACAATAAAAAGGACAAAAAAAGATGAAAAATATCAGAGCAGAATTTGAAAAACAGTTGCAAGATGCAATCACTAAAAATGGAAGTATTAATCTCACAACAGCAGAGGGCGACCATATTGACATGATTTTACTATCAGAGCCAAAAGGACTTTATTGCGCAGATGCAGCAGATGATTATGAAGCTATAAAAGTTCATGCAATTTTGCAATGTACACAAACGGGCAAAGTTTTTATTTTTAATGAAGACTATAGCACTATGGAGTTAAATTTTGATTTTGTAGGAAGCAAAAAAGAACTTTATAAGCATATTCTCAAAGAAAAAGAGAAGCTAGTAATGAAAGTGTCAGATTTAAAACCAAGAGTGAGAATTACTACTTTCTGATTGTACCTCTCAACTAAGAGAGGCGCATAAACAAAAAGCTTATACAAATAAAGGAGTGAAAAGAGGGTTATCAGCCCCCTAAACATTCATATTATATCAAATATAATGACAAATTGCAAAGAAAAATCATCAATTATAACTAAAATATGACAAACAACTTATAATACATTACAAAATGCTATCTTTTTATCTTAAATAAGGCTATAATTATATTAATTAATTCAGATATTACAATCTGACATTAAAAGGGGAGAACATGGAGCTATCAATCATAAAGCAGCATTTATATGTAGAGCATAGCTTAGATGATACATTAATCACTCACTACTCAGATGCAGCAGAACACTCAATCGCTTCGTATACTCACTCAACTTATAACAATCTCAACAAATCGCATGAACAAGCTAAATTACTTCTTATTGGTACATGGTACTCATTCAGAGAAAATGAAATCACTTTGAATATTACAGAGTTACCGATGGGAATTAAATTTTTGCTTGATATGGAAATGAGTGTAGTTATATGAGAGCGGGAGATTTACGACATCAAATAGTTATACAAAGATATTCAGAAACTACGAATGACTTTGGTGAGGTGATTCAGGAGTGGGCGACATTATCCACACAGAGAGCATCTGTAAATCCGATAAGTGGCAAAGACATCATAAGCGGTGCGGCAATCGTAAACGAAACCACACACAAAGTTTTTATGCGATATGTCACAGATATAAAGCCAAATGATAGGGTTTTATTCGATGGGCGCATATTCAACATAACAGCGGTAATAAATAAAGATGAGAAAAATGTCTCTTTTGAATTACTATGTAAAGAACAATTTTAAAAGGATTAGAACATGTTAAAAAAACTTAGAGCAGAGAGAGAGACTCTCACAAAAACAATGAGTACTATTGCAGGTACAGAACGTGCAGCTGGTAAAGGTATGACAGACGAAGAAAAAAGAAACTTTGACTCAGCATCAGCAAGAGTGAAAGAGATTGACGGAGAGATTAACCGTATCGAAGAGGCAAGAGCTTTATCAGTTGAGACAGCAATCGAGGTTCATTCAGATAATGCAGTGAGCGAGTTCCGTTCATGGTTGAAAGGTGAAGAGGTAAGAACTCAAAGCACTTTAACAAATGCTTCGGGAGCTTTCACAGTAGGAAGTCAAGTATCTAATCAAGTAATTAAAGGTATGAAAGCTTATAGCGGAATGTTAGCGGCGGCTTCAGGTATCACAACTTCAACGGGTGGAGATTTATCTTATCCTACAATGGATGATACAGCAAACGAGGCAGTAATTAAAAGTGAGACTGATTCCCGCAGAAGTGGACCAGATGTTGTATTCGGCTCAATTAATCTCGGTGCTTTTGTTTACGACTCAGGTATCATCAAAATATCTAATGAGTTAGTAAAAGACTCAGCGGTAAACATTGAACAGATTGTAATAGATGCACTCTCAGAACGTATCGCACGTAAGCTTAACAAAGATATGACTATCGGAGCAGGTACAACAGAACCAAGTGGTATCATTACTCAAACTACTCTAGGACTCACAGCAGCAGCTACAACAGCAGTAACAGCCGACGAGCTACTAGACTTACAGTTTAGCCTTGATGATGCTTATGGTGATAATGGTTCTTATATGATGAACAAAGCTACACTCTTAAAAGTTCGTAAGCTAAAAGATGGACAAGGTAACTATTTAGTGAAAGGTAAGACACTACACGATAAGCCTATCATAGTAAACCCATTCATGCCAGATATGACAGCAGGACTTAAAGCGGTACTGTTTGGAGACTTTAGCAAGTATATTGTTAGAAATATTGAGGGTATCTCACTATTCAAGTTTAACGAACTGTATCAAGAGACTAATGAAATAGGTTACAAAGCATCAGCTCGTTTTGATGGTACTCTTCTTAATCCAGCAGCAGTTAAGCACTTAATCCAAAAGGCTTAATACTATGCGACCTTATGACTCTCACAGATGGAAGACAATACGCTTAGAAGTGTTAAGACAACACCCTCTTTGTATTAGATGCCAGAATGTAGGAGTTATCAAGGTCGCTACTACGGTAGATCATTGCATACCAGCCAAAGCATACGATGATTTTTTTGATACAGACAATCTTTTTAGTGTTTGTACTCAATGCCATTCAGACATTACAAAGCATTACGACAATAGAAACGCACACGAACACTTTAAGAGTGATTATGCCTCGATTAAGTACTCAGGAAGAGAGTTTAGTCGTGGTATAGATGGATTTATCCTAGATGAAGATTTAGACAGCTTATTGCTAGGTATGGAAGTCGTGGGGAACAAACTATCCCCCCGTCGTTTTGAATAATTGGGGATGAGTTGCTACACCGACCCCAATCACAACAAATTTATAAAATGTAAAAGGAGAGAAACAACATGGCACGAAAAAAAGAAGTAACAACGAACAAACTCGATGAAAATGTATTTCAAAAAGAATATTTGAAACCATTAAATAAGTTAAGAGCTGCCGAGCTTAAAATATGGAATGAAGTTGTTAAAAGCATGAAACCAGATTATTTTATAGAGAGTGATAGAACTCTTATTATGGAGTATATCAAACTAAAAATTATTAGTGACGGTGCATATAAACAATTAGAAGAGTACGACCTAGCAACGGCAGAGGGTAACAGATTAGTAGGCATTATCTCAAAAGCTACGGGAGCATTAAGCACGACCTCTCAAAAGTTAGGTATTGCGCCAAGTTCAAGAGTGCGACATGGAGCAAAAACAAATCCACTCGATGAAGAAAAATCAGAACTTGACGGCTTATTAGATTAATATGTACGATTACTCAATAGCCGATAAGATTATCAAATTCGCTCAAAGCTTGAAAGTGCCAGAGGGTGCAAAAGTTGGCGAAGATATAAAGCTTATACCGTATCAAATAGACTTCATTAGAGAGGTATTTAAGACACGAAACGGTAAAAGAGTAGTTAAGTTAGCTTTGATGAGTTTAGGACGTAAAAACGCAAAGAGTACGACAATAGCAATCATTTTACTTGCACTAATGGCAGTAAAAGGACTTGCAAAGCCAAACGCACAAATCGCATCAGGTGCAAGAAGTCGTGACCAAGCGGCACTTATTTATAATCTTATGAAAAAATTTATTATGTTTAGCCCAGAACTACAAACAAGATTAAAGATAATTGACTCTAAAAAACTTATTATCAATATGTCAAATGGTTGTGAGTTTACCGCTTTAAGTGCCGATGCCTCAAATGCTTTAGGTAGAAGTTTATATTTTTATGTACACGATGAAACTGCAAATCTCAAAGAAGACTCAGCATTCCCAGAGAGCCTTATGAGTTCTCAGGGTGCTTATGATGATAGTTTGTGTATTCATATCTCAACTATTGGCGCATCAGATACTTACTATTTTAATCAAATGATAGAGCAGTACAAAGACAATCTTGATGAAAGTGTATATTGTATCTACTACACAGCACCAGAGGGACACGCTGGACTCATGGACGACCCAGAGATATGGAAACTTGCAAACCCAGCTTTAGGACACTTTTTATCAGTTGATAGTATGAGAGCTTATGCAGAACAAGCTAAGAACATACCAAGTAAAAAAGCACACTTCTTAAATTTTATGATGAATCAAAAAATCTCAGCAGATAAAAGCTTCATTCAAGCGAGTGATTGGAGAGCTATAAAACAAGATTTTGAATACTCAGACTATTACGGACTTCCAGCAGTCGTAGGCATAGATTTATCTTTAGGCAGATATGACCTTACAAGTTTAGTAGTAGTTGTGAGAGTTGGCGCAGATGATTACAAAGCTTTACCGTACACATTCAGCGCAAAAGATAGTTTAGAAGATAATGCAACACGCTTAAAAGTACCATTACAAGCATTAAGCATGGATAAAAAAGAACACTTACTTCTTAGTCCAGGTATTACTTTTGATTGGGAATTTATGGCGGCTCAATTCATAGACATATTAACAAACTTTGATGTAGTTAATATCGGAGTAGATACCTACAAATGGAATGAGATACAAAGAGAATTTGACAAGCAAGGTTACAGCGCACCCGTTGAAAAATTACGACAAGGATTTATTTCGTTTACGAGTTATGTATCAGCTTTAGAGAATATGATTTATGAGAAGAAAATCGCACATAATGGAAACTTTTTATTAGGTTATGGACTCTCAAACTGTATCGTAATAGAAGACCCAGCAGGAAATAAAAAGCTTATGAAGAGAAGTGAAAATTCAAAAATTGATACAGCGGTGGCACTTGCAATGGCGGCTTATTTAGCAGAGAAAGATTTAGCGGCTTATGACGATGACCTCGTAAGTTTTGCAATTATATAAAAGGATTATTATGTTTAAAATGTTTAAGAAAAAAGAAGAGATACGCAGCTATTCAGCTACTACAGTAGGCAGTTATTTTGATGACTTGACAAATGGCGATGCTATGAATATACCAGCGGTATTTAGTGCCGTTTCAATGATTAGTAATGCGGTAGCAAGTGCAACGCAAGAAAACAGCCCTTTAGGTCGTGAGCCTCAAAGTAATATGAGTCTATTTACATGGACGAATACAATCACTAAAAATATTCTACTTCATGGAAATAGTTTTGCAAAGATTGAGGGTAAAGGTATTTATAAACTACTTGACCCGAAAAATGTAACAATGATGTACGACAAAGATTATATGAATATCGTATATTATCAGCATGGAGCAGAAAAAATCTATCCAGAAAATATGCTTCACTTCAAAAACATATCTAAAGACAATTTAGGACAAATCGGCTACAGCTCACTAAGTAATTTCACAAACTCATTTAGTAGAGTTAAGGCGATGAGTGAATACGAGGGTAACTACTTAGTTAATGCTTCAAGACCTAGTTTGTGGATTAGTACACTTAAAAACCTCAAACAAGATGCAATCAATGAATTAAAAACTGCATTTAAAACAGCATATCAAGGAACTAAGAACAGCGGAGCGGTGCCAGTACTTGCAGATGGTATGGAATTACACGAACTCAAAGCGGTTAATAGTTTAGTAGATAGTGATTTAGTGGCACTTAAACAAGCCTCACTTAAAGAAATCGCTCAGATATTTAATTTACCCGTTTCAATGCTTGACAATAGTTTAGCGACATACTCAAATGCAGTCGAAGCAAATCTTCAATTTTTAAAGATGACAATTAGCCCACTTTTAAACAGCATTAAAGAGGAAATTAATCTTAAATTAACTGCTAATATGAGTTTTGATACAAGCTCGTTTATAGAGGGAAGTTTTGAACAAAAGATTAATACTTTGACATCAGCGGTAGCAGGTGGAATCTTGACACCAAACGAGGCAAGATTAAGATTAAACTACAAAGAGATAAAAGGCGAAGATAAACTATTCGCACCTGCTGGAACACCAACAGTTGCACAGCCAACACCAAAACAAATAGGAGCGTAAAAATGAGATGCAATGTTTGCGAGTTTACAATAGAAGATTATAAGATTAGCGGATTAGCTGCACCCGTTAATAAGTTGTCAAAAGATATAGGCGGTTTTAGAGAAATAATAGAGCCAGAGGCATTTTACAATGTACTTGAAAGCAATCCGCTTGTTATTGCAGTAGTTAATCATTCAAGAGATGCGCAAGATGTTTTAGGGAGTACAGAGAGTGGCACTTTACAACTCATAGCAACAGAGAGAGGTTTAGAGTTTAATCTTGATGTAGCTAAAACTTCAAGAGGTGCGGATATTATCGAACTGATTAAAAGAGACGATGTGAATAAAATGTCATTTAGTTTTGTAGTTAAGAGTGACTCATGGACTCCATACGGTCGTGAGATGATTAGAACTATACATGAGTTTGAAACATTGACAGATATTAGTATCGTAGTAAATCCAGCTTATGATGAAACCGAAATCACAGTCTAATCAGATGCCAACTTTTAGAGAGATAGGCGAAACGCTAGGGATTAGCAAGTCAATAGCCGAACAGACTTACAAACAAGCTATAAGAAAATTACGCTTAAAAATGGATAGACAAACACTCATAGACATAGTGCAAATATCAAGTAAATATGATGATATTCAAATATAAACAAAAGTAACTAACTAAAGTACACACATTCTTTTTTAAAATTTTCTCTTAAATTATAACAAACAAAAGTGGGAGTAAAAGTGGGAATAATTCAATTCTTAAAAATAAAGTTAGTTTATAAAAGTCTTTGAAAGTTCGTTGTTGAGGGAGTTTAAGTATGGTGCGCCCGACACGATTCGAACGTGTGACCGCTGGTACCGCAAACCAGTGCTCTATCCAGCTGAGCTACGAGCGCACACCATCTCTATAAAGAGGATGAAATTGTATCCATCTTAGCT
>Ga0265293_10013334_pt1 | contig 10686 bp, 13 predicted proteins | sample Munlanlewell138R_FD_192505 | JGI IMG/M metagenome (GOLD analysis project Ga0265293, IMG submission 192505) | Leachate microbial communities from a municipal landfill in Southern Ontario, Canada - Leachate well 138R | ecosystem: Engineered > Solid waste > Landfill > Unclassified | place: Canada... | reverse complement strand
TTCTCGTTGTAGGACAGGATGCCAACTTCAGCACCGTGCTGGTTTTTGGTGTTGATAACGTCTTGTACGATCTGTTCGAGGGTCTCTGGAGGTAACCTGGAGTCCAGGTTGAAATAGACTACTGACTGGGGGAAAGCCTTTAAGACCCTTGGAATGGTCCGTATGTCTTTGACCACTCCTGCTTCGTACTGGGCGGTCACCAAAAAGTGAATCATCTGTTCCTGGATCACGCTGGGAGGATCTACAAACAGTACACGACGGCCGCCGGGTCTGTTCACGACGTATGCCTCATTGTGTAACGCATGGTGTGTCCCTCATAGCTTATGCCTCATAGCGATGAGTATAGTGATTTAGTCATATAAAATTCTACCGGTGACCGGGATTGGCCGTTGTGATAGTGTCGGATCATGGTCTATAGCCGGACGAATGGTCAGCGTAAAAAGACCCATTCTGTTGGGGTGGAGAGGTCCGGGGCGTAGGCATATCCGTCGGCGTTGTACGCTTTCAGAGGTTCTACCGTGTCGACGGCATTTTCCAGGATGAACCGGGCCATTCTGCCGCGTTGCTGTTTGGCGTAGGCACCGATGACTCGCGGACCGTTTTTGCGCTGATCTTTGAAAAGGGGCGTGATGACGGTGTATCCCCGGGTACCAAGATTACCGGTGAGACGACGAGATTTTATCGCTTTGAAGTACTCCTGTGAGGCCAAGTTCAGCAGGATTGGGTTTTTTGCGTCGGCCAGTTCTCGGGAAACTGTGTCGGTGATCGTTGTTCCCCAGTAGTCGTACAGGGTGGATCCATGTTCGGTGGTCAGTCTTGTTCCCATCTCCAGTCGGTGTGGCATGATGAGATCCAGCGGCCTGAGGTATCCATAGAGTCCCGAGAGAATCCGCAGATGGTCCTGGGCGAATGTGATTGCTTCGGTGTTCAGGGTGCTCGCATCAAGCCCGTTATACACGTCACCGCTAAAGGCAAAGAGCGACTGCCGCGCTTCTTCCTGTGTATGGGGTGTGTGGGGCGTGTGGGGCGTATGGCGGCTTTTCTTCCACCGTTTGTTTCGTTGGGCGTTCAGGGTGCTCAGAGAGTCGCTGATCTTCATCAGCTTGCCCAGTTCCGATGGGCCCAGCTGTTTCAGAGATTCCATAACCTCCGATGCGTGGTCGAGAAGGGCCGGTACGGTTGAACGGTCTGTGGGCACGGGCGATTCAAAGTCAAGGGTTTTTGCCGGTGAGAGAACTGTGATCACGGTTACGCTCCAGGTCGATATGCTTCAGTAGTTGTGCGAGGGAGTCGGCTTCGTTGGTTCTGTACAGGACGTCGCCGTGCAGGCCCAGGGCCACTACCGCAAAATCAGTGGTACCGATTCCCAGTTTGTTCGCTATCGTATCAAGATCATATCTTCCCGGTCCGACGTCAACCGTCTTGATGTTTCGGCTCTCAATTCGGTCCCATTCAGTCGACAGGGCGAGGTTAAACGAAAATGCCCGGGGTTCATCACTGCTGCGGTAGAACACGACGATAACGGGGCACACCCCCTGGTACTGTTCGAGTGCAAGGGCGGGAGACGGAAGAGATGTCACCGGCAGGGAGACAAATACCAGAAATACCAGCGAAAGGGATATCGGCAGGACGAACCGATGTATCTGTTTCATACCGATGTCTATCGGCATGTGGAGCGGCTACATATAGCGGGGCGCCTACATATAGGGGCCTTCGTAGGTCTCTGGAACATTTGCAATCTGGGTGACCACTTCCTTGATACCTTCGGTTTCAGATGCGATCGCAATACACCGTTTGGTGTCGGTATCAACGCCGACTGCTCCGCCGATAGTGGCCACTCCGTCACTCACATCTACTGTGGCGAATCGAAGGGGAATCTGTTCTTCAAAGAGAATTCTGGTGAGAATTCGCTGGGCTGTTGCCATATCGGCGATACGACGAGACGTTTCCTGGCCGGTTGAACGAAATTCCGGCGCTTCAACGACGGCGCGAATGCTCTCGGCCACCGCTTTGACGGGCAGTTTGTCCGTGTTAAAAACCATGTCGTACAGTTCCGGTGAACTCCAGTCCGTGTTAAAGAAGACACGGTAGTATCCCGACCGGTTTTGGTCGCTTTGCCGCACCAGTTTGCGGGCATGCTGTTCTGCGCACTCGTGCTGTTTCATGATTCTGCCGATCCGCACCTCTTCCGAAGCTGTAATGCGGACGTGCAGCACACCGGGAATGCCCGATAGAAAGACCGGTGCCCCCCGGCCGATGATGACATGGTCCCCTTCACGGACTGTGTCCAACATACACGCTTTCAGGTAGTGGTAGTAACGATCCCGGTCAAGGGAGAAGAGGTCCCAGAACGACGGTTTTTTTTCGTCGTACTTTTCTACGCTTTGTTGTGGAATTCCATGTCTGATCAGTTCTTTTTCCAGGGACGTCCGGTCGACGTGCCGTAATCCGAGTGTTTTGGCGACCAGCTCGGTGATCTCTTCGCCGTAGCTGCCGCTCTCGCGCGAAATGGTTATTAGGGTCATGACAATCTCCTTCCCGCCTCTTGAGGGCGCTTTTGGTATGCCCATGGCCAGTCTGGTTAAAGTGTACTCTCAGCGCCTGATTTTTTCAAATGACACCGGGTGGGTGACGATACTTCGTACTCCGACGGGACAGTTTTCTATGGTCATCTCGGCATCGAGAAGTTCTAATGCCCGGATGACGTTTATCATCCCCAGGCCGGTACCGCCTGGTTTGAACGACCGCCCCCGGAGGAAGTAGCCGCTTTTTCGTACATCGATCGGTTTACCCGGTTTGACGTCCCATGGTAGCTGCCGCCCCCGGTGTTCAACGGAAATACGGACGTGTGTGTCCAGCTGTTCAGTGGTAATCCACACTTTTCGCTCGGCAAAACCGTCGGTCGCTTCCACGGAGTTCTTGATGATGTTCTCCAGGATGACCATGATCGCGTTCCGCCGAGTTGTGATGTACTGGTTCTGCGGAGTATCCAGCTGGAAGTCGATTTTATGTTTCAGGTCCCGGTTTACCTCAACGAAGTAATAGACAACCCGCCGCAACATCTCTGCCAGGTCGATCTCTTCCAGTTCCGAATGGTCTCCCGCCGTTGCTACGTAGAGGACCGACTGAATCCGGTCGTTCAGGCGTTCCCCGTAGTAAGAGAGTTTTTCCGCCGTTTCGGTATTCCCGGAAAGGCGCTCGATCGTCGCCAGAGCGTAAATACCGGAGACGTCACCCTTGAAATCGTGAACCAGACCGGCCACATTGGTGCCGAGTTCGGCAAAGGGCTGCAGTTCACTTGCCTGGGCGGTGAGTACGTCCCGTTGTTTCTTCAATGACAGAGTTTCTTCTTCAAAGATGATGAACAGCAGACCCAGATAGACAACCATGAAGTTGAGCAGGTTTACCCGCTGCAGCATGGTGAACCCGTGAATCATCCCCGCCGCAACGACCGTTGCTCCGGTAATGATGACAACTGAGAAGAGGACCTGTACCGTCCTGCGGCCGAACAGCGTCATCTTGTAGGCCGCAGCAAGACCAATTGACAGAAGGATAAAAGGCGTCAACGTGGACGGATCGTCGTTTGTCCAGACAGAAATGAGCGAAAGTAGGATCAGCAGGGTGACCTGAAAATAGCGGATCACAACGTTGTCGGCCTGGGCGAGCAGGAGAAACGCAACTACCGCAACTGCCGAGGCGATACCGAAGGGATCGGCGAAGCCGCTGTAGTCTATGAGGTGCTGGACGGTGTTGAGGAAAAAAAAGAAGGCAAAGAAGTAACTGATTTTTTGCGAGAGTCCAATGCTGTAGAATTTATTGCTCAGCGTCTCAGTTCCACGTCCCACGTATGGCTCGCTCAAGGTCCATTATTGCATCCATTTCCTTGGACGGCACAGCACGAACCTCTTTGATGAGGGTTCGGCGCGCGGTTTCGGCGTCCCAGGAGCCGGATACTAAAGGATTATACACCTTGTGGCGGCGGTCTGTCTCCATGCTCTGTTCATATCCGTTCAGCATGGTCAGGGCGAGCAGGTTCATTCCCCGACGGATAAGGGATTTGTCCCCGTCGGGGAAGTGGGATATCCGTTCCAGTCTGGCCATGACGGTCTGGTCGTCCTCCCGCCGATGGTCAAATATGGCCGTCGCGGACTGAGCGAGCAGATAGGTGGTCAGATGCTGCGTGGATATCCTGTCACTGTTGCTGCAGCCGGCAATTGCAGGAATAGCGGCGATAAGTTTGGCGGTGTCGTTAGATCGGAGCGCTTCCAGTTCTCCGAGGCTGAGACGCAGTCGTTCCGCGACAATGTGGGTGATAGTGTTCCAGTACGTTTGGTCAAATATCATATTCGAATCTCTAAAGTTCAACATGATTGTCGTATAGTTTAGAGATTATGTCAATGGCAAGCACATATTATCCGGTATTGTTTTCATATGGGGGAAAACAATTATTTGTCAAGCAAAAATTTGGAAATCTTTCATGAGAGTGGTATACTATCGGTATGAAAAGAGTCGAAACGACATATGACATAAAAATCCTCAAGGCGATGCTCGCTGATGAGCATCTTGATCTTCGATACGATCACGAGTGGGAAGAGATAGCGGAACACGTTGAAGTCCACAAGTACTTTGTAAACCAGAGTATCTCCTGGACGATAACCTGGGATGATGCGGTTTTTTCCTGGTATGAAACGGTATTCATCCCCGTTATGCAGGCGATTGACGCCTGGCACATCCGCAAGGCCTTCCCCAAAAAAACCAGGGGGCAACTGTACCTTGCGGTGGCTACCCACTGGCACTTCCTGAAAGAGCGAAATCCGGACATCACCATTGATGAGGCTGCTGACGACTTTGCCGGTCATTACGGCACCGGTCTGGCCGGTTGGTTTTCCCGCTTTCTCCAGCCCGCCGTCAAATGACGGCGCCGGGGTTCTACCCGTTGGGCTTCATCCGTGGGAGCTTCACTCGTGAATAACGGTGAAGCTTCCTGATCCACCGGACAGTTTCAGATGGTAGACGTCGGAACGGGGTAGTCTGTACCTGATTCCGGGGCCGCCGATTTCGCGGCGCAGCTCGTCGGAGCTGTCTATACTGTTCTGACGGTAGAGTTCTACGGTGGTAACACCGAAATCGACGTCCAGGGTGATCCGGTAGGTCCACCCCTCTTGGCCAAGAAAACTGTACCAACTTGGTGATGCGGCGTCGTAGGTGTAGCTTGTTGCGCCGCTGACAGACGACGCGATTTGGATATCCGTTGAAACCAGGGCGTATCCGGTATCGGACAACAGGGAGCTGTAACTAATGTTGCCGTTGGGGTCGGTGTACACAGCGCGGCTTTGGTACGTATAGGAGACGCCGGAATTCACTTCGGTGTCGGTGTAGGATGCACTCTTGGTCGTCCGGCGACCAACGGGTCCAGGGGAACTTGACCAATCCTGTGTTCGGTATATCTGGTATTCTTCAACAGTTTTGGGCGGATCAGACGTTGTGTCGTCGGGAACAGCGGGCCAGGTGATGACGATGCGGTCCGGATGCAAGCCGTCGGATGCCTCCATTGCCGTGGGATCGCCTGTGTTCGTAAAAAACCCATCACAAGACACCAGTACCAGTACCAACAGCAGAACCAGAACGGCCAAGACCGGAAGGCCCACCGCAGCACCAGGACGACGATGAAAAGGCCGGATCATACGTTACCCTCACTCGAAAGCGGTCCCGTCTGGAAGACCACGCCCAGAAAGAAATAGGTGTTACGCCTAAGATACCCGGTGTCACCCGATTGCCTGGTCGGCTCCAGCTGGACCATCACAGCGGCCTGCCCCGCCACCGGCGCATGGGCGGGCCACACCACGCCGCCACGGAACGTCGTTGTAAAGAGAACCGTGCTCTCCCCGATACTCGACCGAGTGGCCGCCTGCTCAAACTCCGGGTAGGAGTCGGCGGCGTCCGACAATAAGACAAGGTTGAGCATCACCCCTGCGGCTCCAAAAAACCCCACCTCCCCGATAGCACCGGACAACCCGCCGGCCAGACCCACCGCATGTCGATCCCGGTAGAAGATCCAGTCGTTCCTCGACACCGAACCGGACGGTACGTCCAGCCACGAGGCGGACATATGCCACTCAGATTTCTCGAAGTAGTAGAAGTCTTTACCGGCATAGAGGTACTCACCGAAGACAAACCAGCTTCCAGGAGCCCGGTACCCAAGCTGACCACCTATCACGCCGGAATCGACAAGATCGTCGGGTTGGGCCGTAATTGCACCGGTAAAAGCGGCGTATATTCCCGTGGCCGTCTGAGCGTATATCCCAGGAGCCGTGGCTATGCTCATAAAACCGGCAATACCGAGAATTGCCGCAAACTGCAAACAGGGAAATCTGCGGAGCCGGCGACCCCCGGCCTTGGCTCGATTCATAGTTCCTCCTGCTATATCTGAGTAGTATAGTCTACATAGAGTCGAAAATGTAAAAAATTCCGTTATATCAGCGACGGCACGTGCTATAGTGATTTTATGCCTCGTCAAAAAGTCCGGGTTATTGCCGCCTCTACGTTGCTGATCGGGCTCCTCGTCGGCGGCACAATCGGGTATGCCGCTATTGAAGGCTGGACGATCTCGGAAAGCCTGTACATGGCAGTTATCACCCTGACAACCGTCGGCTTTGGTGAGGTCAAACCCCTCAGCCCGACGGGGCAGCACTTCACCATTCTGTTCCTGGTTGTGAGTATTGCCACCGTGGGGTTGTCAATTTCCACAGTCATTTCGTACCTCTTTGAAGGGCAAGTTGTGTCGGCAATGCGGGAGCGTCGTATGGAAAAAAACTGGGACGGATGAAAAACCACTACATTGTATGCGGTGCCGGTGATATCGGACGGGAAGTCGTCCATGAGTTTCGCCGCAGCGGTACTCCTTTTGTCGTCGTGGAACGGGACCCGGACCATTCGGAACTGGCTGAGGCGGGTGAAACGGTCTTTGTAGTGGGAGATGCGACGGAAGAGGCTGTTCTTACAGAGGCCCGGATAGAAAAGGCGGCCGGTCTTGTTGCCGTGCTGCCGTCGGATGCCGATAACGTATTTGTCACATTAACGGCACGGCAAATGCAGCCGCACCTGAATATCATCGCCAAGGGAACAGATGAGTATGCAACGGCAAAACTCATGAGAGCCGGGGCGAATCGGGTGATAACACCGGCAAAAATAGCGGGTCGTCGTATTGCCGCGTCGATACTGCGCCCGACTGTGGTGTCTTTTCTTGACGTCATCGTTGACGACACCGAGTTGTCCATGCGCATGGAAGAGTTTGCCGTTAGCGGTGACAGCCCTTTGGCGGACAAGACCCTTCGGGAAGCGGAAATCGGGCAACACACCGGCGTAATTGTGCTGGCTATCACCGACCAGTTCGGCAATACCCGAAATGACGCCACCCGGGACGGCCTTTCATCGGTGCGGATTCTTCCAGGTGACCGTATTATAGGTCTCGGAAGTGTTGAGCAGCTGGAGAAACTGGAACGGTTGAATCGCCCAAGTTGATTTGGGATTTCCTCTTGCCCTTGGTCCACAACCGGCGGCATACTGCCCGCATGAAGATCGTTGCATTAGAGGACGTCCCGAAAATCACCGTTGATGCACCGGACATCAAAGGTGCGGTAAAGCAGGTTCCCGTCGGTATTGCCGACGGATCACCGACCATGTCCCTGAGGGTGTTTACCGTAGATCCCGGCGGGTATACGCCGTACCACTCTCATCCCTGGGAACATATCAACTACATCCTGGCCGGTACCGGTGTCATGGTGGACGAAGCGGGTGCGGAACATCCCATTGTGGCCGGGAACTACGCGTTCGTCAGTCCCGATGAAAAACACCAGTTCCGCAACACCGGAACCGAGGCGCTGCAGTTTATCTGTCTGGTACCAAAGGAACGGGAATAGTCCTGTTTTCTGCGACCTGTGACATGGGCTATGTTCGACGAAGTTTTCAAATGAAGACGGCCTGACTGTGGAAGGACTGCCTTTCGACTACCCCATTCGGCGCACCAGAGCGGTAATCGACCTGGATGCACTCGATCACAATCTGACACTGCTGTCTCGTCAGGTACCCGGAGCCGGGCTCGTTCCGGCGGTGAAAGCCGACGGTTACGGCCACGGTGCAGCCGCAGTTGCCATTGCCTGTGAACGGTGGGGTGTCGCTATGGTGGCGGTGGCCAGTCTTGACGAGTACCTCCATCTGCGGGACCGGGGTGTGACTATTCCCGTGCTTATCCTGGACGAACTCTTTCCCGATGAAGTTCCCGTTGCACTTACGGAAGGGGTCCGCCTCACCGTTGGTTCTGTAGAGTATGCTCACCTGTTGAGTGACCAGGCCGCCCGACTTGGTGTTACTGCAGTCGTCCATGTAAACCTGGATACCGGTATGGGCAGAATGGGACTGCATACCGCAACTCCCGAAGAGGACTTGATAGAAATTGCCGCTTTACCGGCTACCGATATGGAGGGGGTTTACTCTCATTTTCCCGGTTCTGATGAAGCGGATACGACCTTTGCCCACGAGCAGATCCGACGGACCGAAGCGGTCCTGGCCGGTCTGGAAAAAGCGGGAATTCGAGTGCGGTACCGGCACATTGCAAACAGTGGCGCCCTGATTCAGTTTCCCTCTGCGGTCAACTGGGAGCTGGTCCGGCCGGGTATTGCCATGTACGGTCAGTACCCCGGCGACGACGTGGACCGGTCTATCGGATTGCGGCCGGTGATGCGTCTTGAAAGCGGACTGGTAAAGGTGACCAGGTACGATCGAGAGTGGACCGTGGGGTACGGCCGGACCTGGAAGGTCCGGCCGGGATCGGTTATCGGTATCGTTCCTATCGGGTACGGTGACGGCTATCCCCGGGCCCTGTCCAGTCGGGCTGAGGTGTTAGTCCACGGGATGCGGATGCCGGTGGCCGGGAGGGTATCCATGGATTTGATAGCCGTGGACTTGACGGGCCTCCCCGAAGACCCTGCCGTGGGAGACGAGGTCGTTCTGATGGGGCGACAGGAGTGGTCCTCCCGGGTAGAGCAGATAGACGCACTGGAGCTGGCTCGGCTCTGCAATACCATAACCTACGAAATCACCTGCGGTTTCACCCCCCGGGTGCCGCGGTTGTACGTCCGGGGCGGCAAAGCGGTAGCTATCCAGAGCATCCGCGAGGGGTATCGCACCTTCTGACTCAGCGGCGGGCGAATTTCCGCCGAAGGGGTTCCAGGGCGGTCCGCGCAGCGGCTTCCCCGGCGGCCAAGAGTTCATCGGCCCGGCCAAGGTCGTGGTATGGAATATCGCCGATATCCGGTTCTATCAGGATGTCCGCCGAATTTCGGCCGTTTCGGGATGTGTTCCACATAAGGGCCGCAAAGCTGCGATAGCTGATGTCGAAGAGATTGCTGGGCTTGTCCCCGACTGTTATTCCCGCGTTGAGGTCTACTGCTATCACGATATCGGCACCGAGAGACCGGGCAACCTCGGTTGGGAGGTTGTTCATGACGCCGCCGTCCACCAAAGCCCTGTCACCGTCCATGACCGGTTCAAAAATACCCGGAATAGAGCTTGATGCCCGGACGGCACGGGCTACCGGGCCGTTGGTGAAGATCACCTCTTTGAAGGCACCGATATCTACAGCGACGGCTGCAAAGGGTATGGAAAGTGACTCAATGGAGAGGTCTCCCAGGATGCTTTCTACCAACTCTTCCATCCGTTTGGTCTTCGCCAGTCCCAGGCCTGAAAAACTGAGCTGAAGCAGCTTGGTCCAGGCGATATTTTCGCTGAAGGACTGTATTTCCCGGGCCGTTTTTCCGCCGGCCCGGAGAGCACCGATAATACTGCCGACACTGGTGCCGGCAATCGTATCGACGGGGATTTCAAACTCTTCCATGACTTTCAGTACCCCGATGTGGGCGATACCCCGGGCGGCGCCGCCGCCAAGAGCCAGTCCGATCTGTGGTTTTTTTCGGCGAAAGAGTCTCATACGTCACTGGTCTCCATGTTCTCAATATTTTCCGTGTTTTCCCCATAATCGGCCGCCAACTGGGCCAGGGCATTTTTGCGGGTGAAGGCCACATGAGAAGCCGCTGCCGCGATAGCAGAAACGAGATGGCCCGGGACTACAGAGAGGTAATCCTGAGGGCCGGTGTTTCCGGCGAAGTACTCCCGTGCTGCGGCGGTGCAGTTCGCAATAGCACTGTCATCCAGGGATCGGTACAAAAAGAGGGATAGCGGCGAGTTTTTCAGATCAAACTGGGACTCCTGCGCCCGTCCGTCCTTAAACAGGCGGAACAGCACGTCGTCGTCGCTGTCTCCCCGACCGCAGCACACAGGGGTATCCGGTAGAAATGTCGATAGTTCGTTTGTACTGTCATCGGGTTCGGTGCCGCCCATAAAAAAGGCGAGAGGTGCGTCACCCCCGGTCAGGTCGGCGAGGGCAAGCAGAACACCGGCAGTTAACATCTTGATCCCCAGGTAGGTCCGGGCAGTTTTCAAGTTGAAGTCTGTTCTTTCGATCAGGGCCGAATACTCGTCGTTACGGGGGAACCCGTCGTAGGCGTTGAAGACGTCTTCTGCTGCAAGGTGTGACAAAAACCCCTCCATCTTCATGAGGGCGATGCTGTAATTTCGAATGGTGTACAGGCCGCGAACGCGGAGTTCCGGGTTTGTCTCGGGAAGCAGTTT
>Ga0265293_10013333_pt1 | contig 10688 bp, 10 predicted proteins | sample Munlanlewell138R_FD_192505 | JGI IMG/M metagenome (GOLD analysis project Ga0265293, IMG submission 192505) | Leachate microbial communities from a municipal landfill in Southern Ontario, Canada - Leachate well 138R | ecosystem: Engineered > Solid waste > Landfill > Unclassified | place: Canada... | reverse complement strand
ATAAGTTTTGTCCAAGATGTAACAAACATACACTTCATAAAGAAAGTAAATAGGAGTTGATTTTTATGGCAATCAAGAAAAAAGAACAACAACCACAAAATAAATTAATGGAAATTTTATCCACAGAATATAAGGGTGAGTCTTTGATTCTAGGGATACTAGCAACCATTACAGCAGGGCTTGCTGTAATGATTATTGGAAATGTTCAAGGATTTCATATACCTGAAAGTTTTCCTGTATTAGGTGGTTCACCAAATGATATGATCTTTGCGTGGACAGTACTCGTTATTGCGCTACTTGGGCTAGCACTTGTTATCTACCCATTTTTCTTACCAGCATTTCCGGAGTTAAGAAAAATTACATGGGCAGGTTGGCTAGAGTTCTTAGATAATGCTGCACGTGTAATTATCTTTGTATTAATTGTTACAGGATTTGTTTCTGGTGTAGATATCATTATCTTGAGATTATTAGAAGGACTTATCTAATGGCTATAAGAACGCCTAAAAGACGTTGGTATGTCATTCAAACATATTCCGGATATGAGAAAGCTGTAAAAGAAGACTTAGCCAGACGTGTCGACTCAATGGGTATGCAAGATTTTATTTTCCAAATCATCGTACCTGAAGAAACATATATTGAAAAGAATAAAGACGGTAAGGATAAAGAGAAGGTACGCCAAATTTATCCAGGGTACGTTTTTGTTGAAATGTTAGTGACCGATGATTCATGGTTTGTTGTCAGAAATACACCAAGAGTTACAGGTTTCTTAGGATCTTCTGGTGGTGGTACAAAACCAGTACCTTTATTAGAAGAAGAAATTAGACCAATCCTATTAAAAGCAAACGTTATTTCTAAACCAAACTACGAACATTTACTTGGCAAAGAAGTTCAAATCATCTCTGGTGCATTTGAAGGTCAAATTGGTAAAGTATCTGCAGTGGATGCGGATCAAGAAAAAATGATGGTGGATATCGATGTATTCGGTAGAGCAACACCAACTGAAATTGATTTTACACAATTTAAAGAAGTATAACATCTAAAGACATCTGTAAAGGATGTCTTTTCTTTCGCAAAGAATTAGTACAAGAAAACAAAAAACACTTGATTTATTATAACGAATATGTTATATTACGTATACTGTTTCATAAATCAAGGAGGATAGTTATGGTAATAAATGAATTTCCTGATGAAGATAGCGAATTACTAAAATCCTTGTTTAATTATACTGTGAGTTCAGGACTAAAAAATACATTTCATGAGATCAGGAAGCATTTAGATAAATTACAAGAACATGGAATGCTAATTAATAAACATTTTAAGAGAGAAGCAATAAAAAAACTAGCAAACAATTTATATGAGCTTAGGCCTGATAATATAAGGATTACATTTTCATTAGTCAATGGTGAGATTTGGTTATTATCTTGGTTTATTAAAAAGAGTAATAAAACACCCAAAAAAGAAATCAAAAATGCACAGCAAAAACTAAAAAAAATATCTAAATAAAATAAGGCAAGTAAGTAATCTTAAAATTACAAAGGAGAAACTATATGAGTAAAAGTACAAATATTATCGATGTGATTGCGAAGTTAGAACAGGAAAATGAAACAATAGCAAAATGGAGTAAACACTATGAAATTGAAAAACAAATAATTCAAAAAATCATTAACAAAAGAAAAAGTTTGAATATGACGCAACAAGAACTAGCAAGGTTAACAGGATTAAAACAACCAGCGATAGCTCGTATTGAAAAACAGGTTAACAGTCCCACTTTAAGTACACTGATAACAATTATAGATGAGCTTAATTTAAAATTTGAACTTCTATGCTTAGAGGAATACGATTTTATAAAGGAACAACATCAAGAATATTTCAATGAAATCTTGAATGAAGTAATTAACCTTAAAATAAAGATAAATTCAATAAAAGAAATTGGAAATGGAGGTAATAGTCAACATGAAAATAACAAACACATTATTCAAGGTGGAATCAATAACTTTGCATAATAACCATTTAGAAAATCAAAAGTATAAAATCGTTCCAAAGTATAAAAAGCAGATTGATAAATTAAGTGATGATGAATATGCTATAAAACTTTCTATTATTTTAGAAAGCACTGTAGAAAACGCCTTTCCAGCAAACTTCTCAATCATATTTTTAGCAAAATTCAAATTTGAAGATTTCCCAAATGATCAACAAAAAATGGCATATATGAAAACAGGTGCTATACAATTTATGCTACCAATTGCTAGATCTTCTGTTAATAGTATATTTACCAGTGCACTATTTCCACCGTTATTTTTACCTGTAATTGATGTAACATCAATCAACTAATCACACAACAAGTGAAGCATCCCCAAATGGATGCTTTTTGTTTGACATTATAGATTATGTGAAACTTATTTTACAAATACGCCTTTTATTGAAAATATACTTAATTAAACGGCGAATATTTGATATAATCAAATCGTACGTTAAGAAATGGCGGTAATATTATGAAGAAATACTTAATTGCTGGTATGGTCATAGAATTTGACTATAAATATGACCAATACTTTAAAGATAACATTGAAAACTATATTTATGAGGGTACAAGACCAGTTGATCATACGATCAAGGTCAAATATGCGCTAGAATTAGAACCACCTACATCTAAGTTACACCGTATTTTTTCAAAGAGTGTATCTGGTTTAAAAGCCTATATGAATTACGATGAAGGCTATAAAAATATAGAAATTTGGATTGATGAAGATACATTTACAGATGCTGCCACTGCAGAATATGTTTACACAGGTATGATTTTTCTAGAGCTTGCACAACGTCACGGTTTACTACCACTACACGGTTCTGCAATTAGCTATAAAGGTGATGTCATCTTATTTTCAGCACCAAGTGGAACGGGTAAATCAACACACGCCAGAATGTGGAAACATTTATTTAAAGATGATGTGACTTGGGTTAATGATGATAAACCATTATTAGAGGTTACTAAAGACGGTATTTATGTCTATGGTGCACCATTTAGCGGACAGTACTCTTCGAACTCAAATGATAAAAAACCATTAAAGGCGATTGTCTTTCTAAAACAAGGTATAACAGATAATGTAGAGATACTGAATGAAAAAGATGCATTAAAACATCTAATGACAAATACCTTAAGACCAAGTGAAGAAGCTTTATGGGATCAAGCGCTATCGCACTTTGATCAAATTATACAGGATATTCCAATTTACTTGTTAGATGCAAGTTTATCAACATCAGCTGTCAAATCAATAAAAAAAGCAATCTATAACGAATAGCATTATTCAAGGGTCACACTAAAATTAGTGTGACCCTTTTTGTTTTGATATTTTCGTTATAGCGATAATAATTAATAAAGTTTATATTTTGCTTGTATTCTTATAAGTATTTCGGTATAGTAGAATGTTGCAGCAAAAATGACTAGGAGTAAGTATAGCGCATGAGAAAATTATTTATTGTAATGGTTTTGATGGTTTCAATGTTTGTATTACAAGCTTGTCAAGATGAGCCCGTAGTAAATATTGTGACAAATGAAATGCTTAACCAAATTGAAATTGGTTATGACACAGATGATGATATTTTAGGTGTTACAAAAGATGTCACATTAGTTACAAGTATAGCAGGTATTGATGGATTAGATATATCATGGATCACATCAAACCAAGACTATATTGAAATAGATGGCAATATTGGCCGTGTACATCAACAATCAACCGATGTTGATGTAACGCTAACAGCCAAAGTTAAATATTTTGAGGATACAAAATATGTATATTTCCATTTAGTTGTCTTAAAGTTTACAGAAGTAATCGATGAAGATACGATTGCACCAGTAATTACTGGTACAAAAGACTTTGAACTAGCATTCGGTGCGGATGCACCAAACTGGCTAGCAGATGTTTTGGCTGTTGATGATGTTGATGGTGCTGTTGATGTTACAGTAGATGATAGTGCTGTTGATTTAAATAAGGCAGGTAGCTATGATTTAGTATATACAGCAACCGATAGTTCAAATAATTCAGTAACGGTTACAGTTACAGTTGTTGTTTTAGAAGCAGCTGTTGAAGTAGATACAACAAAACCGGTCATCATAGGAACACATGATTTTGAGTATACAATGGGCGATCCAACCCCACTATATTTAGAAGGCGTATATGCTACAGATGATGTCGATCAAACTGTTGTTGTCTCTTTTGATGATAGCGAAGTCAATCTAGCACAAGCTGGTAACTATGATTTAATTTATACAGCACAAGATAGTGCAGGTAATGTTCAAACAGTTATTGTACAAGTCTATGTTTTTGATCAAGCCATTGGTGATGATGCAGTAACCTATGTAGAAACATTTGAAAATCTTTCTTTAACAGGTAGCAGTTATATTGATGGTTCATTTACGGGTATTAATAATATTAAATGGTTTTATGGTGGAGCTAGAGGTGATCAAAGTTTAAATGGTGATGCCATTACATTTGGTGGTTCAGCAGATGATCAGTCCTTCATTAGAGCAACCATTGAAGATGGTATTCAATCACTATCGTTAAAACATAAACAACCATTCGGTAATACACAAGATTATGGTGTGTTTATCAATTCAAATTTAATTGGGCAATTTAGAGCAGGTACATTGAATGAAACATTTACACATGAACTAGATACCCCAGTTACTGGTGAATTCACACTTGAAATCAAACCATTGAGTCCGGGTGGTAGTAGAGCACAGTTAACAATTGATGATTTAACATGGGTATCAGCACCAATAAATCAAAAACCAATTGAACAACAAAACGCTGAGTTTGATAAGGATACTTTAAATATTCAAACATCTTTCATTGATGATATGATTGTAGACTTTAAATCAAAAGGTATACGTGGTAGTGATATTACTTGGAAGTTTGTAGATAGTGAAAATACTGCAAATAGTTATGTGAACTTAAATACAGGACAAATTACAGTACCTGAAACTGGCCGTGTAAACGTCTTAGTATCAGCAACTATTAAAAATGGTGGCTTTAGTTATAATAAAGTGTTTGATTTAAATATTGGTGAAGGTGATCCAATCTCGATTGAATCAGTTAGAAGTTTAAGTAATAATGATTATGCTAAAACAGTTGGTACAATTACATCGATATATCATAATGCAACCTACAGTTTTATATTCATTGAAGATGACAGTGCAGCAATTTTAATCCAGGCACCTAAATCACTTGCACTAAGTTTTAATGTAGGCGATATGATTGAAGTCAAAGCATCTAAAAATGTTGACCAAAACTTTATTATATTAGACCAAGTACGTGGGCTTAAAAAAATTGGAACACATAGTGTTATACCAAGTTTGATTACAGCAGATGAACTGAGTTTAAATCCTGCCAAACTGGTTACTGTATCTGGCTTAATTACAAAAAGCTATGCCAATACAGAAACAAATTTCGAATTTGTTACATTATCAGGCAAGTTTAATATATTAATACCAAGTGATTTAGATCCGGCAATCAAACAAGCTATTCAAAATAAACTAGCAAATCTAAATCCAGGATTAGAAGTTACAACAACAGCACCAGTGATTCGTATGGGTAATACACATTACTTATACATCACAAATTCAAGTGAAGTAGAAGTTGCTGATTCAGTTTACTTTAATGATGTTGCAGACATCATTAAAGATAACTTATCAATTCCAAATTTAAGTGGTTTTATTTCAGAAGATATTAATTTAACAAAAAGCAGTGAACTATTATTTGGTGCAGTCATTTCTTGGGTGAGTTCAAATGAGTCAGCTTTAAGCAATTTAGGTGTTGTTTACCAGTCAGAAAATGATGTAAATGTGACATTAACCTATACTATTTTATATGATGGTGAAGTCGTTAAGACCCATACATTTAATTTAACGATTGCATCGTTAAATAGTTATGATGGATATTATGCATCCCTTTCAAACAAGTCAGGTCAAGCACTTGAAGATGCATTAAGAAGTTTAATTAGAAATACAGGGCATGCTACTGGTTCGACCAGTCAAGTCAAAACAGTAGATAATTATAATGGTCAAAACTATAATATTTACACTGGTTTTGGTTCATACGGTAATAGAGAACACGTTTGGCCAAACTCTAAGTTAGGTTCTGCACCAGATTATGATTTACATAATTTACGTGCAGCAGTTGTGAGTGTCAACTCTTCACGCTCAAATTATCCATTTACAAATCAAGTGAAACAAACATCTTATGAAAAAATTGGTTCTACATTCTATCCAGGTATGGAGCATGTTGGTGATGTTGCACGTATCGTTTTATATATATCTGTAAGATATGGGCTAAGTTTAAACTTAGTTGGTAATTTAGATATGTTCTTAACATGGCATGAAGAAGATCCAGTATCTGATTTTGAACTTTCAAGAAATGGTAAAATCTATAATATTCAAAGTAATAGAAATCCTTTTATTGATCACCCAGAATTAGTGGATGTTATGTTCAATTAATCATTAAACAAATCGTTTGGGCACTTAAATTTAGTGCCCAAATATTTTTATAGGGTGTTAAATCCTGTTTAAATGTTATATAATAGACGAGCCGAAATATAAATAAAGGAAGTATCGTACATGTTTAAAAAAATAGCAATACTCATGACATTCATATTATTTAGTTTATTAATCATTGGATGTACCCCTGAGGCAAAAGTAGATCCTATTGTTCGTGCTTATAACGCATTGGAAGTTGAATTTACTGCACCAGATACAATAGATAGTGTGACACAAGATGTTACATTACCAACAACCATAGCGGGTGTTAGTAATTTAGAAATTACATGGACATCTGAAAATGAGGATGTTATCTCAAGTTCCGGTGTTGTAACAAGACAAGCAGTGGATACAGTGATTGTTTTAACAGCACAACTTAAAATAGATGATGCCGAACGCTTTAAGTTCTTTAATATTACTGTATTAAGATTAGAAGATAGCCAAGCACCCGTTATTGTAGGTGCTAAAGATATCTTTTTAGATTTAGATATAAGCAATCCAAATTATTTAAGTGGCGTTTATGCAACTGACAATATTGATACAGATGTTGAAGTGACATTTGATGCATCAGATGTCAATTTAAGTGTTGAAGGTACATATGATTTAACTTATTATGCAGAAGATAGTGCAGGCAATAGTACTGAAATAACTGTTATGGTTACTGTTGTTGATGAACCAATGCTGACAATTCAAGCAGCAGCTTCAAGCGCACTAGATACGCACGTTAAGACAAGTGGTACAATTACCGCAATCTATGAAACAGAAAATCAAGTGATTTTCTATATTGAAGATCATCAAACGGGTATTAGAGTTGAAGCGCCTGTAAGCTTTTTAGAGTTCATTTCTTTTGGGCAAAGTGTTGTTGTTAGAGGTTCTAAAGATATCTCTGGTAATCAACCAATCATTAATGATGTACGTGATGTTGCTGTTACAGGTATTGATGAGATTATTATTGATACGGTCAATTCAAATAACCTATCCAGTTATACAAATAAACTTGTAGCCGTCTATGGTTTAGTAAATGAAACACATACATTTATTCATACATCCTATACATTAGAAACCTTAAATGGTCCGCTACAATTAGTTATACCTGATTTAATGGTTGAAAGTTTAAAATCAGAAATTCAAACTAAGTTACGTAATTTAAGCTTTGGTTTAGGTGTTGGTGTAACTGGTGTTGTAAGAACGATTGGTTCTAATAGTCATGTATTATTAACATCACCTGATCAAATAAAAATCGAATCTGAAGTGGATGAACAAGAAGTCTTAGAAGTAATACAAGCAAACGTAAACATACCACAATTTTCAGGTACAGTTATAGGTAATTTAAGTTTATTAAGAAATCAAGATCTCCTTTTTGGAGCGAGTGTTAATTATGTTTCATCAAATGAAACTGTATTATCAAACAATGGACAAGTAAGTCCACTAGAAGATGATACCAATGTTACACTAACGTATACATTAACATTTAATGGTCATGTATTAGAAACTAAAACCTTTAGTCTAATTATTCAAGGTTCAAGTAATGTTTATACCGGTTACTATGAATCGTTAACCGGTAAAACGGGCGTACAAATTCAAATTGAACTGACAAAAATTATTTCTAATTATACGTATAGATCCTATGATGCAGCTAGATATATTTTAAATATATCTGATAGAGACCCGAATAACTCGAACAATGTCATCTTAGTTTATAATAGAGCATCTGTTAGTGGACAATGGGATGGTGGCACCACATGGAATAGAGAACATACATGGCCACAATCATTCTTGGGTACAAGTCATGAAAAAGCAGACTTACATAACCTTAAACCTGCAGATAATGGCATTAATTCAGCCAGAAGTAATTATTCATTTAGAGACTCTGTAGATAGTAACTACGGGTTAGTGCCAGGTGGTTGGTTTCCTGGTGATGAAGATAAAGGTGATATCGCAAGAATCTTATTTTACATGGTCACACGCTACCCACATTTAAACTTAGGCACAATGGGTATAACCAGTGAACTTGTAAATTGGCATATTGAAGATCCAGTGGATGACTTTGAAAGAAACAGAAATGAAGTTATCTATAGTGAACAAGATAATAGAAATCCATTTATTGACCATCCAGAGCTTGTTCATGTGCTGTGGAGTGCATAATTTCCTATTAAAATATTAATATAAGTAGACCCATGAAAATGCTTAAAAACCATTTTCATGGGTTTTTATTACAAAAAACTTACTATATTACTTTAAAAATAAACCGGTTTAATGGTAAAATGTTATTCACACAGGGAGAATATATGAAAAAAGCGGGTATAGGAATTATCATTGCATTTTTTCTAGTTATACTGGTATCTTGTGCAGCAATGCCACAAGATAACGCATTTAGACTAAATGTACCAACGAACATTAACATAGAACGTAACATATTATCGTTTGACGCGGTTGAAGGTGCCCAGTCATATATTTTAAGTATTAATGGAGATAATACTGAAATAAATGACACCACATATACCTTTACTCTAGACGGGGAATACCGTGTACGTATACAAGCAATCAGCAGTTTAGATACTGTTGCTGATTCTTTATTTTCAGATGCCTTAATTTTTAAAGTTAGATTTTTAAATTATCCAGAAGATATTAGAATATCAAATAATCAAGTAGCATTCACAAAAGATACGGATGCAGCAAGTTATGATGTAGAGATTAATGGTGTTGTCTTTAACTCTAAAGCAGACCTACCACCATATTTAGAACCAGGTACATATGATATTCGTATTAAAGCAAGAAGTGATCAATATAATGAATCAGATTTTTCACCAATAACGACACTTACAGTTGAAAAATCTGACAGGTTAGATACATCACATAACTATCAATATAGTCTAAACTCAAAATTTGAGTTACCATTATATAGTTATAATGCCCCAGGCTTAAACTATATTGAAGTGGTTGAAACACTTATTGAAGAAGAACGTATGATAGAAATTGAGGAATTATTAGAACGTAGAGACTTTTATGCGTTTAATAACACCATATACTTTAGTACCAGTTATATGAATTACTTAACAAAGTTATTAAAAGATGATGAAGCAAGTAAAAATATGGTTGTTACATTTGTTGTTCGTACCAACTTAGGTGATCATGAAGTATCTGTTGAACTGAATTACTTAGATACGCCATATAGTTACACTGGACAAAATCAAGTTACTAACTTTAAGGATAACGTTATATTTGGTTTTGACACATTTGATTATGTCTTTGTTAAAGTCGAAGGATATAGTATAACAGATACAAATTATGATTATGATTCAGGTGTATTAACAATATATATGGATTATTTACTTGAAACGTATGCAACCGTGCGTACGCAAGAAAGATTAGAGTTTACTGTGATATTTGAAAAAGACGATGTCTTTTACAAGTATCCTATATACATATCAAAATAGGGGAGCCATCAATGAAGATTAAAAAAGAATACATATTAAAATCAGTTGCAGGACAACATATTGTTGTACCTATTGGTCGTGAGGCGGTTAAGTTTCACGGTATGATTACATTAAACGATACAGGCAAGTTCTTATTTGAAAGTTTAAAAGAACCTGCGAGTATTGAACAACTAGTTAATAAGGTGATGGATGCATATGAAGTTGATCTTAAAACAGCTAGAAAAGATGTTGAAATGTTTGTTGACTTATTGATTAAAAATGAAATCATAGAAAACTAAATAAACCGAAATAACAGACATGTGACCTTGATAGGTCACATGTTTTTGTATAAAGTTGGGATGTTGTTATTTGACGTTATTTAGAAAATGTGGTAACGATTTACCATTTTACTTGATTAATATATACATATTTAATATAATAAACTGTTATTTAAAATTGAATTAAAATTTAAGGGGATGTTTATTGGGGATGAACAGTAAATTTGGACAACAACAAATTAAGCATTATTGGATGTTTATGTAGATCAGACAAATATTTTTTTGTATGGTCTTTTTTATTAATTATATAAAGTTATCACATGATTATGTAAAATCATGGTAAAGAATAAGAATAGACACTTAATTTGGATTAACTTATATAGTATACTAATTTTTGAAATATGGTTATTAAAAATAAAAAAAAGATGGGGAGAATGAATTGCATATGAAAAAGACAAAGTCAGT
>Ga0265293_10013332_pt1 | contig 10688 bp, 9 predicted proteins | sample Munlanlewell138R_FD_192505 | JGI IMG/M metagenome (GOLD analysis project Ga0265293, IMG submission 192505) | Leachate microbial communities from a municipal landfill in Southern Ontario, Canada - Leachate well 138R | ecosystem: Engineered > Solid waste > Landfill > Unclassified | place: Canada... | reverse complement strand
AGCGAGAAGTTCTTCCAGATGTCGGCGAACATCACCGACCAGAGCGCCTTGTCGGCGGTGCCGATCCAGCTGACGTACTGGTCGATGATGCCGAGCTGGAAGAGCAGTGAGTTGAGGGCGCCGTATTCGGGGTTGTAGATGAGGCGCCACATCATCGCGTTGACGGTGGTCGGCACCGCCCAGGGGAGGATGAGCAGGCCGCGCACGAAGGCGCGCCCGGGAAACGGCTCGTTGAGCAGGAGGGCGACGCTGGTGCCCAGCACCATCTCGCTGAGCACCACCACCACGGCGAAAAGCCCGCTGATCTTCAGCGACTCGAGGTAGCCCGGGTTCTTCAGCGCCTTGGAGAAGTTCGCCAAGCCCACGAAGGCGGGCTTGGTGAGGTTCATCAGGTCGCTGTCGGTGAGACTGAGTACAAAGGTTTGGATCAAGGGCCACCCAATGACCGCTCCCATGATGATGATCATGGGAGCGAGCAAGAGGGAAAGCCGTCTGGTCTCCCGAGTGGCCATCCTTACAATCCCTTGACCTTCTCTACGGCTTCACTGAGCGCCTGCTGCGGTGTCTTGGCCCCGTAGAGCGCCATCTGGATGTACTCCTGGAAGACCGAACTGACCTCCTGGTAGTCCGGCACACTCGGTCGCACATTCATGATGGAGAAGGCGAGCTTGGCAGCATCGGCCAGGTCCTCGTGTCCTGCACGGATCTTCGGATCATCATAGCTGGCCGTCCAGACGGGCAGCTGCAGGTCTGAGTGCTTGTCCTGTACCGGCTTGCTGGAGAGGTAGAGGATGTACTCGAGCGCCTCTGCCGGGTACTTTGACTTGTTCAGCACCGAAAGCCCCATCGAGCCGCTCATGGCGGCAAAGTCCTTGACGCCACGGGCGCCGGGTAGGACCATGATGCCCACCTCATCGGCTGTGAGGATCGACTCGGCCGGGTCGCTTGCCAGCGCATCCATGTACGCCCAGTTGAGTGTGAAGGCGGCGTCGGCGGTCGAGAAGACGCGCCGCACGTCCTCTTCCAGGTACTCCAGCGAGTTGGGGTTGAGCAGTCCCTCGTTCTTCAGGGCGACGAGGAATTCCAGCGCCTTGACGCCGGAGGTGTCGAGGATGTAGTTGCCGGCGTCATCCTGGAAGGAACCGCCATAGGCCTCGAGGAAGTTTGCATAGACGCAGATCAGGGCCTCGGCCTGGGCGAGGGAGAAGACGAAGGGGTACTGGACGATGCCCCGGGCCTTGAGGGTGCGAGCCATCTCGACCATCTCCTCGATGCTGGTAGGCGGTGCCTGATAGCCGGCCTTGGCGAGCATGCTCTTGTTGTAGAAGAGGTACATAGCATCGAGGAACCAAGGCATGCCGACGACGCGTCCACCCTTGGTGACGAAGTTCCACCCACCCTGCAACACCCCGTCGCGGTACTCCTGGGGAACTTCGGCGGTGATGTCGCGCAGCATTCCCTTGGTGTCGTACTCGGTGTACCAGATGTCGTCGACGAGCACCGCGTCGTAGCTGTTGTTCGAGCCGTAGGCGAGCAGCGTCTTGTTGCGCAGATCTTCGTAGGGCACGAACTCGGTGTACACCTTGATGTTCGGATGGTCCTGCATGAAGTCGGCGGTCATGTCGTTGACGTTCTGCTCCGAGTACGACGCCTGGGCCATGCCCAAAAAGCGCAGCTCGACGGTCCCTGCCGCGACGCTCTCCTTCTTTCCTCCGGAAAAGAGCGGCACCAGGCAGACGAGGCACAGTAGAAATACTACTCCTTTTTTCATGTGATTCCTCCTTGGTTTTCCAAGTACATTGCTTGTACTTGCATTGGTAGTATCGGAGGCGAAGTCGCTCCCGTCAAGGTTCAACTGGTCTTTATACAATGCTCCGGCGATGATTTGTACACTTTTTTGCTTCTGTGAAGAAGTATGTACTGTCGCTTCCTCTCTCCCCTTCTTCGTTGACCAACGCCGCCATTGTGACGATATTGAAGGTAGCGATACGATAAGGAGCACCTATGATGATGATATATTCACTCGTGTTGGCGGCGATGATGATCCACCTGTTTTTGGTCGGTCAAAGGCCTGAGCCGAAGAAGGTGAGGGTCAGCGACTTGGAACTGCTCAACAGGCGCTATGAGTCCGGACAGATCAGCGCACAGGAGTACCTTGTGCTGCTGCAATCACTACGATAGGAGGCAACAGACGATGTTTCACTCAATGATGTACGGTACACGGATGATGGGTCCGTATGTACGGATGGGATTCTACGGAGGCTACTCCGTGTTGATGGGCCTCGCCTGTCTCGCCGTCCTGACGGCGCTCATCCTCTCGATCATCGCGATCATCAGGACGTCGAAGAAGCGGGTCGCAAAGGATTCCGGCGCGCAGAACATCCTCGCCGAACGCTTCGCCCGAGGGGAGATCAGCCGCGAGGAGTTCGAACAGATGAAGAAGGACCTCAAATAACAGAATAAAAGACTATCCGGCGGTATTGCAGTACCACCGGATAGCTGTATATGGATCAAGGGGCAAGCTAAGGCCCCTTGGGAAGAGCTCTTATATCCTAAAGGGGAGCACCTCTCCCGTCAAGAGAACATGGATGGCTCGATCCAACATGCATGCCGGCTTCTTACCTAACGTAGCAACCATCTACCGGGTACTCGCAGAGTCTGCCACCATTGATACACAGAGCGTGGCCCTCGGTTCAACTCCTTTTTTGATTCTTCTTCTTGCATGCTCAAAGAGCTTGCTTCATACATCTATTAGCTTATAAACCAAAGAATTAGTATTGAATCCCATGCCCATGTACGGTACACTATCACTAGATGGTACCGGCAGGTCTATGAACACTGAAGAGCAGGCAAGAAAGAGGCGGAACCCCTCAGCATGCCTTTCGTGATACCACGGTTTAGAGACGGGAGGTCACAGTCTTGGAGAGCATACCCGGTGTAAGTGACTCAACCGGCCTTACCCGCACAGAAGAGAGAGTCAGCAAGACAAAGGCCGTTGCATTGTTCGACTTGGGAGTGCTCGATAGCTTCGAGGTGGGAACCTTCAGTGGATTATCAGCGATACACTGTTGCCTGTTCGAAGAAATCTCCGATTTCGCGGGTACTATTCGCACAGTGAACATTGTAAAGGGTGGGCTGCGCTTTGCTCCCCCTCTCTATCTTGAAACAGCCCTTGCCCAGATCGATGCCATGAGGCAGTCCACATTTGATGAAATCATTGAAAAGTATGTTGAGATGAATGTCGCCCACCCCTTTCGCGAGGGAAATGGAAGAAGCATGAGGATCTGGCTCGACATCATGCTCAAGAGAGCACTGCATTGCGTAATAGATTGGAGTTTGGTGGATACGGACGATTATCTGCTTGCGATGGAGAGAAGTCCGATCAAGGATGTGGAGATCAAGGTCTTGTTGCATGCAGCGATGACTGACAGGATCAACGACCGTGAGGTCTATATGAAGGGCATCGATGCAAGCTACCGGTATGAGGGGTACAGATAACTGAATGAAATCATTGAAGATAGCTGAATAAAATCATGGCGTGGTGGGAGGTACTTACGCTGGGTATCCCTGCGTATCAAGGTTTATGAAATATGGGATATCCATACTATAGATATGTGTATTTACAAGTTTCTAAACTTGACTGTAGTTTACATATAGTCTAACATACAGAGTATAGATATGGATATGTCTAAATATATAAACTGGAGGTACTATGGCTGTCTTGGATTCCGTTTTACAGGAAGGAGTGCTTGTCGACAGAAAATGGCTGAGCCAACAGGGAATCAAAGCAACGGCGGTGGATTATTATCTTCGCTCCAACAAACTCGAAGCTATCACAGCCGGACTCTACAGAAAACCCGGGCCCCCGCTTAAGTGGCAACACATAGTGTATTCGTTGAGCGTGCTTGGTCATGCTGTCCATGTGGGGCATATGACGGCGTTATCGTATCATGGGTATGAGCAGTATTTGCATCTTGGAGGGCCAGGCCCTGTCAGATTATATAGTATTGAGTCGCTTCCCTCGTGGATGGGGCGGTTGGAGACAACGTTCGATTTCATCAAAATGAGACGAAATCCATTTTCAAATAGCACGGTGGGAGTAGTGGAGGTCCCGTTCGGGACCTGGGATTGGCCCATACGATACGCTACACCAGAGCGTGCATTCCTTGAGTTGGCATCCACCATCGAAACCGAGGAGGAGATCCTCGGTGCATTTGAGCTCTTGGAAGGGGCTGCACATCTGAGGCCAAGGCTGCTGCAGGTATTGTTGGAAGCGTGTGACAGCATCAAGGCGAAGCGGTTATTCCTGTGGCTTGCGAGGAGTGCGGGACACTCTTGGTATCGATATCTAGATATTGCGGCAATACACTTGGGTACAGGGAAGCGGCAGATTGTCCCAGGCGGTGCCCTTGATGGACAGTTCTTGATCACAGTTCCAAGGGAGAGGCAACATGGACTACAAGAATTCATATTTTAGACAGGTTGAACTGTTGGTCCGTATATTGCCGCTTATCGGTGAATACTCTTGTTTTGCTTTGAAAGGGGGAACAGCGATTAACCTGTTCTATCGGGACATACCACGCCTATCGATAGACATCGATTTGGTATATTTGCCAATCGCGGAGCGGGAACATTCTCTTGATGACATAACGAAGAACTTGAAGAGTTTGGGAACAATGATCGCTGAGCGTCTACCGGGAGCCAAAATTCAGTATTCACTGTTACGACCGACTGGACATGTACATCGGTTGATTGTCGAATCTGGTAGGGCGGTGATAAAAATTGAATTATCTCCGGTTTTACGAGGTACCGTGTATGAAGCTACGATCATGCGGATAACCAAGAAAGCGGAGGAAATTTTTGGTTTCGCTGAAATTCCGGTCATCTCATTTGAGGACTTGTTTGCAGGAAAGATGCTGGCAGCTCTCGATCGGCAACACCCTCGCGATTTATTCGACATCAAAGGATTGTTCGAGTTTGAAGGGATCACCGAAAGATTGAAGGAAGCCTTCATGGTCTATCTAATCTCCCATAATCGGAGAATGGTTGAAATACTTGATCCAAACATTCTTGATATCACTCAACTGTTTGAAACTGACTTCACGGGGATGACAACCAACCACGTTGAATTATCAGATTTACATGAGACAAGAGCAGAATTGATCCGGATGGTCCAATCCATGTTGAATAAAAAAGATTTGGAATTTCTTGTAAGGTTCAAGGAAGGTCATCCAGATTGGTCGTATTTTAGCCTTCCACACATCAAGGATCTTCCTGCTGTGAAATGGAAATTACAGAATCTGGCCTTGGTAGATCCGGCAAAAAGGAAAGAGATGGTAGAGACGCTTACTGCCTTATTTTTGAGTTTTTAAGATGGTACGAAACGTACTGAAGCGGCATGTGGAAAATACTTGTTGTGTGATCTGTGGTCTTTTAAACGCTGCAGATACGAGAGAGGACGGTGTAATCGTAGCTCCGTTGACCGCATTGAAGCCGTAGTTTTCGTTGTTGTTCAGTTCAGTATTGGATCCGATTAATCACCAGCAGAATAAGCGTGGTGGGAGGTACTTACGCTGGGTATCCCTGCGTATCAAGGTTTATGAAGTATGGGATATCCATACTATAGATATGTGAAATCATCAAACGGTAAACCAAATGATACAGATACAACAATGTGAGCTAGGAGATTTCTTAGGGAACACGCCACAGGCGCCAGTCGACAAGATAGTATCGCTCAAAGAGTGAAGAAACAATTGGTGGCACCGCAAACATATCTCTTACCGGCTTACAAATAATTAAAAAGATTAACATCAAGCGAAATATGTATCTTGATTCAAAATATCGTTGATTATTGCAGTAATGAACATTATAATACACCTAAAGCTTATACTTGAGATACATAAAGGATTCAATCATGCGTGTGGTTTCTCTCACGATCGGTGGGTTTCGCAACATCAAGAAGTCACGGGTGACGTTACGACACATCACGGCACTGGTGTCGTTGAACAACTATGGGAAATCGAACTTCCTTCAGGGCATCGCCTTCGCCCTGGAGTTTTTGCACAGCGGTGAGGCTGATCGTAGCAGGCTGATGCGCAATCAGGGGGATGTGCCGTTGAATTTCGCCCTGATCGATGATCCGTTCTTCTTTGAGATTGAGGTACATGAGCCTACACTTGCAGCGTATCAGTTCATTCGATATGGCTTCTCATTCAAGTGGTACCGTGACGATGCAACCGGGCAGGTGATCAACGATGAATGGTTGGATATGAGGGGGACGCAAAGCGTTAAATATACAAGGTATTTGAAGCGTCACGAAGGTCGATATCGAAAAGGAAAGGATACCAATGCGTTTAGAAACCTATCACTCGGGAGGTTCCAACTCTCCCTTGATGTACTCTCCTCCTTTGAAGATCTGGACTATCATCAGGCGGTGGAAGCGATCAAGGGGTTTACGTTTGCTACATATCCACCCTTCGACAGCGAGGATCAGGTGTTTGCCCGTGGATACAGAAACGTGTCGCCAAAAAGCTTCGGCACCTCCTTAGTACGTAAGCTCTCCTCGTTGCTGAATGATTTGAAATATGCGAATCCAGAGCGCTGGGAACTATTCAGGGATTCTATCTTCGTTCTGTTCCCCGAGATCATCGCCTTGGAAGTGACCAAGGCCACATTTGATGTCGACTATGATGAATTTCTCGAATACTCGAATGCCCGGAGGGGTGGAGAGCTCTCCTATACGATGGAAAAAACGCCGCCATATACACTGCGAAATGACATCTGCCGTATTGTTGTGGTTTCACGGACCATGAACCAACCTATAGATATCTCACTGCTCTCGAGTGGAACCCAACGTGTATTCTGGATTTTAGCGTTGCTGTTCTCCAGTGACCGGGACACCCATGTGATCGGCATAGAGGAGCTCGAGGCGAACATCCATCCAAGACTACTGAAACAGATGTTGGAAATTCTGTATGAGAATCTTGGCGACACCGCCCTAATCATCACCAGCCACTCACCGTACCTTGTACAGTATCTCCCCCTTGAAGGGATCCACCTCGGTCTTCCCAATGAGAATGGAGTGGCTGAATTCAGCAGGGTAGCTTCTACCAAGATACGGGCGTTGGTCAAGTCGGCACGCAATAATGGGATGTCTGTCGCCGAATACGTGTTTGATCTGATGTCCAGCGACACACGGTCGATGGACATCCTGAGGCGATTTGTACAGGTTGAGTAACCGGGCAATTTTTCATAAAGGAAAACAACTGGGCCAACGCTCACATCAGCTGAATGGATTCCGGCTGCCTTTGTTGTAAATCTCGTGCTTCCTGCCGGTATCTCACCTTTCACAATGATGCTGTCCCTATGATTCGGTGCGTACGCCTATCTTATTCTCTCGTACTGCCGGATGCTTTTGAAGAGCTTGATCAAGCACTGAATTGCAAACACTCTTGTAGAGATTTGAGCTATTCTCATGTTTCGAACCAATTTTGATAAAACCCTGGGCTATGGCGCGATATGAGGTACGCATATTCTTCTGTCACGTCCTTGGTTTCCAGAGGAAATACCACACATGAGCACTGTGGAGAGAAGGGTAGGGATCTGATACGCCTACCGGATGAAATATTCTTATTGTTCTGGTTGATTTTATAGGACATATGTGCGATACTAAAATAGTCATAAATAAAAATTTATTAAATATATATAAAGTAGGGAAATAATAATAATGACAGACGAATATATAGAATTAAGTAACGATCTAGCCATAATAGCCAAATTCGCCATTGAACTCAAAGAAACAGATATTCGTCTGTATATGGCACGCTTGGTTCGTAAATATCGTGACTCTAACAGGGAGCTTTCCATTGCCTTGGATGACCTCTTGAGAAATACACCGACAGCAAAAAATAGCGCATTGAGAAGCGCACCGATGGGGTATCAGATGGTTGGGGAAGAGTCTGGTCGGTACGCTGGATCCGCCCTTTTGAAAGGGCCGGTGCCATATCCCTATGCCTTTGAGCCGATACTTGCAAAAGAGACCAGAGATCAATTGGAACGCATCGTTTCAGAACATGCTCATGTCGATGTCCTACGGACCGCGGGGTTGGCTCCATCAAGCTCCTTGGTCTTTGTTGGTGTACCGGGCGTTGGCAAAACCATGGCGGCTCATTGGCTTGCCGACACGTTGTCCCTTCCCTTGTTCTCCGTTGATCTTGCCACCATCGTCGGCAGCTACTTAGGGCAGACCGGCAATAACCTGAAAACAGTGCTGGCACAAGCAAGGAGTACCCCAATGGTGTTGTTGCTCGATGAGATTGATGCGTTGGCAAAGACACGAGGTGATGATTCTGATGTCGGTGAGCTCAAGCGTGTGGTCACCGTGTTGCTCCAAGAGATCGAAGAGTGGCCTTCCTCCAGTATCCTGATAGCGGCGACTAATCACCCGGAAATTGTTGATAAGGCTCTCTGGAGGCGATTTGATCACATCCTTACCTTTGCCTCACCCACCAAAGAGTTGGTGTTGGAGGCAATGCAGGCATTCTTCAGCTCAGACTGGGAGGTGTTTAAGCCGTATGCTGCTGTGATGTCCTTGTTGTTTGAAGGTGAATCGTATTCAGAAATAGAACGCACGATCCTTGATTTTCGTCGCTCTTGTAAAGTGAGCGCCCGCACCGCTGATGAAGTCATCGCTGAAGCGGTGCAAAAGAGCCAAGGGAAGAAGGAGCGATTACTCATCGCGAAGGCCTTACTGGAAAGTACCGATTGGTCACAGTACAAAATCAACCAATTGACCGGAGTAAGCCGCGACACTCTGCGAAAATATCGGGGTGCATGAGGGTATAGGCCACAAAGAGGGAGGGGAGACGAAAGTGAATTTTTTACTCGGTCGAGGTGAGTTACTGACTGCTCCTGTGACTATCAAGAAAGGAGGAGGAGATACTAAGCGGTATCCCTATACTTTTGATGAAGCTCTCGATAGGCTACGTCCACAATTTGCATCCTCCTGGAGTGTCATCGAGGCACTGCCAAGACAAGCATGTCCCTATGATCTTGCTGTTCAGTTATTTACACTGAATCCTGATTATTTGGCCAAGTCGCACTATCCCAACTCGTTGTTCCGTTCACTGGATGTCTATCCTATTGGAAGCCGAAGTAGGTCAGTTGTCGCAGAGAAACGAAAGACCAAGCCATCTGGGATTGAAACCCTCTCGACCGATATCTATGTCGCAGGTCGCAGAGATGCCCTTCGCACAATCCCGTATAAAATCAATTCATTTTTTGAATCCAGTAGCGAAGCGAACGATCTGAGAAAAATTGAAGCCATAGGAAATCCCAATCCTGTGCAACTACCCGTTGAGATGATTGAGGAGGATGAAGAAGGGTACTTTGAAATAGTATTGAATATGTGGACATTATACCCCGGAAAGGAAGCCATCAAATTTGCGTTTCTTGAATTTGCCGAAGAATGCAACGTGAAATGTCAGCCTGATCTGGCGTTTGACTGTGGGAATTTATGGTTTGTTCCTGTGTTTGGAACAAGATCATCAGTTGTAATGTTAGCTCAATTCTCGTTTGTACGTGTTGTTCGCTGCATGCCCAAACTTCGTGGATTACCTGAAATAGTACGAAGGTATGACATGAGCCAACCTATAATTTTGCCTGATCCTGCACCTTTTGTTTCAGACCTGAAGGTAGCAATCCTGGATGGAGGATTGCCGGCAACACATCCAATCGAGCAATGGGTTGCTGATTATCGTAAAGCTGATGTGACTGCAAAAGATTCGATTGGAGGCACTGATCATGGGCTGGCGGTGTCATCAGCATTTCTTTTGGCTCTTTTCGTATAATTAAGTGGTGATGGGTTTGTGCAGGTTTTCGGGGAGCTCCCTGGCCCTGATCTCCTGAACCGTGATCGTTCTCTTGCCCGGGGTGGAGAGCGATTTGAGGATCTCCTTCTTCTCGGCAAGGCTCCTCGTCCTGTTCAGCAGCTTCCACGCCTCCCAGGTGATGTAGGCCTCGGCGTTCTTGGTGGCGAAGCATGACCGGCTGTGGGATATCTCGGAAATGATCGAATGCAACGAATTGACCAGCTGCAGGTTGTATCGGCCCTTGCGTGATTCGGTCTTGGAATCGAGGGCGAAGTGCGCCAGGCCGGTGCCCTGGGCGTACTTGACCCCGCCCTTGCTCTTGTCCGTGACCAGGATCGCCTGTTCGTCGAATCTCGACGAGAAGGCGTATTCCAGGCCGGCGCTGCTGACGCTCCCACGCCCGACCGGCTTGCCGATCACGTTCCTCCCGTCGTCGATGGCCGTGGCCATGCACACCTTGTCGCGGCTCAGGCCCCGCCGGCTGCCCTGCGAGCCGCGCTTGTGCGGATGCGGGCGAAAGCCGTACTTGACGTAATCGGGCTGCACTTGACTGTAATCCTTCTCGATGCCGAGGTTCAGGGCTCCCTTCCAGTTCCCCTTGAAGCTCGAGGCGAGGTAGAACTCGTCCTCCTGTATCACCCCCCTGAGGATCCTGCCCTCGGTGGAGTTCGAGACCTGGCTGAAGAGCTTCATCCGCCAGTTGTGGGCCGTGGAGAGCGCGATCCCGCACTTCTCGGACAATATGAGCAACGTATCACCACTCAGCATGCCCTCGATGAAGATGTCCCACCCCTTGGCCGACCGGGAGCTGCCCTCGGT
>Ga0265293_10013331_pt1 | contig 10688 bp, 11 predicted proteins | sample Munlanlewell138R_FD_192505 | JGI IMG/M metagenome (GOLD analysis project Ga0265293, IMG submission 192505) | Leachate microbial communities from a municipal landfill in Southern Ontario, Canada - Leachate well 138R | ecosystem: Engineered > Solid waste > Landfill > Unclassified | place: Canada... | reverse complement strand
GATATGAATACGTGTCTCCACAAAATATCCAAACAGCTTATGCAGAATATCTTCGTTCATAAACGAGAAATCGCGCGCGCTGATGCTCATCAAAATTTGTTGTTCTTTGATGATAAAAGAAGGCACTGGCCTGATGCTTTCGTCATCGTAGTCGATGAGGCTTGGAGCCAGATCAGGGTTTAAAAACGACTGCACTTTTAGCCTAATTTTACCATTTTGCAGCGGTTTTATCGTTTTTGGATGAATCACCGTGGCGCCATAATACGCCAGTTCAATGGCTTCGGCATAGGAAATATGATCAATTTTCTTGGTATGCGTAAGCCGTTTAGGGTCAGCATTGAGCAATCCCGGAACGTCTTTCCAGATGGTAACTTCGGTGGCGCCCAGGCAATAAGCGATGATGGCCGCTGAATAATCAGAACCCTCACGGCCAAGCGTTGTAGTTTCGTGCGTTAGCGTGCCGCCAATAAACCCCTGAGTAATTAAAAAGCGACTGTCGCTATTTGCTGCTGCTCGCTTTTGGATACTTTCGCAGCTCTTTTCCCAGTTCACATTGGCCGCCCTAAAGCAATTGTCGGTAAGGATTATTTCGCGGGCATCAATAAGCTTTGCCGAAAGCCCGTTCTGTATCAAAAAGTGGCTGATAATTTCTGTTGAAAATAACTCGCCATAACCTACCGTAGCATCATAATGCTGGTCATAATCAAGTGTAATCATTTTAAGATCAGTATTTAACTGTTCAAAAAGTAATTCCAGCTTTTGGGTTAACGGCTTTAATGATTCTGTAGGAAATAGCTCGGCAGCAAGGTTAAAATGAAATACTTTGAGTTGCTCAAGCAAAACGTTTTTGAGCTCTTTTTGCTCTGCGCGACTGGCTTGCAACAGCTTTTCGAGTGCGTTGGTGGTTTTGCCCATAGCCGAAAAAACCAGCACAAGCTTATCATCTGATAAACGCAATAATATTTGGAGTAAGTTTTTTACGGCATCGGCATTTTTTACCGATGCGCCGCCAAACTTAAAAACTTTCTGAGGCATATACTTTTGATTAGGAATCAAAAAACAAAGGTACTATATTTGCGCAACGACAAAAGCCTGTTTGCGACTGCTTGATTATCAGGCCCGTCTAAATGAATAAAATTTCCGCAATCGTTTGAAATTCAATACCAATTAACACTAAAATAACCTATGAAAACACTAGTAGAGTTTGTTTGGGAACAACAAGAAAACCTTAATTATGCTACCGGAGAATTCTCCCGCCTGTTAAATGACATCGGAATTGCCGCAAAAATTGTGAATAGAGATATCAACAGGGCTGGTTTGTCAAATGTTTTGGGCCTTGAAGGAAGTGTAAATGTGCAAGGGGAAAGCCAGAAAAAGCTTGATGTGATAGCCAATAACGAGTTCATAAAAGCTTTACGCAGCGGCAAACAATGTGCTGCCATCATTTCAGAAGAAAATGAAGATGTGGTGCTTTTTGACGACGAAACAACCAGAAATGCTAAATATATTGTAGCCATTGATCCGCTTGACGGCTCGTCAAATATTGAGGTTAACGTGCCTATCGGTACAATCTTTGCCATTTACAAACGCAAATCTGTTGGCACAACGATCACGCGAGAAGATATTTTACAAGCCGGCGACGACCTGGTTTGTGGCGGTTATGTAATCTATGGATCATCAACAATGTTGGTTTATACCACCGGACATGGCGTAAATGGTTTTACCTACGATCCCACCTGCGGCCTTTTTATCCTGTCGCATGAAAACATGAAATTTGCCGAAAACGGTGGAATTTATTCTATCAATGAGGCCAACTACATCTACTTTCCTGCCGGCGTAAAAAAGTATATCAAATACTGTCAGGAAGACGATCCTGCCACCAATCGCCCTTATACCACACGTTACATCGGTTCGCTGGTAGCCGATTTTCACCGCAACCTGATTAGAGGCGGCATTTATATTTATCCGGGAACCCTCAAAAATCCCTTAGGAAAACTACGGCTGATGTATGAATGCGTGCCGATGGCTTTTATTGCCGAACAGGCCGGTGGAGCGGCTTCCGATGGTTTTCAGCGTATCCTGGACATGCATCCAAAAGATATTCACCAACGTTGTCCGCTTTTTATCGGTTCTAAAAACATGGTAGAAAAAGCAGAGAAGATGATGCACGAACACAGCCACGATTACGTGAAAATTTATACCGCGGAAAAAAACTAATCGCAACTTATTTTGCGTATCAATGAAATGCCGTCGCGCAGCGGCAAAATAATTTGTTCAGTTTGTTTGTTATCCCGTGCCATAGCGTTAAACTGCCTTATGGCGCGGGTTTCCTCATCAGTAATGGCTGGGTCAGCCACTTTTCCGCTCCACAAAACATTGTCGGCCAAAATAAAACCGCCCGGGTTCAACTTCTCAAGCACCAACTCAAAATAGCGCGGATAATTAATTTTGTCGGCATCGATAAAAATCAGGTCAAACTTGTCCGCTAACTGCGGTATCAACGCGATGGCATCACCGATTATAAGCTGAACCTGCTGTGCCACGCCCGCCTTATTCAGATTATCGTGAATAATATCTTCCAGCTCTTCATTATTTTCCAGGGTGATGATATGGCTTTCGCGACTGATTCCCCTGGCCATTGAAATGGTTGAATAGGCAGTGAAAGTACCAATTTCAAGTACTTTTTTTGGTTGAAGCATGGCACAAATCATTTCCAGAAACTTGCCCTGAAGCGGTCCGGAAATCATGCGCGGATACATCTGGGTGAGGTGTGTTTGTCGATAAATCTCGTTTAAAACTTCATCCACTTTTGTGGAATGTGCGTCGATATACGCTTCTATTTTGCTGTCAATCATTGAAAACGGGTGTTAAAAACAACGTGTATATCCTGAGCTGCAACATTGGTAAGCCTGAAAAAACTTTCTTTCAACGGATATTCTTTGCCTTCCAGCTCAAGAAGCTCGGGTCGAAAAACAATATAACCAATTTGCTCCGGATCAATACTTTCAAAAATCAGTTCGTATCTAATACTTTGGTTAACATTTATTTCTGTGAATAAAACCGGCTGCTCACGGTACAGAAATTCGCCATTTTTATCCAGTAATCTCACCTGAAACCAGCTATGATTTATACGTAAATTACTGTTATTTTTTAGTGAAAGAATCATCCTTGCCGACTGGTAATATTTCGAGATTTGCTCCACCGAAATCTGAAAAGTAGTGTCAAAACTCACTTTATGATCAATAGTTTCAGGCTTATTATCCATTGATTGCCTAGTGGTTTTTACTTCTTCCTGGCCAAAATCTGCAATCTCGGGTTTAAATTCCTGTGCGCTTAAAGGTGTGCTAAAAAGGATAAAAGCGAAAGTCACAATTCCTAAAATAGACTTCTTGAAAATCAAGCGGCTAAACTCCATCATAAGATAATTGCAGGCATTATTCTTCATGATTGTTTTTCTTTTCTAAATTCCCGGTATAAATCAAGGTGTTGAAATTATCAAAATCAAAAACTTCTTGTGCAACAGACAGAATTTTGGAAGCATCGATGTTCAAGATTTTCTGTGTAATCTGATTCATATCGTCAACCTTGTCGAATAATAAGTGGCTACGTGCGATCGAAAGCGTTTCTGAAAGTCCTGATTCAAAGCCAATAGCAAGTTGACCGATCAGTTGCTGCTGGGCGCGATGCAGTTGGAGGCTGCCCAGTTTTTGGGTTTTCAGTTTGGATAATTCTTTGTAAACCAGCTTTAAGGCTTTCTCTGCCGAACGGGGATCAAGGCCCAGATAAACCAGAAAAATTCCTGTGTCAGAATAGGCGGTATAGTGCGATTCGATATTGTAGGCAAAGCCGTATTTTTCGCGGATATTGAGGTTTAGCCTGGAGTTGAGGCCGGGACCGCCCAAAATATTATTGAGCAACAACATGCTGTGCTTGTCCGGATGTTTGCGGTCGAAACTGCTGTTGCCCAAAATGCAATGCGTGAGGTAGCTGTTTTTCTCTTTTTGAACAAAATTGCTTTTTTTTACTTTGGTTACCAGTGTTTTAGATGAATGTTGCCGTGCTTCCACCTGCCCAAAGTATTTGGTAGATTTAAGCAAAAATTTCTCAAAAGAAATGTCCCCCACCAATGCCAAAACGATTTGGTCTGTGGCATAATTTTTCTTCATAAAACGAAAAAGATCATTTCTCGAAAAGGATTTCACAGTTTTTTCGGTACCTAATATAGGATGGCCAATAGGATGTCCGTTGAAAAGCTGGTCTTCAAATTCATCAAAAATTTCTTCGGAAGGATTATCGCGGTAGGCGTTAATTTCGTCAAGCACCACTTCTTTTTCTTTCTCCAGCTCATTAGCCGGAAAACTTGCCTGAAAAGCGATATCGGCCAGTAGCTCTATGCTGCGATCGGTATGTGTGTTTAAAAATGAAGCGTGGAGGCAGGTCTCCTCCTTGGTGGTGTATGCGTTGAGCTCGCCGCCCACATTTTCAAGGCGACTCAGCACATGGTAGGCTTTGCGTTTTTTGGTGCCTTTGAAAATCATATGCTCGATAAGATGCGCCAATCCGTGCTCGTGGCTCAGCTCATCGCGCGAGCCGGTATTTACCATCAGTGCCAGATGTGCAATCTGTCCTGCCTTCTGTCTGTGAATCAGTCGAATGCCGTTCGGAAGTGTATGATAATTGTAAGTTGATGTCATTATTTTGCTTTGTTGCCTGACGAATCAGGCTACAAAAGTAGGTAAACCGTTTTTATTGCCAATGGAAGCTTTATATTTGTGCTTGAAATAGTTATGTCTATGTTGAATTTTGATATTGTAAAGCCCTCTCTGATTATTGATAAAGCCAAAGCAGTTGCGAATATCCATCGCATGCAAGCCAAAGCAGCAACCCATCGTGTTGTGTTTAGGCCGCATTTTAAAACCCATCAATCGGGCGTGGTGGGGGAGTGGTTTCGGCAGGCAGGTGTGGATAAGATCACCGTTTCCTCAGTGAATATGGCACAATATTTTGCAGACCACGGCTGGAATGATATACTTATCGCTTTCCCGGTTAATTTGCTGGAAATCAAACAAATTAACCGACTTGCTTCACGGATTGATTTACAACTTCTACTGGAAGATTCAGCTGTCGCCAGCCAACTCAATGAACTGCTGGAACATCCGGTGGGTATTTACATCAAATTGGACGTGGGAGCGCATCGCACAGGCATCCCGATGGAAAATGAGCATCAAATTATGGAATTGGCAACGGAGATTACAAAACTGGATAAGCTCAAGCTAAAAGGACTGCTTGCTCATGCCGGACAGTTTTATCACAATCCGGGTGGCATCATCGCTATTCAATTGGAAGTCAATGAAATTAGTAAACAGTTAAGCAGGCTTAAACAGCAAATCGGTGACGAAAACCTACTGCTAAGCTGGGGCGATACACCTTCGTGTTCTATGTTGGAAAGCCTGCCAGACTTTGATGAATGGCGGCCCGGGAATTTCGTGTATTACGATCTGATGCAATACCATATCGGCGCTTGCCAGCTCAGTGATATCGCGGTGGCGGTGGCCTGTCCGGTTGTGGCAATACATCCCGAACGCAACGAAATACTGATTTATGGCGGCGCAGTTCACTTCTCAAAGGAATTTATTGCTGCCGACCAGCATTTCCGGCTCTACGGCTATTTGGTAAAATTTACCGAAAATGGCTGGTCTGATCCAATTCCCGGAGCCTGGCTGTCAGGGCTTTCGCAGGAACATGGCGTTGTGAAACTTCCTGTGGGTCTTGTACAGCAGTTTAAGCCGGGCGATGTGCTAGGTATTTTGCCGGTTCATTCCTGTTTAACGGTTGATGCTATTGGCATTCAATATACTACGGAAGGCGAATTGGTGCCAAAAATGAGTTTTGCATAAGACTAAAATACCGATGCAATAATTCAACCGAGAAGTTATTTTATTATTGAATTATCGTTGGCAAGCCTAACTGTAATTTGCCAGAAACCTTACCTTTGTAGCCTCGCTGAACAAGAATGTATTCATGAGTAAAAATATTTTTCTTCTATTAGTAGTTGTTTTATTGGGCTTTGCGCAGTTGCAGGCGCAGAAACGGGTTTCCGACACTACTGTTTCGGCAGTCATGTTTCAGGCTACTTACGCCTTTCAAACGCCTGGCGGCGACCTCACCACCTATTTTGGAAACAACTCCACCATTGGCGGCGGGGTGAGCTACAAAACTAGTAAAAACTGGATGTTTGGTGCTTTTGGCCATTTTATTTTTGGTGACCAGGTAGAAGACAGGGCCGAGATTCTAAGCCTGATCAGCACCAGTGAAGGCGAAGTGATCGACGGAAACGGCTTATACACCAGCTTGGCACTTTATGAGCGCGGATTTCACCTGCAACTTAAAGCGGGTAAGTTGTTTAGCATCTTAGCGCCCAATCCCAATTCAGGTTTTTTTGTGCAAGCCGGGCTGGGTTACCTCTTGCACCGCATCCGCATCGAAACCCAGTTTGGAACTGCACCACAGCTGATGGATGACTACGCGCTGGGCTACGACCGTATGCGCGGCGGAATGGCGTTTTCAGGCGAATTTGGCTACCTGTTGATGAGCAATGCGCGGGCTTTGAATTTTAGCGTTTCACTCGAATTTACGCAAGCCTCTACAAAAGGTTTACGCGAATACGACTTCGTGCTGATGGGAAAAGATACCCAAACATATACAGATCAATATTTTGGTATTCGTGTTAGCTGGATGATTCCCACCTACAAACGCGCGCCACAGGCCTTCTACTACAATTGATGTAATGCGTCCGTTTTATACCCTCGGCATACAAATTTATTCTTTGGCAGTACGCCTTGCAGCGTTATGGAATCCCAAAGCGAAGCAATGGATTGCAGGCCGCAAAAACTGGCAAAAGCAACTGCCGAAAATCAGTGCCAACGACCAATGGATTTGGTTTCACGCCTCTTCGTTGGGCGAGTTTGAGCAAGGTCGTCCACTTATAGAATCCATAAAATCGGCTTTCCCATCCAATAAAATTTTGCTCACTTTTTTTTCGCCATCGGGCTACGAAATCCGAAAAAATTATGAGCAAGCTGATAAAATAATGTATCTGCCTGCCGATACTTGCCGAAATGCCCGTCTTTTGGTTGATCATTTTAAGTTCAAAGCCGTTTTTTTTATCAAGTATGAGTTTTGGTTTAACTATATCAATACGCTTTCAAAAGCAGAAATTCCACTTTATTTTATTGCGGTGAGATTTCGTGCTGACCAGCATTTTTTTAAAGGCTATGGAAGTTGGTTTCGTAGCCATTTACGGAAGGTGGAACATTTTTTTGTTCAGGATGAAAACTCAAAACAATTGCTCAAGAGTATTGGAATAAATGAGGTTACTGTAAATGGCGATCCGAGATTCGACAGGGTAGCAGAAATCGCAAAACAAGCTGCGAGATTCCCGGAAGTAGAAAAGTTTATTGGCAAAAGAAAAGCCCTGATAGCAGGTAGCAGTTGGCCTCCTGATGAACAATTACTGATTCCGTTTTTAGCTGATTTGCCCGCTGATTATTGTTTAATTATTGCACCACATGATGTCAGTAAATCGCATATTAAACAGATCGAGAATGCCTTGCCCGAAAAGGCGCAATTGTACAGCAATTGTGCTGATCCGATTGCTTCACGTGTTTTGATTATTGACCAAATTGGGATACTCTCGCAACTCTATCAATACGCCCGTATCGCCTATATAGGCGGCGGATTTGGCAAGGCGATACACAATATTCAGGAAGCGGTAACTTTTGGTGTGCCGGTACTTTTCGGGCCGAACCACAAACAGTTTAACGAAGCCGTGGATTTAGTAAATTTGGGTGGTGCTTTTAGCATCAACAATGCGGATGAACTCAAAACACAATTATTGAAACTGATCAACAACGAGCAATACCGCCAGCAAGCGGCATCCGTCTGCAAAAAATATGTTGACGACCAATTGGGTGCTACGGCCAAAATTATGGATTATCTGATGCTGCGCTGGAGATAAATTATCACAAAAGCTCCAGCACACTTATGTTTTGTAAATTTGTCGTCAATTTCACACTAAACACAACACCCCATGGCTTTATCCATACATCACATTGCGCAAAGCAAAACTTCCGACAGACTTTTACTCATCGAGAAAAACGATCCGATTGAAACACTTCAGCTGAATAAGGAAGTGTTGGATTTCGTTAAAAATCAGAAAGATAAACTTAAAAAGGAACTTGTCGAACTCAATCAGTATGACGGACTGAAGTACCTGCTTTTTTACGACAAAGAAATGGACGAAGCCAAACGGCTGGAATGGTGTCGTAATAATGGCACAAAAATCAATAAATCAGCGAACAGCAACGGAATAGCTACGTTGGTTCTGGAAGCAAAAACAGAGGCTTCATCCGAAATGTTGGCCGTGGCTGAAGGACTTGCGTTGGCCAATTATCAGTTTCATAAATACCGTAAAGATGCTGTTGAAAAGAAAAACAGCCTGCAAAAACTGGAGATTCTGGTAGCAAACCTGGATCAAAAAAAACTGGAACACCTGAATATCGCTGTCGAGGCCAATTGCTGGGCGCGCGACCTGGTCAACGAACCGCTCAACAAGCTTAGCGCGGTTGATCTGGCCGAACAAATCAGCGCCAAATTCAGGACTGTTGGCGGTAAGGCAGAGGTTTTCAACAAACAAAAAATCGAAGCACTGAAAATGGGCGGCTTGCTTGCTGTAAACAAAGGCAGCATCGACCCACCAACTTTCACGATTCTGGAATGGAAACCCGAAAACGCCAAAAATAGCAAACCCATCGTGCTTGTCGGCAAAGGCGTGGTTTACGATACCGGCGGCCTCAGCCTGAAACCCTCGAATGCCATGGATACGATGAAATGCGATATGGGCGGCGCGGCTGCTGTTGCGGCCTCCATCTTTGCTGTGGCAAGTGCCAAATTGCCGCTTCACGTGATTGCCCTGGTTCCGGCAACCGACAACCGCCCTGATGGCAACGCTTATGTGCCCGGCGACGTGATTACGATGTTCGATGGAACAACCGTAGAAGTGCTGAACACAGATGCTGAAGGAAGACTTATTCTGGCTGATGCCTTGACTTATGCTAAGAAATTTAGTCCGGAAATCGTGTTTAATTTCGCCACGCTCACCGGTTCAGCAGCGCGTGCCATCGGCTCACAAGGTATTGTAGCCATGGAAGTTAAAGCAGCCGAACTGTTTTGCGATCTGGCCAAAAGCGGCAACTTAGTGCATGAGCGCTTGGTGAAATTTCCGATGTGGGATGAATATAGAGAGCAGCTCAATTCAGAAATTGCTGATTTGAAAAATATCGGTGGTCCCGAAGGAGGTGCCATCACCGCCGGGAAATTCTTGGAACATTTTACCGATTATCCGTTTGTGCATTTCGATATCGCCGGCCCCGCCTTTATCGATAAGCGCGACAGCTACCGCGGAATTGGTGGCACAGGAATCGGCGTGAGGCTGATGTTTCATTACCTCAACGAATGGGCTAATAAGCTGTAAGCTAGCAATTAACTAAAATCAATTAAGCTGATAAAATCCAGGTAGTGCGGCGCATCAATGCCGAAAGTTTCTACCGAGCGCCCCATAATTTTGTAGGTGCTTTTCTGGCCTGAAATCTTTGAAAAATGCAGCTCAAAAAGTTTGTCGGCTTCGTCATAGTATTGAATCATTGCCAGGTTTTCATTCAAATCTGAATGGAGTTTGTGATGACAAACCGGACAATAGAACTCGTATTTTTCTCCTTCTATTACTTTAACATCAGGATGCACAACGATTTCGTAATGACCGATTTCGGGATTCATCAGCATTAAAAATCCCTCCGAAATAGAATCAGATAAGGCGTGTCGGGCCGTAAAAATCAGTTTGTTTTCAAGCAACAAATGGCTGTTGCAATGCGGACAGGAGTAATTTGTTTTCATGATAGTTTCGTTTTTAATTTAGTTGTGCTAAAGTTACGCCTAATTTCAAATTAAAGCAAGTTTTGTGCAATGGATTGTGTTTTAATTCTTTAGCATCTGCAATACCCCCACCTCTTTTAGAGGCTTTGAGCGAAGCAGTAGCTGTTGGGCAATGGATATTATTTTCTATATTTGAAGGCAGTTTAAAAATAGCCCAACTAATGAGAAAGCCTGCGAATAGATTAGCGAATGACTCCGTGCAAATGATAAAGGAAATAAACAAGATATTTGTCATATATAATCCACTCAAATTGATAGGGCAGTATGATTTTGGTAAATTTTAAATAAATTGGCGGTAATTATCAAGACGCCCTACTAGCTGACAAACTAACCGAAAATTTATAACGGCACGAATTATGAAAAGAGAATTTTTAACTATAAAACAAAAAAACAATGAGCAAAAAGATCAGACCACAACAAAACCAGTCCAATCAGCAAAACGCTAACAAAGGAACAGCAGGAACAAACAAACAGAATTCACAAAATCAAGGTAATAGGGGAAAACAAATGAATCCTAACCAAGGCGGAAAGAAAAAGTAAATACCATTGACGAGCATTGCCGAAAGGAAGTAATTGTTTCTTTTCGGGGATGGTCGAGTGGTTTATGGCAGCAGATTGAAACTCTGCCGGCCTGAAAGGGTCCGGGGGTTCGAATCCCTCTCCCACCGCAAATACGGGGGCAGGCACGAATCTAAAAC
>Ga0265293_10013330_pt1 | contig 10688 bp, 11 predicted proteins | sample Munlanlewell138R_FD_192505 | JGI IMG/M metagenome (GOLD analysis project Ga0265293, IMG submission 192505) | Leachate microbial communities from a municipal landfill in Southern Ontario, Canada - Leachate well 138R | ecosystem: Engineered > Solid waste > Landfill > Unclassified | place: Canada... | reverse complement strand
TCCGGCGCCGGAGTCTCGGGTGCATCCAACGTCTCTGGTGCCGCCGATGCCTCGGGTGCATTCAATGTCTCCGATGCCTCCGGTGCGCTCGCCGTCTGGTTGGTCTCGGTGGATTCCTTCTTTGCACAACCTTGTGCGGCGAGCAATGCGGCCAGCATAACCGACAGCATCGCGCCCGACATACCAAATCTCATAGCTTGCTCCTGATTTTTTAAGATGGCGTACGAGGAAGGATCCCCGGCTGCGCCCGGCACTCGAGACGATATGCCACCGCCGCCGGCACGTCTATACTGTGATGCACCATGGAATCAATCGCATGACCCGTTCGGTGCTTGGAATCCTCGGGGGATCCGGTATCTATGATCTGCCCGGTCTCGAGGAACTGCGCGAGGAGCGGATATCGACCCCCTGGGGCGAACCTTCGGATCTGCTGCGTTTCGGGCGGGTCGGCACAACCGATGTGGTGTTTCTTTCCCGGCACGGCCCTGGACATCGCCTTGCGCCTTCCGGCGTGAATTATCGTGCGAATATCGACGCGCTCAAGCGCGCCGGGGTCACGGATCTGGTCTCGCTCACCGCCTGCGGCTCGTACCGCGAGGAACTGCCGCCCGGCAGCTTCGTGCTCGTGAACGATTTCATCGACCGGACCTCCGGACGCGAGAGTTCTTTTTTCGGCAATGGCTGCGTTGCGCACATCTCCATCGCGCACCCCATCGGCCCGCGCCTGCAGGAACGGATCGCATTTGCCGCCCAAGCGGAAGACATTCCCGTGCACCGCGGCGGCACCTGCGTATGCATGGAAGGTCCGCAATTCTCGACGCCCGCCGAGTCGAAGTTCTACAAGGCAATGGGATGCGACATCGTCAACATGACATCCATGCCTGAAGCCAAGCTCGCGCGCGAGGCGGAGATCACCTATGCCGTGATTGCCATGGTCACCGATTACGATTGCTGGCACCCGGATCACGAAAAAGTCGACGTCGCGACAGTCGTGCGGGTCATGCAGACCAATCGCGGCCTCGCGCAGCGGCTCATCACGCGGCTCGCGGCCGATTTTCCCGAGGAGCACGAAACCTGCCCGGCGGGCTCCGATCGCGCACTCGAGAACGCCATAGTCACTGCGCCCGAGGCGCGTGATCCCGATCTACTCGCCAGACTCGATGCCGTGGCGGGCCGCGTACTGCGGCGCCGGGGCTGAGCACACGCCGTGACCGATCTCAAGACCGCCATTCGCACGATCCCGGACTATCCCAAGCCCGGCGTCCAGTTCCGCGACATCACGACGCTCCTCGGTGACGCGCGCGCCTTCCGCCGCGCGGTGGATGAGCTCGTACAGCCCTGGGCCGGCTCGAAGATCGACAAGATCGCGGGCATCGAGGCGCGCGGCTTCATTCTCGGCGGCGCGGTGGCTCACCAGCTTTCGGCCGGCTTCGTACCCATCCGCAAGAAAGGTAAGCTTCCGCACCAGACGGTGCGCGTGTCCTACTCGCTCGAGTACGGCCTGGACGAAATGGAGATGCACTGCGACGCGGTGCTGGCCGGCGAGCGCGTGATTCTGATCGACGACCTCGTAGCCACCGGTGGAACCGCCGCGGCCGCCGTAAAGCTGCTACGCACGCTCGGCGCCGAAGTGCTCGCCGCCTGTTTCATCGTCGATCTGCCGGCTCTCGGCGGCGTGCAGCGCCTGCGTGACATGGGCGTGCCGGTACGCACGTTGGTCGACTTCGAGGGACACTGAACCTCCCATGCGGATCGCCGGCCGGCATCACCGCACCATCGCACTTGCCGCGGACGGCTGGTCGGTCGAGGTCATCGATCAGACGCTACTGCCCTTCGCCTTCGAATTGCGGCCACTCCAGAGCCTAGAGGATGCCGCGCAGGCCATCAGCGGGATGATCGTGCGCGGTGCGCCGCTGATCGGGGTTACAGCGGCCTACGGCGTGGCGCTCGCAATGCGGGCCGATCCCGCGGACGCCTCGCTTCGCCAGGCGATAGAGACCCTCGGCGCGACGCGTCCCACGGCGGTCAACCTGCAGTGGGCGCTAACGCGCATGGCCGAAGCGCTACAGCCGCTCGCGCCGCGCCTGCGTGCCGAGCGTGCCTACGCCGAGGCGGGCGCCATCGCCGAGGAGGACGTGCGTTGCTGCGAAACGATCGGCCGACATGGTCTGGCGCTGCTGCGCGAACTGGCCGCCCGCGCCTCCGGTCGCAGGTTGAACGTGCTCACACACTGCAACGCCGGCTGGCTCGCCTGCGTCGATTGGGGCACGGCACTCGCGCCCATCTATGCCGCCCACGAGAACGGCGTGCCCGTGCACGTGTACGTCGATGAGACGAGGCCCCGCAACCAGGGAGCCGCCCTCACCGCCTTCGAACTCGGAGCCCACGGCGTGCCCTACACCCTGATCGCCGACAATGCCGGCGGGCATCTCATGCAGCGCGGACGAATCGATGTCTGCCTCGTCGGCTGCGACCGGGCCACCGCATGCGGCGACGTCGCGAACAAGATCGGCACCTACCTCAAGGCACTTGCGGCGCGCGACAATGGTGTGCCCTTTTATGTCGCCCTGCCCTTCTCGAGCATCGACTGGCGTATGAACGACGGACTTGCACAAATCCCCATCGAGGATCGCGCAGCACGGGAAGTCACGCACGTCACCGGCATCGACGAGTACGGTCGCAGGCTCGAAGTATGCATCGCACCCGCCGACGCGGCCGCTGAGAATCCCGCCTTCGATGTGACACCGGCCGGTCTGATCACCGGCATCATCACCGAGCGAGGCGTGGCCCGGGCGGATCGTGCCGGCCTTGCCGCTCTTTATCCTGAGCGCGACGCGCCGCGGCGGGCAGGCGCGTGACCAAGGCACGATGCGAGAAACTGCGCGCGGCGATCTGCGCGGGCGCACAGTCGTTGCACGATGCCGGGCTCGCACCCGGCAAGTCGGGGAACGTTTCGGCACGCCTGGACGACGGGCTTCTCATCACGCCCTCCGGATTGTCTTATCCGACGATGCGGCCGGAAGACATCGTCGAAATCGACGGCGACGGCGGCGGGCAACATCGCCCTTCCACCGAGTTGCCGCTGCACCGGGCAATTTATGCGGCGCGCCCGGAGGCGCAAGCGATCGTGCATACGCACAGCCCGCATGCGACGGCGCTCTCCTGTGCGCGCCGCGGTCTGCCGGCCTTCCACTACATGATCGCGGTAGCAGGCGGCTGCGACGTGCGATGCGCAGACTACGCCACCTTCGGCTCGGCACAGCTCGCGACACACACGTTGCATGCACTCGAGGACCGCAAGGCAGCACTTCTCGCCAATCATGGCGTCGTCAGTCTGGGCGAAGACATCGAAGAAGCTCTGGGTATCGCCACCGAAATCGAGAACCTGGCACGCCAGTATCTGCTCCTGCTCGCAGCCCGCATCGAGCCCGTGATGCTCGACCCTGCCGAAATGCAACGGGTATGCGCGCAATTCGCGAACTACGGGCGCAGGCGATGACGGCGATGGCGCTGGCCCGCACGGCTCGAGCGCGCGCGTGAGCGTGCCAGAGCCCCTTTTGATGGAGAAATGCATGAACGAACGGCCCGGCCGCAAAACCTTTCCCTTCCCGACCGATACCAGTGGACCACCCGTCACGAGCCTCGTGGCCGAGCGGCACAGGCTGGCGAGCGCCATGCGTAACGTCATCGAGCACCTGATGGTCTCGGAGGCACCGGAAGGCGAACTGCGCGAGGCAGCTGATGCACTCGAGCGCTTTGCGGTACGGCTGAACGCTCATCCGCAACGGCACAAGCAGGTCGGCTTCACCGAGGCTTCGGCGGCTGATGACGTGTCCGCTCTGTTCGACTTCAGCCCCCTGATCGGCCTCTCCAATCCGATCTCGCCGCCGCTCGAACTTTCCGTCGAGGGCGATACCATAAAAGGACGACTGCGTTTCGGCACCGCTTACGAGGGCCCGCCAGGGTGCGCGCACGGTGGCTGCATCGCAGCCGTCTTCGATGAGTTGCTTGGCTACGCCCAGTCGCTCACGCAGTACCCGGGCATGACCGGCACCCTCACCGTCCGCTACCGCGTACCGACGCCGCTGCACACGGAACTGCGCGGCGAGGCGCGCATAAAGCGCGTCTCAGGACGCAAGATATTCTGCGTGGGCGAGCTATACGACGGCGAAACGTTGTGCGCGGAAGCCGAAGGGATCTTCCTCTCCCTGCGCTGAACCGGTGCCGTCACGGCCGAGGATGCCGCCCATGCCGGGAGACCTGAGAGTGGGTCGACCTGCAGGCCAGGGGCGCTGGTTGAACGCCTGGCGCGGTTTCGGGATTCCGCTGGGATGCCGGTTGAACACCGAGCGGTCCTGGGCTTTCGTTCAGTCGAAAGCGAGGCTTACGCCTGCCGCGTATCCGGCGATCCGCAGGGGATCCCGGGATCGATAGAAAATGGATGCCGCCGGGCGGGAAGCGGAGAATCCTTGGGAATTGGTGGAGCCGAGCGGGATCGAACCGCTGACCTTCTCATTGCGAACGAGACGCTCTCCCAGCTGAGCTACGGCCCCACCGAAGGAAGGGCGCGAATTGTAGCATCGCCTTCCGGGCTGGCAAGACACGCCGAAGAAAATTTCGGCGCCGGGCCGCAGCCACCCATCAGCCGGCTCGATGCCCATGCCGCCTCGATGCCCATGCCGCCCCCCTCAGATTCCCTGCACGGTCACGATCAGTTCACGCGCGTGCGCTGTTGCGCGGTGCTCCCAGAGGTAGATTCCCTGCCAGGTGCCCAGCCCCAGCCGACCTTCCTGGACCGGCATGCTCAAGGACACGCCGGCGAGCATCGAACGGATATGCGCTGGCATGTCATCCGGACCCTCTGCGTCGTGCTCGTAACCTGCACCTTCAGGCGCGACCCGATTCATGAAACGCTCCAGATCGCGGCGCACGGCGGGATCGGCATTTTCACAGATCAGCAGCGAGGCGCTGGTATGCCGCAGGAACACCTGGCACGACCCCGTCGTCACATTCGCAGCCCGGACGACCGCATCGATTCGCGAGCCCACCTCCTCGAACGCGCGAGGGCGGGTACGGACGATCAAGGATTCCTGGCGCACGAGCGTCATATCCGCTGCCTCGGCAGGACCTGCTGCATCGATGCCGGGGGTACGATCATCAGTACTGCACCCGCACGACCTTGGTCTTCGAGATCTGCGGCACGAAAATGACGAACATGGCGTCATATTCACTGTCATCCATCGAGACCTTCTCGCCGCTCAAAGCCTCCACCAGTTGTGGCACCGTCGTGGCACTCCCCACGACCAGCACATATTCGCCGCGATGTCCGCGCTTGATCCGGCGCGCCAGTTCATCCCAGATCGGCGAGGGCACCAGATTGACCGGCAGGCCGAGGACTTCGGAAAGCGGCGTCGCCGTCTGATGGGTGCGGCGATATTCGGACGCAAAAATCGCATCGATGCCGCGTACCGGCTGGGCGTGATCCAGCACTCTAGCCAGACGGATCGCCCGCTCCTGCCCTTCCAGGCTGAGCGGAGGATCCGGATCGGCACCCTGTTCGACTTCGGCATGCCTGACGACGAATACGACCGTCGTCGCCCGCGCATCGAACAGCCATCCTGCGGCCATGACAAGCATGATGAAGAGAAGGACCGGCAGCACCAGGGGGAAGAAGAACGGCCTGCGGCGCAGCTTGTCAAGGTCGCGTTGCATTCGTTCATGATAACACTCGCACCGGGACCGACGACCGCCGGGATCGTCCTCCGGCCTGGCGCGGGGTCCGGCGGCCGCTACAAGACCCCTTGCGTGCATTACAGGGTACTATCCTCGGTTCATCTTAACGACCCGCGGCTCGAAGGCCCGGTACAGGAGGCAACACGGTGGAATTTTCGGGACGTATCGTGATGATCGGCTGCGGCAGCATCGGCCAGGCAATCCTGCCGCTCCTGCATCGGCACCTGACACTTGGGCCGGGCCAGATCATCGTATTGTCCGCCGACGAGGCGGGTCGGCGCATCGCCCAGGAAAATCGCGCGAATTTCATACACGCACACCTGAAACCCCGCAGCTTCCGCCGCATTCTCGGGGAGCATCTCCGTCCCGGAGACCTGCTGCTCAATCTCTCGGTCGATGTCTCGAGCCTGGACCTGGTCAAGTACGCCAGCGAGAATGGCGTTCTCTATGTTGATACATCAATAGAGCCTTGGCCGGGGGTATTCGACAACCCGATGCTGGATCTGCGCCAGCGGACCAATTTCATGATCCGCGAGCGCGCATTGCAGCTGTCACGAGAACTGGGCAGCGACGCGCCGACGGCCGTCGTCGATCACGGCGCGAACCCTGGCCTGGTTTCTCATTTCGTCAAGAAGGCCATGCTCGATCTGAAAACCGCGCTGGGCAACCCGCGCAGCACACCGACCTGCCCTGAAGAATGGGCTCTGCTTTCCAAGGAACTGGGTATCGACCTGATCCAGATTTCCGAGCGCGATACCCAGGCCAGCGACCGGCCCAAACGCCCGGGAGAATTCGTCAATACCTGGTCGGTCGACGGCTTGATCGACGAAGCGATGCAACCTTCGGAAATCTCCTTCGGCACTGCGGAGAAGCGCCGCCCCAAGGCCGCCCAGTTCCATCGGCGCGGCTCGGGCACGATGTTTCTGAACCGCCCGGGCGCAGCCACGTTCGCTCGCAGTTGGACCCCCTCCAGCGGCGGCTTTCAGGGCGTACTGATGACGCACGATGAGGTCTTTTCGATCGCCGACCTGCTGTCGTTGCGCGACGGCGCCGACTTCACCTATCGCCCAACCGTCATGTACGTCTACCACCCCTGCGACGATGCCATGCTGTCGATGCTGGAGTTGGAAGGCAGCGGGTGGCAACCACAGGTGCAAAAACGGCGTCTGGGACCGGACATCGTCACGGGTATGGATGAATTGGGCGTCTTGCTGGCCGGCCACGCGCGCAACGCCTACTGGTACGGTTCCCAACTGACCATCGAGGAGGCACGCCGGCATGTTCCCTATGCGAACGCCACCAGTATCCAGGTCGTCGCGGGGGCACTGACCGGGATCATGTGGGCGATCCACAATCCGCGCCGCGGCCTGGTGGAGCCCGATGACATGGACTTCGAGTTCTGCCTGGAAGTCGCCACTCCCTACCTCGGACGGATGGTCGGCGAATTCACCGACTGGACGCCGCTACAAGGCCGCGGCGAGCTGTTCGACGAGATGCTGGATGTCGATCAACCCTGGCAACTGGAAAATGCACGTGCGCGCCAATGGCGCGGATGAGCGCTTCGAGCTTCGACTGGCGTCCTCGCGGGGACGCACCTGCAGCCAGCCTCGAACACGGCATCAACCATCGTTCATGCCGCCGTGGCTTGCGGAATCCGGACCCGGAAAGGCACAGGCGGCGACACTGGTTTGGTCCAACTCCGCGAGAAAGGCTTCGGACGCCGCGGTGAGTCTCGGCCTCAGGCGACACCGGGACGTGAGGAGGCAAGCGCCGCCATCGGCGCGAAAGCATTCGGTGATGGCATAGCGCTGTTCCAGGAAGCGCACGACTTCACCCAGCGTAATGGTGTCAGCCGGGCGCGCAAGCCGCACGCCGCCGCCGGCGCCGCGCTGGGTCACGACAAATCCGCCACGCGCCAGATCCTGCACGACCTTGGCGAGATGGTTGTATGGAATCCGGAACTGCTGGGCGATACCCGAGGTCGTCAGGGATTCCTCTGGCGTATCGGCAAGGCGCATTAGAACGCGTAATCCATAATCGGTGAAGGCGGCAAGGCGCATGAGGCTCCTAATTGGTATTTACAATGCGTATTATAGATCTTAGACTAGCATTGTAGATACTCGTTTCGGCCCACGTATTTATCGGTAACGGATCTGACGGAAAAGCGTCGGACAGCTTCAAGCGCATTGCGCCACGGCTGCCGCGCGCACGGTGACGGTGCCGCCTGTCGGTGCAGTCCGCAAGACGGCTGCACCGGCTTTTTTCCACTTGCCCGCATGGAGTTTCGACGATGGCCATTCAAGATCAAGAGACGGCATTGCGCACGCGCACTGTAGGCGATATTGCTGCCGCGCTGCCCGGCGCCACCGCGATCTTCCGCAAATTCAGAATCGACTTTTGCTGCAACGGCGACCTCACGCTCGAGGGCGCTGCGCAACGGCGCGGCCTCGATCCTATCGAAGTGGAACGGGCGCTGGATGCACTGAGCGTCGCCCCGGGAACAGCCGCACCCACGACCATGAGCAGTGACGAGTTGATCGATCACATCCAGACCCACTATCACGAAGCGTACCGTCGTGCCCTGCCTGAATTGATCGCGCTATCGCGCAAGGTAGAGACCGTGCATCGCGGGCATCCGCAGGTGCCCGCAGGACTCTCCGAGGTATTGCGGCAAATAGAAAGCGAGCTGGAGCGGCACGTAGACAAGGAACAGGCGATACTGTTCCCGGCGATGCGGCAAGCGGCGAACGGCGGACTCGATACCACGATTGGTGAACTGCGCCACGACCACGAGGACCATGGCAGGCTGCTGCATGAACTGGAAGGCGTTACCGGCAACTTCACGCTGCCTGCAGAGGCCTGCCGCTCCTGGCAGGCGCTGTATGTCGGCACCGCCCGCTTCGCCGAAGATTTGATGGAGCACATCCACCTGGAAAACAACGTTTTGTTTCCGCGCTTCGCGGCTGTGGAAAGCAGGACCTGACGACCAGGCAGGTCTTTCCAGTCGCTCTATTCTCCGGTCGGACGGCGCTGGTTCAAGGCCGTGGCAGCTCCAGAATTTCGGCGATGACCTGCTTCAGCGCCTCCAGTTCCTTGCCGAAGCTCGGCGGAATGGGCTCCAGCAAGCGCTGGATGGACATTCCCAGCATGGCCGCCGAGGCAAGTGTCCTGGCGGTTGCGAGCTTGCGCGGGTCGAGCTTCAGATCACCAAAGAGTTCCAGCCAGATCTTGCGCGTCGAGGCGAGCATCATTTCAGCCTGACGACGGCGAATGGTGCCTTGCGGATGTGAACGCCCGTAAAGCACCAGTTCGGTGAATGCGACCGACGAAGGCTGGTTGATGTGACGCCAGGAGTGATCGATGAGGAGCGAGACCCGCTCCTGAGGCGAAAGATCGCGGGCCGCTGCGGCCTCGGCGAGTTCCCGTTCGATGACCTCCATGTTGCGCTCGACCACGGCAAGGAGCAGCGACTCCTTGTCGCCGAACTGATGGGCTATCGCGCCCCACGTCACGCCGGCTCGCTCGGCGATACGTATCGCCGAGGCATTGGGTAAACCCTCCTCGGCAATGCAATCGATGACCGCCTGGAGAACCTTCTCCCGAGTCTCGGCGCTACGCTCCGCCTGGGTACGGCGGCGGCGTTTCCTGTGTGGCTCCGAGGTATCCTGCATGTCGAATGCTGTCTCCATCGACCTGCGCTCTGCTCACTTCACTTCATCATGTTATCGATGATGGCGCGATATTTCGGCCCGTAAGGCGGCCGCAGACCGAACAGATCCGCCAGATTGACCTTCGACTGCACGTAGATCGCTCGCGCGTGGGAGAACCGCTTGAACCCCTCGTAGCCGTGATACGCGCCCATGCCACTGGGGCCGACCCCGCCGAAAGGCAGGTCCTCGCAGCCCGTGTGGGCGGCAATGTCGTTGACCGTCACCCCGCCGGAGCGGGTGTGGGTGAGGACATGCTCGAGTTCGGCGCTTCCGGCGCGGCCGAAGTAGTATAGGGCAAGCGGGTGGTCCTGGCGATTGATGAAGGCGATGGCCTCGTCGATGTCGCGGTAGACCAGGATCGGCAGCAGCGGTCCGAAGATCTCGTTGCGCATGATCGGCTGGTTCTCGGCCGGATCGAGCACCAGGCTCGGCGGCATCTTGCGCCGGGGCGCGCCGGAAAAATCCTCGCCCGCCGGATTCAGCTCGATGATCCTGGCACCGGAGGCCGCGGCCTCGTCGCAGTAGCCCTGCAGTCGCGCAAGGTGGCGGTCGTTCACGATCGAGGTGTAGTCGGGATTGGCCAGCAGCTGCGGATACAGGCGCTTCACCGCGGCGCGCAGCGCCTCGATCACCTGCTCCGACATTTCCTCCGGGACGAACAGATAATCCGGCGCCAGACAGATCTGGCCAGCGTTGCTCATCTTGAAGTCGATGATACAGGTTGCGACCTTATCGAGATCGAAAGGCAGCTCGCGACTGATGATCACCGGCGACTTGCCGCCGAGCTCGAGCGTCAGCGGCACCAGGTTTTCGGCCGCCGCACGCATGACATGGCGGGCGATGGAGCCCGCTCCGGTGAACAGCAAATGATCGAAGGGCAGTGCCGTGAAGGCCGTACCGACCTCGAGCCCGCCCGGAAACACCGCCACCTCCTCTTCGTCGAAATAGCGTTCGAAAAGCTCGGCGAGCAACGCGGAGTTGTTCGGGGTGAATTCCGAAGGTTTGACCATGGCGCGGTTGCCTGCGGCGAGAATGTCGGTAAGCGGAGTGGCGCTGAGATTGACTGGAAAGTTCCAGGGTGAAATCACCCCGACGACGCCGAGCGGCTGGTAGCGAACGCGCGCGCGCGCGCCGAGCAGCCTCGGCAGAAAGGCCACTTTGCGTCGGTCGTCCTTCATCCAGGTGCGCAGATGCTTCTTGGCGTACTTGATACCGGAAATCGGAAAGGCGATTTCCGTCATGGCC
>Ga0265293_10013328_pt1 | contig 10688 bp, 12 predicted proteins | sample Munlanlewell138R_FD_192505 | JGI IMG/M metagenome (GOLD analysis project Ga0265293, IMG submission 192505) | Leachate microbial communities from a municipal landfill in Southern Ontario, Canada - Leachate well 138R | ecosystem: Engineered > Solid waste > Landfill > Unclassified | place: Canada... | reverse complement strand
CAGCTCAAAATCTCTTGGTGTCGGCTGGTATCCATACCATTCGGTCACTCCGTTATATACCCAAGCGTACGGAACAAGACCATCCCTGAAATTAGGATTGTTTATTTTCTTCTTGCCCCAGATATCTTTGAATTTTAATGTAGTGCTGTCAATGGTGCCGCTGTTCTTATCCAATGCAGTAAGGCGAATACCTTCATAATGTTCTGCATACCCCAAGGTAACAAACTGCAGTTTTAGCCTGTTGTTCTCCCCCAAAGGAATGTACAAGGCACTGCCAACAAATTTTGCATTGTCATGCCCTTCAGTGCATTTTCTTAAATTTTGTTCAAAAAAGTTCATGTTATAGCCTCCGATAATTTCTTGTATTTCCAAAATCGTCCAGAGTATCCTGTTACTATATATTTGGTTGAGGACATGGTCGCCAGCCATGTCTTTATCCATCTTATTGCCTAAGCTGTTAGAATGAGAGGACAATGGGCCTGACGGGAGTATCCAAGGACCTTGCGTCCGTTTGCAAGTCAGTCAGCCATCCTCTTATTCGCAGCGTTCGATTTATGCAGGTAGAGCCGCCATCCGGCGCGTTCGTGTCATCAAACAGATAGAATCGGCAGTGAGAAAAGGGTGGTTCGCCAATTGTAAATCTGTGAACGGAGTGTGGGTTATGAACGCAGTCGGAATTGATGTTTCCAAAGGAAAAAGCATGGTGTCGGTCCTTCGTCCCTTTGGAGAGTTGGTGGCAAAGCCCTTTGAAGTGCACCACACCTCCAGCGAACTCAGCGAGCTGGCAAAGCGGCTGAAAAGCCTGGAGGGTGAAACGAGAGTGGTTTTGGAGCACACAGGACGGTACTATGAGCCGGTGGCCCAGCTGCTTCATGACGCCGGAGTTTTCGTCAGTGCGGTCAATCCGCTGCTCATCAAGGAATACGGGAACAACTCTCTGCGTAAGGTGAAAACAGACAGGGCGGATTCTCTTAAGATTGCCCGATATGGACTTGACAACTGGACAGAGCTGCGTCAACATACTCCTATGGATACGATTCGATACCAGCTGAAAAGCATGAACCGGCAATACGGTCTGTACACCAAGAACAAGACGGCGATGAAAAACAATCTCATTGCCCTGCTTGACCAGACCTATCCCGGCGTGAACACTCTTTTTGGAAGCCCCGTCCGGGAGGACGGCAGCCAGAAGTGGGTGGATTTTGCTGCGTCCTTCTGGCATGTGGACTGTGTGAGAGGTATCGGACAGGCCGCCTTCGTGGAGCGTTACCGCAAATGGTGCAAGCGGCACGGCTACAACCTCAGGGCCGATAAAGCCGCCCAGATTCACACAGAAGCCAAAGAACTGATTGCCATGCTGCCTAAAAACTCACTATCTAAGGTGATGGTACAGGAAGCAATTGCTCAATTAAACACTGTCTCCAAAACGGTCGAGGTGTTCCGTGCTGAAATGAATCGGCTTGCCAAAGAACTTCCGGAATATGAGACTGTCATGAGCCTGTACGGTGCCGGAAAGTCGCTGGGGCCGCAGCTGATGGCAGAAATCGGAGATATCCGTCGCTTTGCACACAAGGGCTCACTGACGGCGTTTGCCGGTGTTGATCCCGGTGCAAATCAGTCTGGAACCTACAATGCAAAGAGCACTCGTTCATCAAAGCGAGGGTCGCCTGAGCTACGCAAGACGCTCTTTGTACTCATGACGGTGCTGCTCCAAAGTGCGCCGCCCGATGACCCCGTGTTTCAATTTCTGGACAAGAAACGTACGGAGGGAAAGCCCTATTACGTCTACATGACCGCTGGCTGTAACAAGTTCCTGCGCATCTACTACGGCAGGGTAAAAGAGTTTATGAACACGTTGGATACGCCCGTGGATATGGATTCAACCGCTCTTTGCCAATAACATAGTCTCCGCCTCACTTCAGGTCAGCGCTTCGGCGGTGGCCTTTTGGTGTTGTACATTTTTCCGCAGCAGATTTGCTACTATTTTTCTAAATTTAGGCTTGACTTTTTATTTGCAGGCTTGCATAAAGATAGTGATATTTTCTAATTTTAAAAAACAAACCCTGCTGATTTATTTTCAACAGGGTAGTCTTTTTATAATGCAATTATATCCTTGTGTTCAATGTTTTCTATTCTCCGCACTCATTATAATGCTGATGTTCATTACAAACGGAACCGGTAGATTTAAGGGAGTCTTGCAGGTACGCTTCTACCGCTGCTTTAGCACTACCTTTTGCTCCTACAATAACCTCGATGTTTTTCTCATTAAAGATATCAATAGCTCCGCCACCCATGCCGCCTGAAATAATTACATTAACACCCATATCATTCAAGAAATTAGGTAAAAACCCAGGTCTGTGTCCAGGATTAGCAATGGTTTCACTTTTGATGATTTGATTGTTTTCAGCATCAAAAACTATAAACCCTTCGCAATGTCCAAAGTGCTCAGTCACCATTCCGTTATCGCTTGCTACAGCAATTTTCATCATTTTAGTTTTCCTCCATTTTTCCTAATATTTTTGCAACTGGCTCGAGCCAATTACCATCGAAAAGCTCTATCATACCCTTGTCACATGCAGCTGAAATTTTGGGGTCAATAGGTAATTTAGCAAGAACCTTTAAATGATGTTTATCAGCAATTTCTTCAATGTGGCTTTTGCCAAATATCTGATAGTCCTTGCCGTTATCGGGACATTTAAAATAGGACATGTTTTCCACCAGACCGATAATAGGGATATTCATCATCTCTGCCATCTTAACAGCCTTTGATACAATCATGGATACAAGCTCCTGTGGAGATGTCACAACGATAATCCCATCAACAGCAATAGACTGAAACACCGTAAGGGGAACATCTCCGGTGCCCGGTGGCATATCGATGAACATAAAATCCACATCGCTCCAGATAACACCTGTCCAAAACTGCTTTACCGTTCCGGCAATAATCGGTCCTCTCCAGACAACCGGATCAGTGTCATTTTCTAAAAGCAAATTAACAGACATAATATCAATGCCGGTCTTTGTTTTAACAGGAAACAGGCCGAATTCACTACCTTTGGCTTTCTCCTTGATACCAAAGGCTTTTGGGATAGAAGGCCCAGTAACATCCGCGTCAAGAATGGCAGTATGATAGTTCATCCTGTTCATGGTAACTGCAAGCATAGAGGTAACAAGTGACTTGCCGACTCCTCCTTTGCCACTGACAACACCGATGACCTTTTTTACACTGCTCATCTCGTGCAGTTTTTCGGAGAAGTCCGTTTTTTGTTCTTGTCTTTCTGCGCAGTCCTCCGAACAACTGCTACAGCTTTGATTGCAATTTTCACTCATAATCTTGCTCCTTTATTTTAGATTGTTATTTCACTACCTGCTGACAGATAATCAATTCTATCACCCATAGCAGCTTTCAGCCTTTTATAAGGCTCGATGCCCGTGCAATGACAGGTGTAAAACTTTGCTTTTGTACCCATTAGGTATTTACCAATTCTATCTACCATTTCAGAGTCCTCATTGCCGCCAGAGCGGCTGGAAAGATGAAAGCCGCCTATTACATAGCCCGGCATTCGTCCTTTGATCGAGTGAAAATGTTCAAGAATATTGATTATGCCATTATGAGCGCAGCCTGTTATTAATAGGGTTTTCCCGTCTTCCTCTACCACGAGGTTTTGTTCATGTGCAAAGGTATCATCTATCGTTTGTCCCTTATGCTCCTTGAGCAAACCACTGTTTGATTTTGGACGTGGCTCTCTTTGGATAATATTAGAGAATACTTGGATTCCACTGCTGATAAAGAAGCGGTCTGACGTAAGGATAATTTGTTTGTTTTGTTTCAGATCTTCATCAAGACCTATAAAATCAAATTCATCATTTTTACGCACAGCATAGTGTTTCTCAAAAGCGAGTCGATGTAAAAACACCTGAGCTTTTGTGTTTTCGTGCAGAAAACTTTTTAGCCCACCGCCATGATCATAGTGTCCATGCGAAATCACAAGAAAGTCAACATCAGCAATACTCACATCAAGCTTTTTTGCATTTTGAAGAAACAGCTCGCTTGCACCCACATCAAACAATATTTTATGTTTCTTTGTTTCTATATACAGGCTAAGGCCGTGCTCACTGCCAAAGTCTTTTGATATCGATGTGTTTTCAACCAAAGTTTTAATGAGCATGACTTTAGCCACCACCTTTTTCAAAGAGTAGATTCATTGTATTGTGATAAACCTCTTTAACAGCCACCCCCGACGTGCAGTCTATGTCTACGATGGTTTGACCATTATTAATAGCTTTAACTGCGTTAGAGTCGAAAGGTATTCTACCGATAAAAGGCAACCCCTGTTTTTTGCAAAACTCTTCAATCTTTTCTGTGTTTTCAATGTTGGTATCATACTTATTTATACATACCGCTGTCTTTGTTCCGAATTTTGCTGCTGTATTTATAATGCGCTCCATATCGCTGATACCTGATATGGAAGGTTCTGCGACTATCAAAACCATATCTACACCGCTAAGTGATGCGATGACAGGACAGCCTATTCCGGGAGATCCATCAATAATGGCAAGTTCCGCATCAACTGCCACCGCCTTCATTTGCTTTTTCACTTCAGTTACAAGCATTCCGGAGGTACCACTGCCCATTTTGAGCTGTGCGGTTGAAAATACTTTTTCCTCATCGGAATACAGCATCAATTCTCCGGCCACTGCCGGTTTCATAGTTATCGCTTCAACAGGACAAACATATTCGCAAACGCCACAGCCTTCACATGCAAAAGGATCCACTTTATATTTTTCATCTATTGAAATCGCATCAAACCGACAGTTTTGCCTACACTGATTGCATTGGGTACACAGTTCCTGATTTATTTCTGCTTTTGGCAACCCATAATAGTCTGTTTTTTCTGGTTCAACACTCCATCCAGTAATAAGGTGCAGGTTAGGAGCATCTACATCACAATCCGCATATGCTTTGGCATCAGCAAGCTTTATAAATGCACTTGCTATTGTGGTCTTTCCGGTGCCGCCTTTTCCACTAAGGATTAGTAGTTGTTTCATGCTGCACCTCCCTTAATACAGTTTTCAGCAGAGAAGAAAACATATCCCGGTACTTTTTATCTTTATTAACGGCGATTTCCGCATTCGAGTTTAGGGTTCCAAGTTCATTGTCAAATGGAATCCGACATAATATCATTATATTGTTTTCAAAACAAAACTTCTCCGCCGGGTTTTCTTCATCCAAACATTTGTTAAGAACCACACCAAATGGCTTATTAAATAACTTGACCAGTTCGTATACCATACGCAGGTTATGGACAGCAAACAATGTCGGCTCAGCTACCAATACACAATAGTCCGCATCTTTGATGCTTTCCATTACGATACAGGCGCTTCCGGGAGGGCAGTCAATAAAAATCAGTTGATCTCCCTGAGGATTGTCCGCGTTAAGTAGCTTTTTTATGATAGGAATACCCGTAGCTTCACCAGTGTTCAATACTCCTGTCCATACCGCCACTTCGCCAGAAACCCCTTTTTTAATTTTGCCAATAACCTTTGCTTTCTCTGTTAGTGCACTTTCAGGACAAACCAAGATACAGCCACCGCAGGAGTGGCACACATCGTCAAAGACAATCAGTTTGTTTTTAATATAGGCAAGGGCGTTAAAGCTGCAAAATTCAACGCATTTTCGACATCCATTGCATAACTCATGATCAACTTTTGGAATCTTTACTGATATTTCTTCCACCTGAACCCCTTCAGGCTTAAAAAACAGATGTCCATTCGGCTCTTCTACATCACAGTCTATATATGTGGATGCTTTCGCTGCCGCAGCTAAATTCACCGATACCAGTGTTTTTCCTGTGCCGCCCTTGCCGCTTAGCACAGCTATTCTCATATTAATTGCCCCCGTGCCCGTGAAATCCGGCATGAAATTCATCCAGCAAAGGTAATTTCCCATCGATAAAAGCATCAATATTATCTTTGGCTGAACCGGTTATCGTTTTATAAATTTTGATTTCAGCGGGTTTTAGCACTTCAGCAGCATTTTCTCCTAAGCGGGGAGTGAGTAAAACATCTGCTTTGTTATCAACTATTATTTGTGCAGCTTTAATCCCTGCACCTCCTGTGCTTGCCGCTGCACTGTTGTCAATAAATATACTTTCCTTAGTTTCTACATCGTAAATAAGAAAATAGGGAGTACGTCCAAAGGATACACATACCTTCGACTCCAAGGTTTTCTCATCTACTGGAATTACTATTTTCATAAGAATCCTCCATTCTTTTACTCATTCAAATATATAATCAGTTACCTCAATCCTGCCTATTTGCAAAGCGTCTTCCATGCCTATGCCTATGGCAGCCACGACCGCAACCATTCCCTAATCCTTCACAAAGCCGGTATTCACCACCCTCAATCAATAGCACCTTTCCATTTACCAACGATTCAGCCAGTTTTTTTCTGGCTTCGATATAAATGCCTTGAACGGTGCTACGAGCAATGTTCATCTGCTTGGCACATTCTTCTTGAGTGAAGCCCTCCAAGTCGATAAGTCTTATGGTTTCATACTCATCTACAGTCATGTTTACATGGTTTTCTGCATCGGCAGGTAAATCAAGTGGCCCGAATCTATTGCTTTCAGGTAAACTGCATACTTTTCTCCACTTCATAGGTCTTGCCATAATCTATCACCTCCAATCCTAATCAGAAATAACCAGAGCGTCCTCCGGTTATCCCTGATGTCCATTATAGATCCTCTAATTGCTTATCAATAGCTTCGAGTTGATCTTGCAACATGGTTTTCTGTTCATTGAGTAGCTCTTTTTGTGTTTTTGAGGAGGTCTGGTTAACCGCAAAACCTCTACCAAAGCCACGACCGAAACCGCGTCTTCGAGCAAGTCCAAGACCTAATCCCATACCGGGATCAGCTCCATATTTGACTGCATTAGCACCTGTGCAAAAGCCTAAACCTCTTCCAGTCATTGATCCAGCGCCCATTGGACCGGTTCCATCTCTTCTTGGCATGCTATTCACCTCCTTATAGTTTGTGACATATGCCATTTATTCTTATTATACACCGTTTATGGCATATGTCAATAACTTTTTGAAATAATTAAAAAAGCTACTAATCTATACTTAAATATTTTAATAGGTTCTAATAATAAAGATTAGCAGGCCGGGTTTACAAAATAAAGAGCCAGCCTGCGCTTTTCGTCACATCCCCAAGATAGTCCAAATATAGAGTGGTGCCGTTAGGGTAAACACCAAACAAGCAAATAAAATTGCCGGAGCACTCCACTCAAATTGACCATGTTTGCGATAATCAAAATATGCCATTCCAAGTTTAGCAAAGAAAAATACAGCTAAAATTAAATCTATTGCTGGAAAGACTACCTTATTTACCACAGTCTTAATTTGCCCTGAAGCTTCACGCCATGTACCCTCAATTGCTCCGGCTACATCCCCTGTACCGGCAGCAAAGACTGTTGTACAGAAAACCATGGAGAACATAAGGACACAAATCAGCATCAAGATTCCTTTTTTATACCTTGTCATAGAGACCGCCTTCCTTCTTTATATATTTTCGCAAGACAAAATCCCCACGAGTTAGGTTAATTGCTTTTCATCCGTGGGGATTTTCATTATAGTTACTTATTTTTTAGGGCTTTAGCGGAGCGACATGCCAGTCATCCCAAAGTGATCCTCGTATAGTCAGGCTGTCAGTCAGATTTGACGAAAGCATCCCGACCGGAGTCCAGCTATCAAGTACCCAGGTATTTACCTCATAGCTTCCATCCGGCATCCAAATCGGACTGAAATGTGTTCGGTTCTTGTAAGTTGAATAATTGTTTTTCTGAAACTCAAAGCGAGCAGTGCTACCGCTTTGCATTCTCTCCAGCAGTCTCCAATAAGTGCCATAATTAAACTCGGGAAAATAGCTTACTGCATTCTGAGGATTTGTTATAGCAGTAGACTGATTGCTGCTAACTGATGCTGATACCTCTTGGTTAATTCCATAGCCAGATTTTATTGTGTGGCCGTTAGCTGTGGGATTTTTGCTGTCGCAAAGGATGGTCATACTCGCAGAAAAAGAAGCATGATATCTGTTTAAATCAAACTCCCACCATCCGTGATCGCACCAATACCCATCCTCGTCATCTCCGTGCCACACCCAATATGCCCTCCACCATGGATTCCAAACTGTCCAGTCAGCTCTTGTTTTTTCTGCCCCCTGCGGTACAGGATTTTTCTGAAAGCTATCATTTCTATCATCGGCAACAGGGTTAGGCGGAGGATTCTTATCCATATTTATAATCTTGCAGTTTATGGTGTTCTTATCAGTTACGCCCGGACCTCTTACAGATACATGAATTACCATATCCTGCTCAGTCGCCGGGGTTCTCCATTTTACCCAGGCAAGCTGACTGTCTCCACTTGGATAGTAGACATTGCCTACATTATAGGTTATGCCGTTTATGGTGAAGTCTACCCGAGTTGGATTATCGGGATCGGACTGACCTCCGCTTACCCTTACTGATGTAATTACCTCAGTATTTACCCTATATTCATAATCATAGACAGAGACCACAGGAGCTTCCGGTTCTTCCTGAAAACGAACAATACCAAGACCGAGGCTGGATTTAATATCCGCATTTGAAGCTGTACTGGTTTTACTTCCACTCCATGCCGGATAACCAAGATCTGAAACCTCCAAAAACATAGAAAGAGGCAGGTTCTTATGAGATAGTGATGTCATCCTTTTTCTAAGCAGACCGCTTACTTGTTCATCATATAAAGCGGCTTCAGTAGCCGTTGTAGCAATCATCACACCCTCAAACTTGTAGAAGGCAAAGGGCTCGAGGAGTAGCTTGTAATCACCATTAATCAGCACATCATAATCCATACCTGTATGATTTGAAATTAATTTCACCGTATATTCCGAGCAAAAATACCTTTTTATGGCTTCAATATTGTTACTGCCGTTAGTGCTTACTATGCGCGGCATTGCTTGAGAAGGATTTATATATTGAAATGTTCCTTGTTGTGGGGATAGACTTTGGCCACTGCTATAACTTAACTTACTAACCTTGCCAAAATGAACTATAGTTGAAGGGGGAATTTTGTTAGTAAGATCAATGGGATTTGTCACTAATGCATGATCACTGGCTCTTACCACAGTCACCCTTACACCATCGTTTCCCGGTGTCCATGAGTTGGTGCTTGTGCCATCGCCCATACCGCCACCGCCGCCGTCAATATTCCCATCCCCAACTGCAAAAGCTGGCAGAGGAGAACAGCATATCATAGCAAAACACAGGCAAATTGCTATTAATATTTTCTTCATTCAAACTCCTTTCTGCAATAAAAAATGCACCGCCTATGCAGTGCATTTTTATTGCTATATTTATTTACTCACCCATAATCCCCACTTGCTTATTAATATCTCCATCGCTTTCACCTGCGATTCTTTGATTCTCTCCGCTATTTTTAATCCACCCAAACCCCGGAAGGTAGATTTCACCTTTACTATTAACATCCCCTCCTTGAGGCTGATTATCACTCTTGGGCGGTGTGTTTGGCTTTTCTACCTTGTTATGCTCAACTGGTTTATCCTTTTCGGTGACCTTTTCGCCATTAGGCTTTTGGTCAGGATTTTTAAGCTGTTCATCAGTATATTCAGGTTTTATAGGATCAGGTTGAATGGTCTGCTCAATGCCTTTATCTACTCCGTTGGCATTATTGGGTTCCTTTTCGATTTCAATGGGCGGCACTTTAATGTCATTTTCTTTTTCTGTCATATCGGGGCTTTCAACTGCTACTTTTTGTGTTGTGCTATTTGGGTCAGGCAGATCCAAGTCATTTATAGGCGGTGCTTTAAACTGGCTCATGATTGCTACCAAAAGTACCGCACTAAGCACTAGCCCACCTGAAATAATCAGCCATTTCTTTACCTTTTCATTTATATTTTTCATAAGATTGTCCTCCTTGTCTATAATTTAATCCATTTTGTTAAGCCACACCCTACCACATGATAGTTCAAAAGTCTATCAATATTATAAAAAGCTTTTGAATACTCCATTAACATAGATTCTGTACTTAAAACCTTGGGGTATAACCGGCGCTGGTTTTCAATTTGATTTGCATAGGCGGCAGTAGCTTTCCCCCAAAGGATACCGGCACTTCCAGCATAATGGTGCTGTCAGCTTGAAACCGTGCCAAGCTTTGATCCCCTGTCGCAAAGGGTGCATTTTTAATATTTACAGAGAGTCCCCATATACGAAATTCCAATTTATCTTCCGAGGTACGCTTTTCATGATATCCGCTGCTTTGTCTGAGCCCAAGGATATTATCCAGTCTATTATATATATCGCCATAATCAAGACTTTCTTCAAAGTCAGATGCAATTGGCTGATAAGCTCCCGAATATCCTTCACGGACACCATGATATACATCATCGTAATTATCATTAACTGTCGAAATAACAGCGGCCTGCACGGCATCCCGAACACCTTGTGCTACAATCATCAGACGGAAATATTCCGAAATACCACTGAAAATCAAAACCAGAGATAAGGTGATGGCTATGATAAGGGGAAAGGATGCTGCTCTTTTATCTTTTATAATCCTTTTGATTTTTTCCATGTCACCACCTACTTCCAATAGACTTCTGATTTTCCTGCCGCATCTGAACGCAGGG
>Ga0265293_10013327_pt1 | contig 10689 bp, 5 predicted proteins | sample Munlanlewell138R_FD_192505 | JGI IMG/M metagenome (GOLD analysis project Ga0265293, IMG submission 192505) | Leachate microbial communities from a municipal landfill in Southern Ontario, Canada - Leachate well 138R | ecosystem: Engineered > Solid waste > Landfill > Unclassified | place: Canada... | reverse complement strand
ACTTGAAAACCTCAAAACTCCAAAACCTGCCCCCTCCCCCTTTTAATCCAATAAATCCGCCCGATCCGCCCGATCCGCGTTCTATCGAACCAACCCCAGCACCAAGAACTCCAGCACTCCCAAACTTGAAAACTTGAAAACCTCAAAACTCCAAAACCTGCCCCCTCCCTCTTTTAATCCAATAAATCCGCCCGATCCGCCCGATCCGCGTTCTATCGAACCAACCCCAGCACCAAGAACTCCAGCACTCCCAAACTTGAAAACTTGAAAACCTCAAAACTCCAAAACCTGCCCCCTCCCTCTTTTAATCCAATAAATCCGCCCGATCCGCCCGATCAGCGTTCTATCGAACCAACCCCAGCCCTCTTTACAGATTCACTTCCACCCAGATGCCCATGCTGAAGATTCTGGAGCCATCGTCGCGCTTGCGATCTGTATTGACTTCATAACTGGAGGTCAGTCCACCCCGGATGTTTTTGTCAAATTGATAGGTGGCACCGGGGGTAATGGCTATTCTGGAATTCGAACGATCCACCTGGGTAGCATCTCTGCCTTTGGTGAGGTCTTCTGTATTCTCATAGCTGATCCCCACAGATGAGGTGAGCTGGTTATTGATATGGATCTTTTTACCTGTAAAGGGAATGGTGAAGCCTCTGCCGGCGGTAAAGCTATAGGAGACATTTCCATTCATGGATTGGGTATTGCTGGTTTTGACTATATTGTAAGAATCCATATCGGTGATATTTTCGGTTTGAGATATAGAAAAGCTGATATTGGTATTGATCTTGTTCAGAAAGCTTCCCGTAAAACCAATCAGAGGGGACATAGCGATGGTGGAGGACTCCTGCTTGGGTTTTACCCAATCTATGTCACCGCTGGCCCGGGTGGTATATTGGAATCCGGTATTCAGACGCCCGCCCTGGAGGTATTTGGACAACCCCACCCATGGCTCCCAATTCATCAGGCTGAGGGTAAGATCGGGGAAAGTGGTGGAAACATTTTGCTGGCTGGCATTGGAATACCTGCGATTGAAGGTATGGGCAAAATTGATGGTACTATCCAGATTCCGGCCCAGGAAAAGACCGGATGAAAGGGTAAGTGTATTGTCATTGCCGATGGCATCCAGATAATCTCTGGGCATGGAGTGTGGCACACCCAGCTGGAAGGCAAAATTCGGCAGCTCTGTCTTCCGGGTGTAATTCATAGTATAGCTATTTTGATAAGAGGCGGTGACGTTTTTGATGCGGGCCAGATTCTCAAGGGCAAAGATAAAGGGATTGATGCCAGGGCCTTTCTCCTTCTCCTTCTCTTTCTCTTTCTCTTTCTCTTTCTCTTTCCCTGCTTCGGTTTCACCATCTTTGAGCTCTTCTGGCTTTTCTTTTTCAGCATCCTTGGGAGTGCCTTCATCCTCTTTGGGCTCTTTTGGCTTATCGGGATCTAATTCGGCAGTTTCTTCGGGCTTTTCCTCTTCTTCTTTTAGCTCTTCATCGGTTTTAGTTTTCTCATCTTCGGGCTCTATCTGCTCTCCGGCTTCCTGCTCTTTTTTTAGTCTCTCCTCTTCCTGCTGGCGCCTTTTCTCTTCATCTTCTTTTTCTTGCTGTTTCTTCTTCAGCTCTTGCTCTTGCTGCTTTAGTAGTTCTATTTCGCCTTCGCTCAGGTCTTCATAAATCTTATCTTGCTTATATTCTTCATCCGCTTTGGGGTCTTTGCCTGAGCCATACCCGGGGATCTTGCTTTTCAGCTTTTGGACCCAAGAGCTAAGCAAAGTGGAATTCATCAAAGATATATTTGTACGTAGGCCCCGATTCACATTACCATCGCTTTGGAATACCTCCACCTGCTGGCCTTCCACATTCTCATAATATTTACGCTGCATATCGGTAAAACGTGCAGTAGCGCTGGAGCTGAGATTCATCACCTTGGGGAAGTAATTGGGGTTGAAATTCAGTCCCAGATCCTGAACGTATTCCGTCTGTTTACCGATATTTATCTTGCTGATGTACTGTTTTTGAATCAGGTCTCGCTTGGTATTGAATCTGGCAGTGGCATTAAGGTCGCTGGTAAGAGGCCAGGTGATATTATTATCGCTGGTAAAGACTTTGGTATCTATGGAATAGGACCTGGGATACCAATCGTATTCACCTTCGCGCAATTCCCAATTCCAGCTACTGGGCATATTGCTATTGATGGTAAAGCTATTTGAAAAGGCCGAAGGGAAAAAGCCCAAGCGGTAGTTTTTAAACAGCCTGATGCTCACCTTTTCTGCAGGGAAATTCAGGTTGTAACCCAGGGTTCCCCGCCAGGACAGAGTGGTATCCACCGCAGTAGAGGTGTGGCTAAAGCGCTGTTCTGCATTTCCGGAAAGAGTGACCTTCCCCACAGTGTACTCCAGAATCTTGCTTTTGGGCGGTTTGCGCATGCTATAGCCGAATTCTCCATAATAGCTCAGGGTCTCGGTGCGTTCGCGTTCGCGCTGCTCAGGATCTGTTATATTGGCAATCAAGAGATCCGAATTTGCGCGATATCGCGGTTCTCCAGTGGTATGATTACGCCTTAGAGTAACTGGCATATCCAGTCCCCAGGAATTTGGGAAGAACTTATTTACAAAATACTTGTTTATCACATTTAAGGTCTGGGTCCTGGTATAGGTATTTGCTCTCCCTCGCTGGATTACGGGGTTGAAGTTTTCGCTTTTAGATTCAAATTCTACATCCAGAGTGGAGAAATCGGCAAACTTGGTATTCAGGCTCACCCTTTGTGCCACTCCGATGTCTTGATAGGGATTTTCCACGCGCATGTCGTTGTAATATATGGTGCCGGTTAAGGGTTCATCCTGCTCCTGGGTTCGGGGATTTATCACTCCCAAACACAATTCCCGGATCGTGGTAAGGGTAGGCCGTCCTCTGAAGAAATAGGTCTTGTCTCCCACCACCAGAGTATCTGAAGTTGCTCCCGGTTTCTTTTCCTTAAGTGCGGTGATATCTTGAAGATCAAACTTTAGCTCCTGCCAGAGATTTTGGTTCATCTTGCTTTGATATTCCACTACAGGCACCCTCTGAGTTACCTGATAGTAATTCAGTGAATCTGCGCCTATACGGAAGAATATCTCAAGGTCCTGCAGGGTGGACCCCGCTTCTACTTCGGGATAAATCCAATAGCGCAGTTTTTCATAAGCCAGAAGGTTATATGAATCTATCATACTTTGCCTTAAAACGATCTGATTATTGCTCTGCAGATTCGCTATATCCAAGGACAGTGCAGATTCGGAGGTTTCGCGGCGGTCTTCTGTATATACTGTCCCGGGAGGAGATGTGTAGTGATTTGAGTTTTTTTGATTGTTGACTATTCCGGTGAGGTAAGTGGTATTATAGGCGGCCAGCTCGGATTCCGAGAGGATGCGGCCATTCATATCACGCACAAAGAAATCCTGCCATTTATTCCCCACTACTGAGGCTTCGGCAAGATAGACCCGTGCCGGCGAATCGCTTTGCAGCCAGATGCGGGCATAGGATATCTTTTTCAGATTTGGCTGCACGCCGGTACTGGAATTGTTTACTATGGTATAGTATTCAGGATCGGTAAGAGGGATACGGTACAAGACCCAGCCGTCATGATTTTGCCCGGTGGTGTCGGCCAGAGAGATGCTATAGCTAAAATAGCGGTCAAGCTGATTGAGCACCCCATTGCCGTCCAGGTCTTCGGTATCAAGCACGCGGTTGCCTTCGGTGCCGTTTATCCCGGGATAATCACCATTGGCATCGATGCTGGGATCGGCAAGATCAAAAGGATCGTGTCCGGGCTCGCCATGTCGGATGCCATCCAGACCGATGTCCTCATCCAGAGTAAGCACTCCATCCAGATTCTTATCTTCTGTGTCCAGGCGGTTCAAACCTCCAAATTCGGTATAAAAATCTTCATTGATATCACCCAGATCAACCGTAAGGATTACGTCCGGACGATCGCCTTCCAGCTCATCAACCTTTATCATGAGCTCGATGTATTTCTTTTGGGAAAAGTCCAGTTGATTGCCCAGATATTTCATCACCCCGCTCCAGCTTTGCACTCCGCTTCCGGGTATGTAGAGACTGCTGGGCCAGTGCCTCAGAGCCAGCACAGTGGCGGTTTCTCTGCGCTCTCTCTCGGTGAGGGTGGAAGGGTCTTCTATCTGCTCGCGGCGGATGTTTTTGGGATTGTACCAATTCATCTTACCTTTGGCCAGTGAAGTGCCAAATGGCTTGCTGCCACGCACCCAGGTAGAGAAGGTGATGCCCAGAGGATAGGAATCTATGATTGATTCCATATCATCTACATATGCGATCTTCTTTTTGCTTTCAGAATCGCCATAGATATTGGGTATGGTATAAGCTATCTCCCCGCTAAGGTTTATCTCACTTTCTTTAGTAGTGGAGATCAGGGGCATGGCATCGATGAAGCGAGTGATAAAAGCTGGCTTGAAGCCCAGTTTACCATCAACATTGGCCATCCACATTTCGATATTTTCATTACCGATGCGCGGCCGTTTATCTGCTACTGTCTCAGAGCGGTAGATCAGGGTTCCACCCACTTTGGCAAAATCCGTGATCTCCCAATCTGCCCTCATTCCCGCCAGAGTCTTGCGGGCTACATCAAACATAGACCTGCTCTCATAATCTATCTCGATCTTGGCATCCGGGTCTTTGCCGGCCGGGGTCAAAAACGTGATCCTGCCAAAGTCGTAATCCACCAGATAATCTGTATTTTCCTTCTGTTCCAGACCATTTACCTTCACCCGCACACTACCCTTTAAGATGCCGCTTTGCGAGAGGTCTATAGCGTCACGACCTATCTTCCCCTTTACCGAAAGGTAAAAGCTGATGTCCTGATAGCTGATGCTTTCATTTTCCTCTTCGTATAATATGCCGTCTCCCAGAGGCTTGAAGGGCTCTATGAAGGGAAAGATGACCAGGCCGGCAGAAAGATTGATCGTGGCATCATCTCCATTGATCAACCCATCTCCGGTGCTATCCAACCTCAGATAATCCATATAGGTGATAAACTGCCCGGTATTCAGGCTGTCCGGCAGATTGTAATTGCGGGTATTATCCACATTGCGGGTATAAACATCCAGACGGAAGCCTTCGCTCTTGATATTGGTTTTATTCATGTTATAGACGTTACGCATCTGGTAATGCCAGACGTTGTTGGGATCGTCAGGATCATATTCCTGATTGCGCCGCCTGATCACAAAGGGATAGATGAGCTCGTTATCCGGCAATTGCCCTTCGGTAAAATAGTCCTCTGAGCGCACCTCAATCCCATCCCTGCGGTCATACATCACAGCCAGGGTAGTACGGCGATCTATAGCTTTTAACACCGTGATAAAGCCTGCATCGTAATCGGTAATGAAATCCGTGCCCTCGATCAATTCATCGTAATAAGGTATGTAACTGTCATACTCATTAAAGAAGATAGTATCCCCGGGAGCAAAGGCAAAGTTGTTTGACACGATGGAATCATCCATGAAGAGACGCACCGTGCCATATTCAGGCAAGAAATTGGCGTTATTGATCATCCAGGCCCCGGAAGGATCTGTCATTACGGCGTTGTTGATCCATCCCCGAGGCATGGCGCCAATATTGCTTTCGTCATAAATCTCATATAGTTCATAAGGATCATGCAGATAGTACATAGTCCTGGCCGCGTAATCTCTGCTGCGGAAAATCACGCTATCCGCCTGAGCCTTTCCTACATAACTCATGGTATTTTTCTGGCCTTCTTCTTTGGAAGCGATTACGGTGAGGTCCAGATCTCCATACTTGAACTTACTGGTCACCCCAAAAAGTCCTTGCGAGCTGGTGGAATAGCTGATGTAGCGACTGCCGGAAAGCGCCAGCGTGATATTACCCGCTTCGATGGATTGCACTATTTCATCTTCATCGCCGGTGTATTTGAGGTTCACATTATTGGGGTCAAAAAGCTGTTCATCCTGATTGGAATTGTATTTTAGATTTACCGATATCTTGTCACCGATGGTGCCGGTGAGCCGCAGATTCGTTTCTTGCTCCATCTTGATATCGAAGGTGCTACGACTTCCGGTCTCGTAGATGGGTATCTGCTTGCGCTTGGTACTGCTAACCTGAAGTGTAACCTTTTGCGTGCCATCCAGATTCAAACGGCTGGATCCGCTGCCCAGCACTTTTTGCACCCCCCGGGGTAAGGCTATGGATGGCAAGTCCAATACAAATTCTCCGATTAGCCCGCTGGTGGCGGTTTCGGCTGTACTGGTATATTCCTTGACTCTGGCATTCAGTGATTTGCGGAAAGTATATCGCTGCATATTGCTCAGGTATTGATCAAAACTGAGTGGAACCGGCGGATGCAGATTGAGGCCTTCTACCAGGGTAAAGACTATCACTCGCTGCGTAGCAAAATCAACCTCTTCTTTGCGGCTGATCTCCAGGGCAGGGATGGCGTATGGCTTTTGCCTATAGACGTTTAAGCCCTTATCAAGCTTGTATATATCCACGCGGTTGTGCACGAGGGGCTGATACCCCTGGATATAAAGCCTGGGGCCAAAGGTCTCGGCTCCCAATAGAACCGGGATAAGGGTCAAAAGCAATAGCCAGCGTTTATGCATACATTATTTTGATTCGTTTTGAATCAAACTCTTCATAGCCAGATAAAAGCCATCCAGAGTGAGGTTTTGATCCACTATATAGTCGGTGGAGCACATTGGGGCGATTACGTTGGCCAGACCTCCTGAAAGTACTGTTTGAAAAGGCCCGTACTGTGCATAGTTTACTTTGATTTCCGAAATAAAACCTCTCAACATCAGGGCATGCCCGGTAATGATTCCTGAGAGCAGCGCATCGCGGGTGGTATTCCCCAAAAGCTGCGAAGGTGCCTGCAAGACCACGTTGCTCAGCAGTGCTGCTTTTTCAAAAAGGTGACTTGCAGCTGTCATGATCCCCGGGGCGATGACCACTCCCGCATAAAGCCCGTCTTTGTCGATCAATTGGATAGTGGTAGCTGTACCCAAATCTACCACCAGAGTAGAGCCATGGTACTTTTTCCAGGCTGCAAAAGCATTGCCAACCAAGTCTGCACCCACCAAAGAAGGATCCTTGATAAGATATCGCAGTCCCAGCGGAGAAAGCCCGGTTATCTCATAGACTTTCGCACTGGAGCGAGTCTGAATCATAGCCTTGAAAATCTTGCCCATTTTGGGCACAACGGACCCTAAGGCCACATATTTAAACTCTCTAAGAGAGTAGTCGCTCATCGCAGCCTCAAAGCTACTATATAGGTCATCCACCGTAGAATCGGGATCGGTTTTTATCCGATATCGATTCTTCTGTATATCCTGTTCATACACAGCGCAGACCATATTGGAATTCCCAATGTCCACTACCAGGGTGAGGTCAGTATTCGCACTATTCGGCATAATCCCCGCTCAAATAAGATTTTGTGAAAACAAAAAACAAAAGATATACGACAGCATGCTAAAATGCTGGATAGAGAAATTATGTCAATGGATTTATCGCTATCTTAGCAAGTTTAAGTCCCGTACGCTCTGATTTGTGGATACTTTTCTACTTTATGGCAGGATAAAAAGAACTCAGATTCCCACGCTCGAAGCCAGGGTAACTAAAGCCATCAGAGCGTTAAAGAGCACCTTAAAATCGCTATGGCTATAGCTGATGGCTTTTCCATCCAAACGCTGTACATCAGGCATCAAACAGGCCACATCCGCCATCGCGGTGGAGTGCAATTCTATCTTCAGCTCGCAAGGCGTAGCAAAGCTAAATATCGGCAAATCCTTTTTTCCCAAAGCGGAGTGTATCTTCTGGCTCAATTCTTCGTTTACCTGTAGGACGGAATAGCTTTTGGCGGCAAACTTGCTGAGGCCTTCTTTTGTAGTCACATATTCCAACCATGGCATTTGGGGCATAAGCTCGCTTCTCAAAGCCAGGTCTCCGCTCACTACAGCCACGGGAACCTTGTGATAACCTGCATAAGCTGCGTTTATCAGCGCCTCGTTCATCGGCTGGCCATTGATCCAGATCTTCTGAATCCGGCTATTGGAATAGGTGTGGTCCATATTGCCTTTCAGGGCTCCGGTTCCGGCGTGATATCCCAAAAGAAAGACCATAGCGTAGCTGTCATCAAAGCCGGGCATCATATACTCCGGACGGGGGTCTCCGCTGATCAAACTGATGCGTGGGTCCAGGCGGGTGATCTCATAGCTGAGATTATCTCCGGCAGCGTGCGAATCTGCGATCACAACCTGGGTGATAGTATCTGCCTGCTTGCTACTTAAAATGGCCTTGATCGCTGTAGTGATATGCTCTGTCATACAGGCACGTACAGCAGGACGGTCGATCTTCTCATGCTCCCAGTTAAAGGTTCCGGGGATGCCTTCCATGTCTATAGAGATAAAGATTTTCATGTCATTTCCTTGGCGAGCTCTGCGCCCAGCCTGAGATTGTTTTGCAGTAAAGCCAGATTTGCCTTTACGCTCCTGCCCTCGGTGGATTTTGCCAGATGATCCAGCAGATAGGGAGTGAGAGCCTTGCCCGAAATGCTTTTGGCATCTGTGATAGCTTGCTGGATGAAGGGCTCGATTTCCTCAAAAGGAATTTCGGCTTCCGCAGGAATGGGATTTGCGATCAGCATACCGCTATGCACCCCTTTCAGAGCCTGCATCAGATTGAAAGCCTGCACCACGCTTTGAGCACTATTTATTTGAGTTACTCTATGTCCGCTTTTCCGAGAGTAAAAACTGGGAAACTCGCTGGTCTGCCAACCATAGACCGGCACCCCTTCTGTCTCCAGAGCCTCCAGAGTGGCGCCTATATCCAAAATCGCTTTACATCCTGCACAGACCACGATTATAGGAATCACAGACAAAGCTTTGATATCCAAAGATATATCCCTGCTATCCCGCCAGCCTCTATGCACGCCGCCGATCCCGCCGGTAGCAAAGACCCTGATGCCCGCCTGATATGCCAAAGCCATGGTAGCGGAAACCGTGGTTCCGCCACTTTTCTTCGCAGCAAGCGCCAGGCCCAAATCCCGCAGATTAAGCTTCATGATCTCTTCTTTGCCCGTCACCTTTGTCCTCAATAAATCGATGTCCTGCTGTTCAAGGCCGATCAAAGCCTGTCCGTTCAGCACGCAGATAGTGGCGGGAGTTACCCCCTGCTTTTCCGCTTCTGTTTCCATATCGGTGAGATACTCAAGATTTTGCGGATAAGGCAGGCCGTGGGTAATCACGGTAGATTCCAAAGCCAAAACCGGTTTACCCGTATCTATAGCTTGGCGAACTTTGGAGGAGATTCTCAAAGGGAAGGGTTTCATGCGAGGGTTATCTTTGGGGGAGGGAGATTCGCAAATTTGTTTTAGTTGCTGGCTATATCTTTTTTGTTTTCACTATTCTCGGAATGAAGCACGTAAACTTCTACTTCAGCCACACCGGGACGTATGAGCCCGATCTCTTTGGCAGCAGCAAAGGAGAGATCAATGTCTCTGCCGGGAGGATAAGGCCCGCGATCATTTACGCGAACTTCTACCGATTTGCCGTTGCGGGGGTTGTTTACAATCAATTTGGTATCAAAGGGGAGGCTTTTGTGGGCGCAAGTCATCGCATACTGGTTAAATATTTCACCACTTGCGGTCTTGCGACCATGAAAATAACTACCATAGTATGATGCTACCATGGCCTGAGGCCTATTCCCCGGGGGTTCCTGCACGTGAAGTGAATCCAAGACCAGCGCTGCTTGATCCTGGCTGATCTCCTCACTGCCTATTCCTGTCACGGACTCCGCGATCACAGGCCCTATCAAGAGGACTTGCAATCCCAAAGCGGTGATCAGAAGTTTGTTCCTGAATTTTCTCATATTTTCCTTGTTTCTTTCTTCTTTAGTATTTCCGGTGACAGTGATATCTGGTGGATGATCTGTCAAGATAAAAAAGCAATATTTTAGGCTATATGCATGTTATAATGCACTTTAGCTATGATTAGGATGAGGCGGAATTTTTCAGGTCTTCATCCTGAACAAGTATTTGAAATCGGCCGATAATTGTGCACACCGATGAATTCAGAGCTCTTCTTGGAAAAATCCACTTAATATGAATAGATGAAACGATGTAGTCGCTTATGCAGTACGACATTATGCGCAAAATATTGAAAAGCATCTAGTTCTGCTAAAGCTGTCTCTCCCGTTTGATGTCGTGGATATATCGTGGAAATAGCAGTAATAAATACTCTTATATGCACGTTATATGCAGGGCAAGCAATAAGGAAGGGACACTGCAAGTTACGGGATGGAGATTCTGAAGGGAAATCAGGATCTGAAAGAATGCAGAAAATGCCTGTACAAGATTTAAGACATTCCCCCAAAATATTGAGCTATTCTTTTGATAATAAATTCATTGGCTTTATCTTAGCTTGCATCCATGTCCATATATTTCAGTTTATATCTTTAGCACTTAAGATTATTGATTCCGACTGAATATGCTTCTAATCCGAGTCCCATTGACGGAATTTCAGATAGAAAGCTACAGCTACACAATAACTAAGAGTCCTGTAGGGACGATATTTCAGATAGAAAACACACAACCACAAAGGTCTGAGTCCTGTAGGGACGCCATTTCAGATAGCAAGCTACAGCTACACAATAACTAAGAGTCCTGTAGGGACGATATTTC
>Ga0265293_10013326_pt1 | contig 10690 bp, 8 predicted proteins | sample Munlanlewell138R_FD_192505 | JGI IMG/M metagenome (GOLD analysis project Ga0265293, IMG submission 192505) | Leachate microbial communities from a municipal landfill in Southern Ontario, Canada - Leachate well 138R | ecosystem: Engineered > Solid waste > Landfill > Unclassified | place: Canada... | reverse complement strand
ACCCTGATTAACAGAATTATGCCATGTGGAATCCTTTCACCAAAAACCGTAAATACCTCATTAGTTATATGGCCGTTTGGGCGATGCTTATGCTTATCCAGACGGTCATTCTCAACTATTACCAAGGGTTAAAGCTCACCTCAAGTATCAATGATGCGGTGATTTTTAATGGGCTGCTTGCGCTGATTGGCCTCAACCTTTGGAATGTGCTGAGATTTAACCTGAAAGATCAAAAAAACACCTTCGACCTGATTGTCAATCACTTACTAGCCGCTATTATCACTATCACAATCTGGCTGGCTGCCGGTTATTTTTTACTCAAAGCCCTTGAATCAGAAAATATCGAATACCTCAACTTTCTTGAATATTCATTGCCCTGGCGCGCCATAATCGGCTCCTTCTTTTACCTCATTTTTGTGCTTATCTATTATATGATGTTGTATTATGAAGATTTGCAGCAAAAACTACATGTGGAAGCCGAACTCAGTAGCTTGGTGCGCGAGGCCGAGCTAAGTGCGCTGAAATCGCAGATCAACCCACATTTTTTGTTTAACAGCCTCAACTCCATTAGCTCACTCACCATGACTAGTCCCGAAAAAGCACAGGAAATGGTTATCAAGCTGTCCGACTTTTTACGCTATTCGCTGAGCCACGACCGCAACGAAACCACCACTTTTAAGAAGGAACTCGAGAATATCGAACGCTATCTCGACATCGAAAAAATACGTTTTGGCCACCGCCTGAAATACCAAAAATTCGTTCCCGATGCCTGCCTGCAAGCTACTATTCCTAACATGATTTTGCAGCCGCTTTTTGAGAATGCCATCAAGCACGGCGTATATCAAAGTACCGAAGAAGTGCTTGTGGAGCTGCGCTGCGAACCCAGCAACGACTTTCTGGAGCTGCATATTCTCAACGATTTTGATCCGGAAGCTATCAAGCCAAAAGGCGAAGGCATAGGCCTGAAAAATATCCGTAAACGGCTACAGCTTATCTATCAACGCGCCGACTTGCTGGAAATCAGGCGTGGCAAAATTGAATTTGAGGTGATCCTGCGCATCCCGATACAAAAAGTCCAAAAATAGTTAAGTTTGTTCCTAAAAAACCACCAGATGAAAGCTGCCATTCGCACCCTTATTATCGAAGATGAAGCTCCCGCTCGTATGTTGTTGCAGCGCTTTTTGGCCGATCATCCGGCCATAGAAGTGATAGGCGAATGTGCTGACGGATTTAGCGGCCTCAAAGCCATTCACGACAACAAGCCCGACCTGTTGATTCTCGATATTCAAATGCCTAAATTAACTGGATTTGAGCTGCTTGAGCTGCTAGAAGACAATGTGCCGGAGATTATTTTTACCACGGCTTACGATCAATATGCCATCAAAGCTTTTGAAATGAATGCCGTGGATTACCTGATGAAACCTTTTTCCAAAGACAGGCTGCATCAGGCTATCGACAAGGTAATAGACCGTTTTAGCCATAAAAAACATGAACAGTCGCCCCTGAAAAAGCTGGTAGAAAATCTGCACGAACAACAGGACATCATCGAGCGTATCGTGGTGAAAAACGGCACGCAAATACATGTTATTCCCAACGAGGACATTATTCAACTTGAGGCGCAAGATGATTATGTGATGATTCACACCGCTGGAGGCCGTTTTATGAAAAAAGAAACGATGGGTTTTTTAGAAGAACACCTGCCTGCTGACAAATTTATTCGCATTCACCGTTCGCATATTGTGCAAATCAAACACATCAAAAAGATGGAACAATATGGGCGCGAAAGTTATATGATTATCCTGTCAAACGGCAATCAAGTTAGCCTCAGCAAAAGCCGCATCAAAGACCTGAAACGCGAACTAAACTTTTAAAACCTTAGCTTTTGTCTGCTTTTGCTGGCTTCAAGCTCAGGTAAAGCTCTTCTAATTGTGCCTCAGCAATTCGCGAAGGCGCGTCAATCATCAGATCACGTCCGCTATTATTTTTCGGGAAAGCAATCACATCACGGATGCTATCGAGGCCGGCAAACATCGCCGTAAGCCTGTCAAATCCGAGTGCAATACCTCCATGAGGCGGCGCGCCAAATTCAAAGGCATTCATCAAAAATCCGAACTGATTTTGGGCTTCCTCATCAGTAAATCCGAGTATGCTAAACATCCTGCGCTGCAAATCGCGATCGTGAATACGGATGGAACCGCCTCCAATTTCCACTCCATTGATAACCATATCGTAAGCGTTGGCGCGTGCTTTTCCGGGATCGGTTTCCAGCAGTGCAATATCTTCTGGTTTTGGCGAGGTAAAAGGGTGGTGCATAGCATAATAGCGCTTTGAATCCTCGTCCCATTCCAGCAGCGGAAAATCGGTTACCCACAAAGGTTTAAAAACATTGGCTTTGCGCAATCCCAACTGATTTCCCATCTCCAAGCGCAGCTCATTAAGCTGCTTGCGAGTAGTATTGGCATCGCCAGAAAGAATCAGCAGTAAGTCGCCGGCTTTGGCCTCAAAACGATCGGCCCAGCTTTGCAAGATTTCAGTGCTGTAAAACTTATCTACCGATGATTTGATGCTGCCATCGGCATTCATTTTCACATAAACCAGACCTTTAGCACCTACCTGCGGACGTTTTACAAAATCCGTAAGCGCATCCAATTGCTTGCGGGTATATTCGGCGCAGCCTTCAGCTTTTATACCAACTATCAGCTCGGCCTCATCAAACACCTTAAAGCCTTGATTTTGAGCCAGATCGTTCAGCTCTTCAAAAGCCATTCCAAAACGCAGGTCGGGCTTGTCGGAGCCATAATGTTTCATCGCGCTGGCGTAGTCCATCCGCTCAAAATCGCCTATCTCAACGTCTTTTACCTTGCTAAAAAGATGGCGTGCCATGCCTTCAAAAGTGTTGAGCACTTCCTCCTGTGTAACAAAAGCCATCTCGCAGTCAATTTGAGTGAACTCCGGCTGCCGGTCGGCACGCAAATCTTCATCGCGGAAGCAGCGCACCACCTGGAAATAGCGGTCGTAGCCTGCCACCATCAAAATTTGTTTGAAAGTTTGAGGTGATTGCGGCAGTGCGTAAAATTCATTGGGATTCATACGCGAAGGCACTACAAAATCGCGTGCGCCTTCGGGTGTAGATTTAATCAGATAAGGTGTTTCAATTTCCAAAAAGCCTTGACTATCTAAGTACGAACGGGTTTCGAGTGCTAGCTTGTGACGCAGCATCAGGTTTTCTTTTAGCGGGTTGCGCCGCAAATCTAAGTAACGGTATTTCATGCGCAACTCATCGCCGCCATCAGATTTGTCTTCGATGGTAAAAGGAGGCGTTTTGCTGCCATTAAGTACTTCCAGACTGGCTGGTCTCAGCTCAATATCGCCCGTAGGCAGATTGGGATTTTTCGATTCGCGCTCTACCACTATACCTTTTACACGTATTACATATTCACGCCCCAGTTGGCGTGCCTGGGCCAGCAATTCAGGTGAGCTAACACCCTCTTCCAGAAATATTTGTGTGATGCCATACCGGTCGCGCAAGTCGATCCAAAGCAAGCTGCCTTTGTCGCGTACGCGCTGCACCCAGCCACTAAGTGTTACTTCTTTGTTGATATCTGAAAGGCGCAATTCGCCGCAGGTGTTTGTTCTGAACATAACAATTGATTCAATGAAATTTAGGGCGCGAAATTACAAAAAATGTAGGTGCTAGCTATTGACTAAAGAAGTTGGCCAATTGAATTTGTGGAGAATTGAGATAAGTAGAAACTCCTGCCTGCGATAGCAATGATAACCTTATGTAACATTATGATAATGAAGTGCTAGGAGATTTCTCCCTGCGGTCGAAATGACATGCGTTATCAAATTACAGGAAGGAGGGTGTAGTCAGAAGACGTTGGGCGCGTTGCGCCCAACGTCTTCTGACTACACCCTCCATTTTACCCTCACAGAAATGTCATTTCGACCGTAGGGAGAAATCTCCTGCCTGGAAAAACCTATAAGCACTTTATATAACATATTGAAATATAATAGCTAAGAGGCTTTTCCCTGCGATATCAAGGATTACCTTATTGTTATTGGTAATGTAGCAAATCGAAATGAGGAATCCTTTTGGAATGTAATTTTTAGGTTAAAGCCTTCATAAAAAAATTCATGTACTTTTGTTTCCGACTAAAGCTAATGAAGGATTTAGCAATAGAGATTCATTGAAGCAAGGCTTTGCGGCTGTATAATGCTAAAATGTTTAAACCAAATTATTTTTAGACCTATGAAAAAAATTTCCTTGATTGCCTTGAGTTTACTTCTGTTAACCGCTGCGTTTTTGTGGTTTAATAAGTCCGAAAAGCCTTCGGCTGATACGGTTCGCATAGCTTATGAGCAGCAATTGCACGAGGTGTTGAAGCAATTACCCACCGATTCGCGTGAGCTCGACACCATCAACAAAATGGACCGCCCTGATGTAGCTGCTTTGCAGAATTATTTTCAGACAGTTGACCCGGCTTTGGGCTATGTTCCCGTAAAACGTCAGTATGCCGCTTATGAACGGGCACTTGAGCTGGAGCAGCATGCAATGCGCAATGCGGGAATCACCTGGCAGGGAACACGCGCTGATATGGGTGGCCGCACCCGCGCACTGATGTTTGACCCGAACGATAGCCAAAACAAAAAAGTTTTTGCCGGCGGTGTAACCGGAGGATTGTGGGTAAATTATGATATCCTCGACTTAAATGAAGACTGGGAACCTATCGGTGATTTTTATCCCAATATGGCCATCAGCAGCCTCACTTACGATCCTACTGACCCGATAACGATGTACGCAGGAACCGGCGAATCACAGACCGCCAGGATGATCTACCGCGAATCAACAGGCCTGGGAATGGGTGTTTTTAAGTCGGATGACGGTGGTGATAACTGGGAACTTTTGCCTTCAACTACTGATTTTGCTTATGTGAATGATGTTGCCGTACGCGATGAAAACGGCACTGGTGTTTTGTATGCTGCTGTGGCTTCCGGAAACTACCAGGGCGAAGACCATCAAAGTATGCCTTCCGATGGTTTGTATCGCTCGGCAGATGGCGGTATAAGCTGGGAACAGGTGTTGCCCGAAATTCCTGATAGCCCTGGTGATTTTTATGCTCCTGCTATGATTGAGGTGGCTGCTAATGGCCGTATCTTCGTGGGAACATCCGAAAATCTACAGAAAAAAGGTGGAGCAACAATTCTTTGGTCGGATGAGGGAACCGCGGGAAGCTGGACGGCTTTTACAGATTATAATAGCTCCATTGCTTCCGAAAATTATTACAATATCCCATCACGGACAATCGTAGCCAGCGCCCCCAGCGATCCAAATGTGGTGTATGCGCAATTTGCAGCAGGCTATCTTAATGATCAAAATGGTTTCTACCATTATGAAGGGCGCTATATGGTGAAATCTACAGACGGCGGTGAAAGCTGGACAGCACTCAACAGACCCAGCAATGACTGGAGTACTTTGGCCTGGCATGCTTTTATCTTAAAAGTGCATCCAACAAATCCTAATCATGTATTTACCGGCGGCCTCGACCTGTGGAAAAGCACTAATGGCGGACAATATTGGTCAAAAATATCTGACTGGGCTTTGATGTATTATGGCGGCGGCGATGAGTATGTTCACGCCGATCAACATGCCATTGAATTTAGACCCGGAGATCCTGCTACGGCTATCTTTGGTAGCGATGGTGGTGTTTTTCTTTCAAGAAATACACAACTTAGCATTCCTACTTTTACCGAAAGAAATCAAAACTTCAACACCCTGCAGTTTTATAGCGGAGCTATCAGTCCCATTGCCGGAAGCGAACAGTATATTGGTGGATTACAGGACAATGGCAGCCTAAAATATACCGGCGGCACCCTCGATATCAATGATATGGTGAGTGGTGGAGATGGCGCAACCAGCTTTTGGGACCAAAACGAGTCCAATATTTTTATCACATCAATTTATTATAACCGTTATTACTTTTTCAGAAACAATAATAATAACGATTATATTGATGGCCAATCCGGAACTTTTGTGTCGCCCGCTGATTATGATTATCGTAGCAATATTCTGTATGCTAATGCGGTTGATTTTTTGGGTAATCATGCCGGCCAACTTTTCCGGGTTTCTGGTGTAGGTCAGTCCGTTTCTGGCAGTTTTATCGATTTAGGCACCTTCAACACAGTACCTTTCTCGCATATTGCCTGGTCTAAACATTCTGCATCGCTCAGCAGCAAACTATTTGTGGGTACGGGCGTAGGACGTTTGTATAAAGTAGAAAATGCACAAGCTTTCCCCGAAACTACTGAAATTGGTAGCCCTGACTTTCCACTGGCAAGCGTTTCAGCCGTGTCTGTTGGAGGTTCAGAAGATACGCTACTGGTCAGTTTTTCTAACTATGGCGTGTCGAGTATCTGGATGACTTACGACGGTGGCAACGAATGGATGGAAAAACAGGGTAACCTACCCGATATGCCCGTGCGCTGGGCTTTGTTGCATCCCGATAACTCCGGCCAGGCCATGATTGCTACCGAAACGGGCGTGTGGACAACAAATATGCTGTACGAAGAATATCCCGACTGGTATCCAGCAACAGAAGGAATGGGTAATGTGCGTACCGATATGCTGCGTATGCGCCTGAGCGACAATACAGTAATTGCTGCCTCGCACGGCAGAGGGCTGTTTGCTGCAAGCTGGGAAAAAGACATTTATACTTCATTGGAAAACAGGTTTGAAGCCAAACAAAATGCACTGTTGCTTTATCCCAATCCCGCTGACGATTACTTGAATTTAAGCACTACTGAGATTTCTGGAAAAGCGGAACTATTCGTGTATGATGCCTCCGGAAAAACAGTCATTCAGAAACAGCTAAGTCTGTCGAAAAATAGCCCTTACCGATTGATGCTTGACAAGCTCGTTCCGGGTGTTTACAGCCTGCAACTGCAACAGGCCGACAAACTTTATCAGGAAAGCTTTATCAAAAAATAGATGTGCTGATGAATTGGTTGTTATTCTGGATGACGGTTTACCTTGTTGTTGTTATTGCGTTGGCTATGCGCCATTTGCGCAGCAATAATCCGGAGACTTACCTGGTCAATAATCGCCAAACCCGCCTGATTCCGTTGGTTTTTACTACGCTGGCCACCTTCGTGGGAGGCGGCACTTCTATTGGCCTTATCGCGATGGGATATATTTCCGGATTTGCCGCTGTCGGCATAGGTATTGCTTACGTAGCAGGTTTTATGCTGATGCTTCGCTATGCCGGAAAAATCAGGGATGAAGGAGCACGCGACCGGATTTATTCCTTTCCGCAATACCTTATCGGAAAGTATCTTAGCAAAAATGCTGGCAGCGGAAACCGGAATTTTGGCCGACTTTTTCCGGTCATAGTGAGTGGCGTTAACAGCTTTATTTTCTTCTTTTTGCTGGCAGCGCAATTTGTAGGAATGGCCAGCCTGCTTAAGTTTGGCTTTGGTTTGGGTTATCAGTCTGCTGCGATTATTTCTGCAGTGGTAGTAATTGCTTACACAGCCATTTCAGGGCTTTCAGGCGTGATTTATACCGATATGATTCAGTTTGTGGTAATCTTGCTGCTAATATTCTTCATCTTTTTGCCCGGAATTTGGTCTGATACCGAACAGCTAAGCCGGCTGAGTGAGCTTCCGGCAGAAATGCTCAACGGCAGCTATTACGGCTGGATTTTCCTGATTGGCTTGCTGCTATTTCTCTCGCCTTCGGTGCTGGTGCGTATGGATATCTGGCAGCGGATGCTGGCCGCAGCAGATGCCCGAACGGCAAAGCAGGCAAGCTTTTGGTCAGGCATTGGGATGTTGCCGTTCTACATTATTTTTCCGTTGGTGGGCATGAGTGTACGCCTGATAGCCGGAGGCGAGTTAAACCCCAACGATGCTACTTATCACTTTCTAGAGCGGCACGGGACGCCTTTTTTTCTGGCTTTTGCCGTAACGGGATTGCTGGCCGCGCTGATGTCGTCGGGCGATAGCTTTTTGAATATCATTGCCATTTCGGCGGTGCGCGACTTTGGTGGCAAAAATCAGTACAATGATCCGGCAAAAAACCAGCTGAAAATACGGGTGATGACACTCATACTTGGTTTTGTGGCATTGCTAATCGCGCTTTGGCTGCCCGATATAGTTGATTTGATGGTAGTTGGCATAGGCACCATCGTGATTTTTGTGCCGGTTACACTGCTGGCGCTCAACCGGAAAGAGGTAAGCCGATTTCAGCTTTCGGCATTGTGGAGCGTGGGTTTAGCTTTTGTAGTAAACGTGGGATTTTTTGTCTGGGGCGTTATTTCGCCAGAACAGTTTGAACCCAAATCCTCTTTTATTCCCGCCTTTGTGGTGGCCGCTTTGGTGCTGCTGATCGGCATTAGGATACAGAAAAAGGCCGCGCAATAATTTTAAAAACAAAGGATATGTTATACGTATTTTCGGATGAGCATTTTATGGGCGAAGCCTTGAAGGAGGCGCAAAAGGCAGCGGAGGCCGGCGAGGTACCGGTAGGTGCTGTTGTGGTAAGCGAAAACAGGATCATCGCACGGGCGCACAACCAAACGGAGCAACTGAATGATGTTACTGCCCACGCCGAAATGCTGGCCATTACCGCAGCAGCGAATCATTATGGAAGTAAATACCTGGACAATTGCACTTTATACGTAACGCTGGAACCTTGCCCGATGTGTGCCGGCGCATTGCAACTGGCGCACATTGGCGGACTGGTATGGGCTGCCGATGATCCTAAAGGTGGCTTTCGCACCAAGACTAATGTGCTGCACCCAAAGACGACCGTAAAGCGTGAAATTCGTCAGCAGGAAAGTCTTGTGTTATTGCAGAACTTCTTCAAGGAAAGACGTAAATAGGCTTTGTTACAAAAGATATGAAGATCAGCATTTTAAAGGCTTTCAGGAGTTATTAACCATTGTTGATAACTTTTGTTAATCTGTTGTTAATAAGTCTGTTGCCTTTTCGCTTGACAAAAGTGCTCCGATATAGTATATTTATGTCAGGGATTGAGTAAAGTAGGTGAGATCAATTAAACTGTAGATCAATGCAAAACGTTCTTTAACAGGTTTAATAATCAGAAGAAATTTCACTCAGGTGAAGTTTTCTGAAGAAAAGGTCAAAAAATCCTGAAATGCGCTAAATGACGAGTAAACAATTTGCTAAGCTATAAGAGATAAAGTGCAAGAACTCTTTATGAATGTTTATCTAAGGATGAAAGTAGCATGTATTTAGATGCGACTAAATCAAAATTAAAACTATGAATTATGAAAAAAAGTATCTTATTGTTAATCATAATGCTGAGTGTTTTTTGCAGTTGTAGCCAAAAGGAGGCTAAATTAGATGCTACTATTGACGATGCTATTGTTCAATCTAGAAACTCTAATCAATCATTTATCTCATTTAACCTACCATTTCCAGAAGGAACTTACTTTGAAATAGTTGAATCAGTACTTTATTTTAGTCTCCCGGAAAAATATTATCTCGTTGGTCTAGATGAAAAAGGTAATTATCACAGATCAGCACCAGGGGGCTCGGGTAGTGTGACATGCGAATGTACTGAAGGCAGCGGATGTGATCCCATAAGGCAAGGAAATGATGTTGGTTGTCTTATGAAAGACGGCTGTAGCAAATGCACGAAATCCAGTGTTAGTATAATAGGTGTTTATCAAGATTTGGTAGATATTATTATAATGCATCCTGAAAGTAGTCTGTTTATTTCAGATTTTTCTCAGATTGAAAATCAATATTTTCTTCCAGGCAGTTTTTTAGATTACTTAGAATTTGAAAATATTCTGAATGAAATACGTTTGTCTCAAAGTAAAATGCCAGAATCAGATAGAAAAATAGTTTTTATAAATGCTCATGGATATATACTTCCCATTGAATTAAAACTTGGTGGAGATAATGTTTCGATTGTAAGTGAAGACATTAGCTGTTCATGCAATGTTTCGGGAAGTTGTCCTAAAAAAAAGCATTGGTCTGGAGTTGTTTGGTGCGATTCAGATGATTGCACAAAATGTACAATGAGTGGACTTGCTAGAAATTCGGCTGGAGTAGAGAAGTTTTTTTCTTCAGCAACAGGCAAAATTACCTTGAAATAAGGTTTAAGTTTGTCAAATACCACTCAAATTTGCAAGAACTCATACAACTACGGTTGATGAAGACTTAACCGGAAGTCGATTAGACAAAAATAGATTTCCGGTTTTTTTATTGGTGTTGTTTTGGACATTGGACGACGTAATATATTGTAAATCAAGATTTACCTATGAGAAAATGGATGCTAATAGGCATGGCCTTAATACAGCTTACCGCTTGCTATGGGCGAGCGATGGCTGAAAACGATACTGTTTCAAAGAAACTCAACAAATATGTTTTGGGGTTCGTTCCATCAAAAGCCAATAATATCTACGGAATTGCGATTGGCCCTTTGGGTTCCGAAATAATATGCAATAAACCCTACACCAAATATTCCCATGGTCTGAACCTTCAAATACCTGGTCAGGGCTTCATCCAATCGTTTTACATTTTCAATTCTCCATTCAAAAAGGCATACAATGGATAATCCGGACTAAGCTGACCCCCCTTCACCGGCGAAAATAATAGTTGGATTTAGGCTTTTTTTTACTTTTGAGAGGCTGACAATCCGGCAGATGCTGACCCCCTA
>Ga0265293_10013325_pt1 | contig 10690 bp, 11 predicted proteins | sample Munlanlewell138R_FD_192505 | JGI IMG/M metagenome (GOLD analysis project Ga0265293, IMG submission 192505) | Leachate microbial communities from a municipal landfill in Southern Ontario, Canada - Leachate well 138R | ecosystem: Engineered > Solid waste > Landfill > Unclassified | place: Canada... | reverse complement strand
TTTGTGTATCAGCCATCGTCGGCACCACCAATTATTGCTGTTTGGCCGCGCCGTGGCTTTTGAAAGGGGGTTAGTATTCCCCGAACGATACAGTTTCGTCAACCACGGGGCTGCGGCCTAGCAACTTGTCAATTTCGCGTTCACGGTCGCCTTCCTGCACCCATTCTTCGTCAGTCAGGCCGTCGCCGCCTTCGGTTCCTGTCGTCTCAATCTGTTCCATGACGGAATCAAATTGTTTCTTCGGTAGCGACAAAAGCCAAATTTCCAAAGCCTCTGCGTTTGACAGGCTCGATTCTGACACGCCCTTAATTCGCGCCGCGTCTTTCACCAAACTTGACCACGCATCGTCCCGTTTCGACTTCACCCGTTTCGGGGTTTCTGCGAAAGTACCTGTCGGTGTGCGACCTCAGCGCGTTGTACAGTTCGCCAATCAGTTCGGGCGGCAACTCTCGTCGGGGTTTCTTGTACCACCACGGCGGGGCTGCATCGATCTTGCCTTCAACCTTCTGGAACATGACAATGCACATTGCGTATGCGTCGAACATTGCTTGTTCACCGGGCGAAAGTAGGTGAATAGGCGCGCCACCACACAAACGCAGTTTCATTTGACTAGCAAGCATGTCATCGTCGGATGTTATTAGGCGGAGTATGAAATTGCCTTCAAACGGGTCGCCGTTGATGTCCGTGATGTACACGGGCTGTACAACCTCGGCAGGCTCCAATTCGACATTTTCTGGAATGTCGATTTTGTTGGCAACCAAGTCTTCGGCTGTTTGTGGGATTCTTTTGAGTTCCGGGGTATCTGCTGGCATTTTGACTTTCAATGCTCCATAGTAACAAGGTTACTTCACAGTATAGCAATCATGCCAACGATTTCAAGCCCGTATGTCTGTTATAAACCATACAGGTTCACAGTGGCGATTAGGTTCCGGTCTTGATGGAGATTTTGCGGGCGACAAAGTTCATGCCGTCCACAAACAGCGACCGGGGATTGCCACCGAAGGACTGCGCCCCGTCCGGCTTTGCGCCCTCAATCTGAATCTTGACCTTCCCCGTCACGCGATCTTTAATAGCAAACGACAGTTCGGGGAATTCAATCAGCGACATCGTATCCATTGCCGGTAGTAATCCGAGGTCGATAAGACTCTCGCCCAGCTTGGAGATTGAACCCACGCTGAATGTGACGTTGGAGCCAACCGTAACGATAGCCGTCGGAACAGCCTCGCCCATTTCTTCGACGGCCACGTTGATGATGTTGTACGAGCCGGACAGGTTTTGACACCGCCCAACTTTCGTAGTACCGAAGTACACTTCCGCCCGTGCGCCGCTGAAAATATCTTTTGCCGGATCAGCCATAATTCACCTTCCTGCCACGGTCGGTTAAACCGTAGTGTTCAATGTAATCTGAATCCACAGCCTTTCAACGGCCACGGTAACGTTAACGGAAACCAGTGTCTTTTCACCGGACGGTGTAAGAACCAGCGAAGACTCATCCCAAGCCACGATAATGTTGCTGTCAACCATTTGGTTCAAAATAGCTTCAATCGCGCCTTGCAGTATGGATTCTGGCACGGTCGTCGATTGACCAACCGCCGCTTCCGTGTTTTCACGCAAGGTTGTCGTCGCAAGCAGGGTGGTTTCCACGGCCAGCCGCGAAGAATACTGCGGGTCGGTTCCGAGGTACGACGTATTGCCACGCGCCACGCGGAATCCCGTCTTCGTCTTTTCCAACACGGTGTATCCGTGTTCAATCAGCCATTCGAGGTCGTGTTGCGCCGTCCAGTTCGTAGCGCCAAACGCGGAGCCTGACACCGGGGGCTTTTCCACAAGTTCAATGACGTTGTTCGCAAGCGCCCATGTGATGCCGTAATCGGGACTGCGACCAGCCTGCAAAGCAGCAGTAAGCATCGCGGTCGCGCACGGGTCATAACTCGTCAACACACTGGATTCGTTGTAAGCCTTGATTCCCTGGCAATGAATCGAAGCCAACCTGCTATTCACAGCCAGCGACAGCGCGCCAAGAGTGCCCGTAGCAGTACCCTTCGATGTGGCAAGCGGCACAGCGATGGAGCAAGTCCGTTCGCCCTTACCTTCAAGGGTCATCGTTTCGCAGTGTTCCAGAACAAGCGCGTTGTACACGGCGGAAGTTGTCCACGGTACAATTTCGTTAACCGTTTCGGTTTCCATCGCGGCAAGGGCTTCCGTCCAATCGGTAGTACCCGTCGCGCCATCGGAGCCACCGACAAGATTTGTGTAGGCTATATTCGCCGGGACATCCACACCGGTTGAAGCCATCGTCGCTTCCACGATACCGATGTTTTGGTTGATTTTCTCCATCAGGTCGAACAGGTTGGCATCGAATTCAGCAACGGTGGTGATATCTACCGCCGACGCACTATCCATGTCTTCCACAAGGAACGTGGAACGGGCGGAAAGTGCTGTAGCCGCGAAGCCACGCGCCGTCTTTTGGTTGATGCGGTCGATAACTGACGTGGCGGTATTGTAGGTTGCGACAGCGGAAGCAGTATATTTGGTCAGAGCAAAAGCGTAACCTGTAAAGGTCGCATCACCCTCTAGTGCATCGTCAGTGTCAATCGACGTGATCTCTGACCACGAACGGGCAGTTGTTGCGCTGTCAGCGGACAAAACATTCAACGTTTCGGTAACTGTATCACCAGCGCTTTCGGTCAGGTAATCTTCCTTCAAAACGCCTGTAAATATTACGTCACGCGCAGCACCGGCTGTTTGCGCGCCAATCGCAACAGTCACGGGGCCGTCAAAGGCCATCCACGTTGACGGGTCGCGGGCAATGTCGGTCGGAGCAGTAAAAGCGTAGGAAACGGACGTTGCGACATCACCATCAGCCGCGTTAGGGGCAATCGTCGCTTCGACAGCCGTAACAGCCCATCCTGCTGGTTTCGCGACAAAGGTGTCATCATACAGCAGGCTGACTATCGGAAGGTTGCCGCCTTCAATTTCGTATTCCACACCAGCATACTTCGCGGTGAACAATTTAGCTGTAACGTCATCAACGCCCGTTTCAACCTTCACCTGAATGTCATTACCATAAAGCCCCCAATCGGAAGCGTTAATGATCAATGCGCCAACAGCACCAACATCATTCAGCGTAATGGTTGACTGTGTTGCGGGATTGACCCGGCAAAAGACAACGCTGCCAGCGCCACCGAGAGTACGGCGGGGCGAAGTGCCGGGTTTGCCGGGACTGAAAAGAAGCTTACTCCAAATCCAAGCCAGATTCGCGGGGAGGTTTGCCGTCAAATCACCCGCCGATGTAGCACTCCACGGCACTTTGGGCTGACCGCCACGGCTCGCTTCGTACATGACGCCGATAATGCCACGTTCGGCATCACCACCGCTTTGAAGCGCCGATGTTGTAACGGTAACGGACGTTCCCGGCCTGTACTGCCGCTGCCCGCGTGAATTAGTGGTGTATGTTGCCATAATCTCTTTCGACCTCCAAGTGTCGTCAGCCCGCGTTTATTCGACGTTAGCGACCGGCACAACCCCGCTGTTATTCAGCGGTGGTTCTAAATCTATTATCCTTTTCAGGTAGATTTCGACAACAGCCGGTATGTATTCGCCATCCGGTAATGTGTTGACGGCATCGACCTGTTCCAACACTGTGTATGTGTACGTCCGCACCCAAACGTCATTCGGCAAGCCAACATCCGTGGGCGACAGGTCGGACGCATCATTGAACAACATGTTCGCAAAGCCGGAATCCAACATTCGCCGCTGTGCAATCAATGCTCCCTGTCGAACCAGTGTGCTGTAAATATGACCCATTTCGTCGTTCTGCGCGATTACATACACGCCAACTGTTGACTGTGAAATATCGCCCACAACCTCCATCATGTCGCCTTCGTCATCGTATGATTCAGTCATGCCGACAGCTTGGCCCATATGGTCTTCAACGACAGTTTCGTTTAACAGGATGACGGAAACAATCGGGGGTTTTTCATCTACACGAGGATAGCCTCCATAGACTTTCAAGCCGTTGTTGCCACTAAGAAAAGATTTGCGGGCGCGGGCGCGGATTTCGTCTGGATAAATACGAAGCGCGGAATCCCATGCTGCTTCGTTATTTTCAAGGTAGTCAAACCACGCTTTCAGAATTATTGCAAGCGCGTAGTCTGGCGGGCCTATATGTGTAACTGTTCCCATGTTAAACTGAATCCCCTTTTGTCAATACGGGCGCATGATGTTGTCTAGTTGCATAGCAAGGACTTCGGGCGCTTTCCGCTCGATATAAGCCACAACTTCCATCGCAAGGTTTCTTGCTTCAAGCCGTCCCTGCATCCATGACGCATTCCCGTCTTTCTTATCCGATATGGTGCGGAACATTATGTACTGTGAACTAGAATTGCCACGAATTCGATACATGCCCGCAAACAGGCCGGACTTGTGTAATGACTTTTCCTGGTTGATCAGTCTCAGCAATGGCCCGCCTTCGCCCTTCTTTATCGACGTGCCCCAATTCACGGTGCGGAACCGGACATACGTTTGTCCGCCCGCGCCCTTGAATGTCGATTGCTTTTGTGTCAAACCTTGCGATTCTTGTAACTTCGCCAAAGTCTTTGACCGAAGTCGGGCAACTTGGCGTTGCGTTAACATGTTTTCTTTCAAATACGCTGCGCCCATAATTGGGTTTGAACGGCCCGTAGATTCGGCCGTTGACCGCCGAAATGGAATTACACGATACCTTGTACCATCCTTACTGAATTGAATTGCGTTGGAACCCGGTCGGCGATTATTCAAAAGATTCTGGCGTAAATCTTGCCCCTCCGACCCATGTTCAATCATGTTCGCCAAAATGCCATCCGAGGACTTGTTTTCCAATGAAAGAGATTGTCCAAAGTCTTCGGTTTCCACCATTTCGATGGAATTTTCATAAGCGCGTTGGCTTGTGCGTAGTCTTTCTTTCGCCAAACCAATCCATTTCCCACGAGCCATGTGTGCAAGTACGGCCATGTGGTCACGAAGTTCACGGGAAGGGCCATCGGGTCGGCGGGGGATACCAGCGCTTTCAAGCAGGAATGGAAGTTCCGCAAACTCGATTTCGCCGGTTTTACTGCCACGGGCCATGATTGTATCCTACGCGCCAACATCCAGCCGGAGGTCGGTTTCAAGCATTGCTTTGAATTGCACCGGCATCGCATGATGTGTACCCGGCGCAGATTTAAAATAATTGGAAGTGTCGCGAATGGTGTGTGTCCATTCGGACACACGGTAAATTGGTCGCGTGACATACGAAACGGTAAACATCCCGTCTAATCCCGGAGTGACCGACGTGCTATGCCCGAGGCCGTCATTTTTCAGATCTCCAATGGCCCAATTTAACCGCCCCTCGCCGGTAGTGGAGTCATAATCAACAGTAAAATCGACACCCTCTACCAATTCCGGGCCGGGATACTGCGAGTCTGCATCTTGTCCGCGCACATACGTTACTCCAACAGAATACTGTGTGTTAACGTTGTTTGAATCGCGGTAAGTAATGGTTTGCGGGATTATCGGTACATTCAACGGTTCATAGGCTGTATCATCTTCCAAAACTGCCCGAGGAGCCTTACGACGCATGATTGCGCTTATCCGCATACGGCAGTTTGTCAGCGTTATCCGGTCGTACTTCGTGGGGCAGTGTTCCGCCCGCGCCGATACGATCACTTCCCCTTCTTCAAGTGTCCGGGGCTTTTCAATCCATCGCACGTCCGCGCCAATCTGCTGAATCAGTATCTTCGTATCCTGTGCGTGATGGAAAATGAAACCCCTTCCGCCGCATACCGGGCAATCCGATATGGGGTTGTCACGCGACGTGTTTGCGGAGCATGGACATCGTGAAGCCATTTCCCACCGCGCCATGACGCCCTCAGATTCAATCAATTGAATCAGTTGCATCGGGTCAATCGTTGGATTCGTGACCTTCGTTGACCATGTGACGGGGAACGGATTGTATGCCGGGTCTATACTTACCATCCAAGCACCTGCACGCCGTTGTATTTTCGGAACAGAACCGGCAACATTCTGTTGATGTCTTTTTGAAGCTGAATAATACGCGCGCCATACCCGGCGTTTGTCGGGCTGGACGTGGTTCCAATGCTTGCGGAAATGCCGTCGATTGACGTACTCTTGTTTGCGATACCAGCGCCGATAATCAAGTCACCGGCTGTGTTCAGGATATGGATGGACGCGGCCTTGCCAATCAGATCCATCAAATCCCAATCCATGTCAATGGTAATCGGGTCGCAAAGTTGGCCGCTGAATGTAACAGTGTGGTCATCCCATCCCGTCCACAGAACTTTTTTCACCTGCGACCAAGCGTTTTCAGTCGTTGCAGTTGTTGACCCTATCGGTATCGTAACGGTTTCCGGGTCAAACGCAGCACCTAACCTGCCGACGCCATCGAAAGGCTTGCCGTCTTCAAGTCGCCAACCGTACACCGTGAATGTCCGTTCAACGGTCGCTGGGGCGCTTAACGTAATCGTCAAATCACCCCAAACATGCTTTGCATCGCCTTCAGTATTAACATAGTTAGGAACCCACGAACCAGCGCTGGACGCGATATCTGCCGCATTCAAATCAGATAACGATCCTTGCGTTTCAAAGCCCGCGACGTAATCCACTTCCCAAATACCGGGCAGGTTGGAATTTCCCTGTTGTGCCATGTATAGCTGGTACAAGGGGTAGGATTCGATATTCGCGCCGCCAGCGCCGCTTGTTGCGGGAACGAACTGCAACTGATTGTCGCGTACAATAAACCAATCACCGGGCCAGTTGATAACCGGCGTACTGTTACCCAACACCCATTTCACCTGCGTAATACTTTGCACCTTGGCATCGGGCAGGGTTATCGGGTGGTAGTTCGACAGCGAGCCGCCAGAAAAGTCCAAGCGGGCCGAACAATCCGTTTTGTGGATGTTAATGCCTAGAACACTCTCCGCCCATGCCAATGACGCCTTTAACGGCATCTGAAACACCTCTGGCGGGTAGTAATTGCCGTCATCGTCCGTCAGGTTAAGTCCCGTCAGGTACGTTTTGACAAGCCATTCTGCGGTAAGGGGGATTGAACTACGGTAAGCCATTGCACACACCCTAACGGTGGAAGTTTAGGCCACCGCGACGTAAAGGTTCACAGGAGCAGCCACAACGCCGGAAACCGCTTGGATAAACACCGTGCGATTGCCAACGTTCACTATCGTTTCAACATCGTTCGATCCTGTGAATGTGACCTGCCGAAGCAGAATCCAATCAGGGTCGGTTGCGCCTGTCAAACCCGACCGTACCCAAACACCAAACACCGTATTACCCGCAGCACCCGTGTAAACCGGGTAAAGCGCCACACAGTCAAGCGTCCGGGTCGGGTCGTCTTCGGTTGCACAAATTAATCTGTCGTCATCGGGCGCTGTCACGTTGGGACTGTCATCAACAGCCGTAAGTGCAAACATGCCGCCTTCCGAATACGATGGTTGAAGCATCGCAGACGCGACCACCAAAGCGCCGGAATCTTGCGCTAAAGCCCGTCCAATATGTTGGCTTGACCACTTTCTGCGTATGGAGTCGCTCATTTTGTATTACTTCCCCCGCTTTCCGGCTGGACGACCACGTTTCTTTTGTGCGCCGCTACTAACCCGCGCTATGTGCCTTTTGTCAGCTGCAACATCAACGGTTTTCGCTTCGGTTTCATCTTCGGTTTCATCTTCGTCTTCGTCGGTTTCTTCGTCGGCGTCAACGTCTTCAGTTGAATCGACTTCCACTTCAGCGGGCGATTCCATAACATCGGATGGATCAGCCATGACACAGAAACCAGCAACTTTCGCTAACTTATCAGCTTCCGCTTCCGTCAGATCCAACACGATTCCATAAGAATTGATCTTACGGGGCGCGTCAGATACGACAATCTCGCAGTCGCGAAAAGTCTTGTGTTGAATCGTTTTCATTCGATTTGTTCCTATCGGGGCAGGGAACCAACCGAACCGAAGTCCGGTCGGAACCCCTAACCCCAAAGGTCAGACTACGAACACTTGACGTTCTTGAACCGAACCAGCGCCGGAACGCCGTTGATCGCGCAGCCGAACAGGGCGAACGCGAACGGACGGGTCAGTTGAACCTGCGGGAGCGGGATCATGCTGTACGGCATCATTTCACGCCACATGACAACATCCGGCGACGGGTCAATCAGGAACGCATCGGCGGTGCCGGGGATTTCCTCGTTGTAATCAACAAACGTGGTTTCCGTCACACCGCCAGCACAAGCGACTTGCCCGATCAGATACTTGTCACCTGCGCCACGGTAATCGCGGTAAATGTTGTAGAACTGGACGCCCGTGTTGGCGGTCGCGGCGATTGTGATCGTCACCTTCTCGCCCTCTGCCACGACAACAGGGGTAAATGCTGTCGGGGCCGAAGCGCCGGAGTACAGCGTGTTACCAACAGCCACAACACTGTAGTTGTAGGTCGCGGCATCAGCAGCGGCAAATTTCGACGCGGCATCTGCACCGGCCACAATCGAAGTTTCGGTCGGGGCGGCAGGAGCGGTGGACGAAGTTGCAGCAACGTGAACCAGCTTTTTCCGGGTCGGGGACAGGAAGTAGCTGTAATTCACGTCAACTTGGCCCATCTGAGTAAGGATCTGCTTGACAGCAGCGCCAGCCTGACGCGGGATTTCCTGCCCGTTCGTGTACATGGCCTTCACGCGGTCGCCATGTTCATCCGCGAAAATCTGTCCAACCATCGTCGGTGCCCACAGTTGGGTCGCCAGACGTTCAAACACGTTGTCGTGAACGGCAACCTGCGACATGCCAACTTCGGACATGGACAGGTTATCGCCGCGCTTATCAACAACCTGCCACGCGGCATTGTTGTTCAGGTTCGCGGTCACGGCGTCAGCGACAAACTTCTTCATGCCGTCGATGCTGTAAGTGTTCACGGACGAATCACCGTAGAACATCAGTTGTTCGAGACGGTTGGAAATGTGCGTATTCGCATCCTGCACGATCTGGCTCTTAATGGAGCCGCCAGCAGCGAGCGAATTTGCAATCAGTTCGGCCTGCATCGTCATCGAACGCTGTTCGGCCATCCACCGCATCTTCTGGTAATGCGGTGTGAAGGTGGAGTCGATGGTCGGGCCAGCGGAGCCTTCCGCCTGCGTCACGTTGGCAAAGGTGTCACCAACGCCGGTCTGCTTGCGGTATTCAACAACGGTGTTGTTCGCGGGCTTGGAGTTCTTCCAAACCTGATTCCAGAAACGCGCCATGCCGGGGTGTTCGGTCTGGACAATCAGTTGATCGATGATTTCCTGACGGAACAGGGGCGAGGCAGTACCGCCACCGGCATACGTCGGAACACCGTGGCCCGCGTCCATAGCCTTGCGGACTTCTTCAAGGGCGGGAAGACCATGATAGAACTTAGGGTCTTGGCCGTTAAGCCCGTCGAAACCGGCATTAAGTCCAAAATTCTCAACACCAAATACGTTCATTTTATTTTCTCCTGTTGTCAATTCGCAAAAGGTTTGTGCTATCCAAGCAACTAACCAGCGATTGCCTTTTCGAGAACATCCTTGTCAACACTCAGCCCGTTAATCGAAACCTCGGTGCAAAGTGTCGCCAACCTTTGATGTTTCACAACATCGTTGCCAACCTCTTTAAGCGCCTTTTCGATAACATCAACAGCTTCCACTGCTGTGAGAGATTGCCCGGCAGACGGGATCTCATTCGGGTGCTGCACGGCCTGAAGCTGCGCGGCATCTGTCACGGACTTGGTAATTTGGGGAACCCTTTGCGCGGCCACAAAACCTTCCAGCGCAGCGTTGATTCCCTTCAACACCTCGTCAAACTTGCCTTCAATCCCAGAAATGCGTTCATTCTGGATTCCAGCAAGCGTCATGGACTTTTCCAACACATCACGGGTAGAGTTAATCGCCGCGGTGTGCGCGGAGATTGCTTCCCCAAACGACGCAACTTGATCCGCTGTAAACGATTCAAGCTGTCCACCAGCAATCAGCACATCGCGGGCATCGCCAAGCGCCTTCACCAATTCGTCGGCCTGTTCATGGACAGACTTCGCAACACCGTCAACCTTTTCAGTATCGGTGTTGGCTTCAGTCAAGTGCGACGTGTCGGTAACCGGCGTACCATCTGCCAAATAACCGTCAACAGCGCCTTGTGCGGCATCGGGGGCGTTAACCTTGTCCGGCTCAACAACAGCGTCGGCGGCTACTTCAAGCTCAACACCGGCCTGTTCAAAAGCATCGGAAAGGCTTTTCTTGACTTCATCGGACATGCCGTCCCATTCAGTTTGTGTAAAAACCTTCTTTTTCATCTTTTTTCCTTTGGCCCTTTTGCTGGCCGAAGATCCGTCATTAGCGGTCACAAGCTCTTGTTTCATCAACGCGCTTGCTTTTCCGCCGCCCAAATATGTCGGCACGGGATAACCCGCGTCAGCACCTACATTCATCGAAGCGTTGCCACTGCCGCCGGACATCGGGATTGATTCATCACCGACAGCCTTTTTTAGCGTACCAAGCGCCTTTTCTATCGCTTCCAGTTGTGTTTCGGGATTGACCGGGTTGCGCGTAATGGCGATATTCTTTATCCACGCCTGCGCCACCGTCTTTCCATCCAACCCCGCACGTCGAATGACCGGCCCTTGAACCGAAAGCCCCAACCTGCGACTA
>Ga0265293_10013324_pt1 | contig 10690 bp, 7 predicted proteins | sample Munlanlewell138R_FD_192505 | JGI IMG/M metagenome (GOLD analysis project Ga0265293, IMG submission 192505) | Leachate microbial communities from a municipal landfill in Southern Ontario, Canada - Leachate well 138R | ecosystem: Engineered > Solid waste > Landfill > Unclassified | place: Canada... | reverse complement strand
CCTTCTCGCACACGCTCTGCTTGTGGCGGGGAAAATGCTCTGCCAGACGCGAGGCATTCGCCTTGTGAATCCGGGCAACCTCGTCCTCGGGCAGCCCGCTCAAAATGGCAACGCCCCCGCCCCCCACCTGAAGCGGACGGCGTTTGCCCACGTCGAGCACGTAGACCTTGATCGGGTAGGCACCCTCGATGCGGTCCAGGCACACACCGTCGAAACCCGAACGTGCGGTCAGGAACACGGTCTCACCAGTCTCCCGGGCCAGCGCCGCCAGGTGCAGATGGCACAGCTCACGCAAGGGATGATCCGGCATGGCGGCCAGGCCCAACTCGTAGAGCGACAGCCCCAGCCGGTATCGCCTGCTTTCCTGATCCTGCATCACCATGCCTTCCGCGATCAGGCCCTGCAGCATGCGGTGGGCAGTGGAGCGCTCCAGGCCACATGCCTCGGTGAGGTCCAGCAGCCGCATGCCCTCGCGCTGCCGTGCGGCCAATGCACGCATGATGGAGGCCACACGCTGGATGACCTGCGTGCCTTTGGCGGCGTCGCGCGCGATCGAGCGAGCCGATCCCGGCATTGGAGAGGAATCCAAACGTTTCACCATCTCATTCCCGCATTCGAACACGCGCTCCCTGGATACCTGAGCGAATCTGGCGAGACTCCCGTCTGTTGGAAAACCATGTGTGCGACACGACGACCTGCCCTCCCTGAGCCACCCCTGGTCTGCGCAACGAGCCCTTGCCCCTGGGGTTCAGCGGCGAGCAGCGCCTCAACCTGGGGCTGAGCCGACGTTGCCAGACCGGTTCATGGATAGACCCCAGCGGGCACCTCTTGCGTTCCCGCCTTCAAGCCAGGTCCAGCAATTTCAGAAGCTCCATGGGCCCATCGATGCAGGCATCGGCCAGCCAGGTGTCGACAGACACGCCCTGCCCCAGGTAGCCATAGCGGGCCGCCACGGTGAGCATGCCGGCGGCGCGCCCGGCCACGACATCGCGCTCGTCGTCGCCCACATAGAGGCAGGCCGGGGGATCGATGGCCATGCGCCGTGCCGCCTCCAGCAAGGGGGCCGGGTGCGGCTTGGCGTGCGGTGTGGTGTCTCCGCTGACCACCGCCGCCGCACCGGCCAGCACGGGCATGCCAGCGACCAGCGGCGTGGTGAAGCGCGCCGCCTTGTTGGTGACGATGCCCCAGGGCAGTCCGGCACCCGCCAGCGCCTCGAGCAGGTAAGCCACGCCATCGAACGGTGCCGTCCGATCCAGCAGGGCCCCTGCGTACTCGGCCAGAAACTCCTGGCGCATGGCGTCGTAACCAGCCTGCTCAGGATGGGCATCGAAAGCGATGCGCAGCATGCCCCGGGCACCCGAGCTCGCGTGCGGGCGAAACAGCCCCTCTGGCACGGCCGGCAGGCCGCGACGCTCGCGCATGCGATTGGCGGCGGCAGCCAGATCGGGGGCGCTGTCGACCAGTGTGCCGTCCAGATCGAACAGCACCGCACGAATGCGGCCCGGCGGCCACCGGCTGGGGGCACTCATGCCGGCCGCCGCGTGGCCACCAGGTAGTTGACGCTGGTGTCGTCACTGAGCCAGTAGCGGCCCGTCACCGGGTTGTACTCCATGCCCCGCGTGCCCTTCAGGTCCAGGCCGGCCTGCCGGCAGTAGGCCGCCAGTTCATGCGGACGGATGAACCGTGCCCACTCGTGGGTGCCCTTGGGCAGGAGCTTGAGCATGTACTCGGCCCCGACAATGGCAAACAGGAAGGACTTGGGGTTGCGGTTGATGGTGGAGAAGAACACCCAGCCACCGGGCTTGACCAGGTCGTGGCAGGCGCGCACCACCGAGGACGGGTCCGGCACGTGTTCCAGCATCTCCATGCAGGTGACCACGTCGACGGACGCCGGCTGCTCGGCCGCCAGGTCTTCGGCGCTGATCTCCCGGTAGGTCACGTTGGGCGTACCGGCTTCCAGCGCGTGCAACTGGGCCACGCGCAAGGCCTTGGTGGACAGGTCGGCGCCGGTCACCTGGGCACCCTTGCGGGCCATCGCGTCGGCCAGGATACCGCCGCCGCAGCCGATATCGACCACACGCTGGCCAGCCAGCGGCGCCAGGCTGTCGATCCAGCCCAGGCGCAGCGGATTGATCTGGTGCAAGGGCCGGAATTCGCTGTCGGGATCCCACCAGCGATGGGCCAATTCGGAGAACTTGGCCAACTCGGCCGGGTCGGCATTGACGTTCGGGTTCATACGCACCGATTATCAAATGAAAAAACCGCGCCGGAGCGCGGTTTTCCTGTTGTGCAATTCCGGAGGAATTACTGGGCGCGGGTGCCAACCACCTCGACTTCCACGCGGCGGTTCTTCGCGCGGCCTTCGCGGGTCTTGTTGTCGGCCACGGGCTGGCCTTCACCCTTGCCTTCGGTGTAGATGCGGTTGCTTTCGATACCCTTGCTCACCAGATAGGCCTTGACGGCCTCGGCGCGACGAACCGACAGCTTCTGGTTGTAGGCGGTGGGACCGGTGGAGTCGGTGTGACCGACGGCGATCACCACTTCCAGGTTGATGCCCTTGACCTTGTCGGCCAGGTCATCCAGCTTGGCCTTGCCTTCAGGCTTGAGCACCGCCTTGTCGAAGTCGAAGAAAGCGTCGGCGGCGTAGGTCACCTTGGCGGCAGCAGCCGGTGCCGGCGCGGGAGCCGGCGCCGGAGCCGGTGCGGGAGCCGGAGCAGCCACAGGCGCCGGAGCGGGGGCCGGTGCCGGTGCCGGGGCCAGAGCGCCATCGCAACCCTGGGCGGCCGTGGCCGGCGTCCAGTTGGCATTGCGCCAGCACAGCTCGTTGGTGCCGTTTTTCCAGACCAGTTCGGACGTACCGTTGCGCCAGTTGTCGATGGTCTGCGCACTTGCAGCAGTCGCCAGGGCGGCGGTAGCGAACAGCATTGCCACTTTGTTCAGTTTCTTCATGGTAATCCTCTTGGTTTGCGTCGGGCGGACCGTAAGACAGTGTTTCGGATGGCGCTTGAAGTGACCACCACTTAAACGCTGAAATCCATTGTGCCACAAGCCTTGCATGGCGGCAGGGGCACCGCCGGACCGCATCCAGGATGCGGTCTTGTCCTACAAGGGTCGTTGCCCATTCGCAACATCCCCTTGCTGCGAGGGGGCCACCGGGGTGCTGTGCGGCACCCACTAGAATGGACCGCTTGCCCATCCGTGACCCTTTCGCGGTGCGCCGGCGCCTGCCGCGCGCGCCCTGAGCACACATGACACAGTTCGCCAAAGAGACCCTGCCCATCAGTCTGGAAGAGGAGATGCGCCGCAGCTACCTCGATTACGCCATGAGCGTGATCGTGGGGCGCGCCCTGCCCGACGCGCGGGACGGCCTCAAGCCCGTTCACCGCCGCGTGCTCTACGCGATGCACGAACTCAACAACGACTGGAACCGGCCTTACAAGAAGTCGGCCCGTATCGTCGGCGACGTGATCGGTAAGTACCACCCGCACGGCGACAGCGCGGTGTACGACACGATCGTGCGCATGGCGCAGGACTTTTCCATGCGCCACATGCTGGTCGACGGCCAGGGCAACTTCGGTTCGGTGGACGGCGACAACGCGGCCGCCATGCGCTACACCGAGATCCGCATGGCCAAGATCGCCCACGAGATGCTGGCCGACATCGACAAGGAGACGGTGGACTACGGGCCCAATTACGACGGTTCGGAAAAAGAGCCGCTGGTGATGCCCACGCGCCTGCCCAACCTGCTGGTCAACGGCTCGGGCGGCATTGCGGTGGGCATGGCCACCAACATACCGCCGCACAACCTCAACGAGGTGGTGGATGCCTGCCTGCATTCGCTCAAGAACCCGGACTGCTCCATCGACGAACTGATGGAGATCATCCCGGCACCCGACTTTCCCACCGGCGGCATCATCTACGGCATCCAGGGTGTCAGGGACGGTTACCGCACCGGCCGCGGGCGCGTGGTGATGCGGGCCAAGGTGCACTTCGAGGACATCGACAAGGGCCAGCGCCAGGCCATCATCGTCGACGAGCTCCCCTACCAGGTCAACAAGAAGACGCTGCAGGAGCGCATCGCCGAGCTGGTGCACGAGAAAAAGCTCGAGGGCATCAGCCACATCCAGGACGAATCCGACAAGTCCGGCATGCGCCTGGTCATCGAGCTCAAGCGCGGCGAAGTGCCCGAGGTGGTGCTCAACAACCTGTACAAGCAGACCCAGCTGCAGGACACGTTCGGCATCAACATGGTGGCGCTGATCGATGGCCAACCCAGGCTGTGCAACCTCAAGGACCTGGTGAGCGTGTTCCTGGAGCACCGCCGCGAGGTGGTGACCCGCCGCACCGTGTTCGAGTTGCGCAAGGCGCGCGAACGCGGCCACGTGCTCGAAGGCCTGGCGGTGGCGCTGGCCAATATCGACGAGTTCATCCGCATCATCCGCGAGTCGCCCACCCCGCCGGTGGCCAAGACCGAGCTGATGAGCCGCTCGTGGGACAGCCAGCTTGTCCGCGAGATGCTCACGCGCGCCAAGGCCGATGGCGGCACCGTCAACGCCGACGACTACCGTCCCGATGGCCTGGGGCGCGAATTCGGCATGCAGGGCGACGGCCTGTACCGGCTGTCCGAGACCCAGGCACAGGAAATCCTGCAGATGCGCCTGCAGCGCCTCACCGGCCTGGAGCAGGACAAGATCGTGGCCGAATACAAGGACGTGATGGCGCATATCGACGATCTGCTCGATATCCTGGCCAGGCCCGAGCGTGTCTCCACCATCATCGGCGAGGAACTCGTGGCGCTGAAGAACGAGTTCGGTCAGACCAAGCTGGGCGCCCGCCGCAGCGAAATCGAACACAACGCCCAGGACCTGGCCACCGAAGACCTGATCACGCCCACCGACATGGTGGTCACCCTCAGCCACAGCGGCTACATCAAGAGCCAGCCGCTGTCCGAGTACCGGGCCCAGAAGCGCGGTGGACGCGGCAAGCAGGCCACCGCCACCAAGGAAGACGACTGGATCGACCAGCTTTTCATCGCCAACACGCACGACTACATCCTGTGCTTCTCCAACCGGGGGCGGCTGTACTGGCTCAAGGTGTGGGAAGTGCCGGCCGGTTCGCGCGGCTCGCGCGGGCGACCCATCGTCAACATGTTCCCGCTGGCCGAGGGCGAGAAAATCAACGTGGTGCTGCCGCTGACGGGCGAGTTCCGCAGCTTCCCGGCCGACCACTACGTGTTCATGGCCACCAGCATGGGCACCGTCAAGAAGACGCCGCTGAACGAATTCAGCAACCCGCGCAAGGCCGGCATCATCGCCGTGGGCCTGGATGAGGGCGACTACCTGATCGGCGCCGCCCTGACCGACGGCCAGCATGACGTGATGCTGTTCAGCGACGGCGGCAAGGCCGTGCGCTTCGACGAAAACGACGTGCGCCCGATGGGCCGCAACGCGCGCGGTGTCAAGGGCATGACCCTGGAGGACGGCCAGAGCGTGATCGCCATGCTGGTGGCCGAGGACGAGACACAGTCGGTGCTGACGGCCACCGTCAACGGCTACGGCAAGCGCACGCCGATCACCGAATACACCCGCCACGGTCGCGGCACCAAGGGCATGATCGCCATCCAGCAAAGCGAACGCAATGGCAAGGTCGTGGCCGCCACGCTGGTGCGCCCCGACGACGAGATCATGCTGATCACCGACAAGGGCGTGCTGGTGCGCACACGCGTCAGCGAGATTCGTGAATTGGGCCGCGCCACGCAGGGCGTCACGCTCATTGCGCTGGACGAGGGCTCCGAACTCAGCGGTCTGCAGCGCATCGTCGAGAACGACGCCAATGCCGAATCGAGCGAGGGTGAGGACGGCGATGCCGGCGCCGGGGAGGCACAGGCATGAGCATGTGCCGTCCCTTCAATTTCTCTGCCGGTCCCGCGGCCATGCCGCTGGAGGTGCTCGAACAGGCCGCCGCCGAAATGACCAGCTGGCATGGCTGCGGCATGGGCGTGATGGAGATGAGCCACCGCGGCAAGGAGTTCATCTCGATCTACGAACAGGCCGAGGCCGACCTGCGCGAGCTGCTGGCCGTGCCGCCCGAATACCGCATCCTGTTCATGCAGGGCGGCGGCATCGCCGAGAACGCCATCGTGCCGCTGAACCTCTCGCGCGGCGGCGTGGTCGATTTCGTCGTCACCGGCGGCTGGAGCCAGAAGTCGGCCAAGGAGGCCCAGCGCTACGCCACGCCGCACACCGCGGCCAGCGGACAGGCATCGGGTTTCACCACGGTGCCGGCGCCCGCCTCCTGGCAACTGAGCGCCGATGCCGCCTACCTGCACATCTGCAGCAACGAGACCATCCATGGCGTGGAATTCCATGAGCTGCCCGACCTCAAGGCCCTGGGCAGCGATGCACCGCTGGTGATCGACTTCTCGTCGCACGTGCTCTCGCGCCCCGTGGACTGGTCACGCGTGGCCCTGGCCTTCGGTGGCGCACAGAAGAATGTGGGCCCGGCAGGCGTCACGCTGGTCATCGTGCGCGAGGATCTGCTGGGGCATGCCCTGCCCATCTGTCCCAGCGCCTTCGACTACAAGACGGTGGCCGACAACCAGTCGATGTTCAACACGCCACCCACCTACGCGATCTACATGGCGGGCCTGACCTTCCAGTGGCTCAAGCGCCAGCGCGAGGGTGGGCTGCAGGGCGTGGCCGCGATGGAAAAGCGCAACATCGCCAAGGCCGAACTGCTGTATGGCTTCATCGACCAGTCCGGCCTCTACGTCAACCAGGTGGACCCCACCGTGCGCTCGCGCATGAACGTGCCTTTCCTGCTGCGCGATGAGCGCCTGAACGACGCTTTCCTGGCGGGTGCCAAGGAACGCGGCCTGCTGCAACTCAAGGGCCACAAGTCGGTGGGTGGCATGCGCGCCAGCATCTACAACGCCATGCCCATCGAGGGCGTACAAGCACTGGTCGACTACATGCGCGACTTCGAGAAGGAGCGCGCATGAGCGAGCAGAACAAACCCCAGCCCGTCCAGACCGAGGCACTGGCCGCCCTGCGCACGCAGATCGATTCGCTCGACCGGCAATTGCTGGCACTGCTGAACCAGCGCGCCCGCGTGGCCGAACAGGTGGGCGAACTCAAACGGCAGGAGGGTTCACCCTTTTTCCGGCCGGACCGCGTGGCCCAGGTCATCGAGAAAATCCAGAACGCCAACGAAGGGCCGCTGCTCAACGCGCACGTGGCCGCCATCTGGCGCGAAATCATGTCGGCCTGCCTGGCGCTGGAAACGCCGCAGCGCGTGGCCGTTCTGGGTCCCGAAGGGACTTTCTGTGAGCAGGCGGCGATCGAGTACTTTGGCGGCGCCGCCAACCTCATCTACTGCAGCAGCTTTGACGAAGTATTTCATGCCACGGCGGCGGGCACCGCGCAGTACGGCGTGGTGGGCATGGAAAACACGACCGAGGGGGTGGTCGCGCGCTCGCTCGATCTGTTCCTGCGCTCGCCCGTGCACGTGGTCGGCGAAGTCAGCCTGCTGGTGCGCCACAACCTGCTGCGCCAGGTCAACTCGCTCGAAGGCATCGAGGTCGTACTGGCACACCCCCAGGCGCTGGCGCAATGCCAGGGCTGGCTGAACCAGCACCTGCCACACGCCGAGCGCCGTGCCGTGACCAGCAACGCCGAGGGTGCGCGGCTGGCCGCCACCAACCCGGCCTGGGCGGGCCTGGCCAGCGAGCGCGCCGCTGCCCAGTTCGGCCTGCACATCGTGGCCCACGCGATCCAGGACGAAGCCTACAACCGCACGCGTTTCGCCGTGATCTGCCTGCCGCAGACCCTGCCCATGCCACCGGCCTCGGGCAAGGACTGCACCTCCATCGTGGTGTCGGTGCCCAACCGGCCCGGCGCGGTCCACGATCTGCTGGTACCGCTGAAGAAGCACGGCGTGTCGATGACGCGCTTCGAGTCGCGACCGGCCAAATCGGGGCAGTGGGAGTATTACTTCTACATCGATATCGCCGGCCATCCGGCACAGCCCCAGGTCGCGGCAGCCCTGCAGGAACTGCAGGGCCTGTGCGCGTTCTACAAGGTGCTGGGTGCCTACCCGGTGAGCGAATGATGAGCCGACAGGAGCGCCCAGATGTTTGAGCAACTCGGCCTCATTGGCTGCGGCCTGATGGGTGGATCGTTTGCCCTGGCCATGAAGCGGGCCGGCCTCGTCAAGCGCGTGGTCGGCTACAGCAAATCACCCTCGACCACCGAGCGCGCCCGCCAGATGGGGGTGATCGATATCGAGGCACCGTCGGCCCTGCTGGCCGTCTCCGGCGCCGATCTGGTGCTGGTGGCGGTGCCGGTGGCGGCGACCGAGGCCACCTTCAAAGCCATCCGCCACCTGGTCACACCGGACATGCTCATCATGGACGTCGGTTCGACCAAGCGCGACGTCATCGACGCCGCCCGGCGCGTGCTGCGTGATCAGGTCGGGGTTTTCGTTCCCGCCCACCCCATCGCCGGCAAGGAGCTGTCCGGCGTCGAGCACGCCGATCCCCACCTGTACGCCGGCCGCCAGGTCATCCTGACACCGATCGAGCGCACGCTCACGGCACAGCTGTCCAAAGCCCAGCAGGTCTGGCAGGCGCTCGGCTGCCAGCTCAAGCTGATGTCACCCGAGGCCCACGACGCTGCCTACGCCGCGGTCAGCCACCTGCCCCACATGATCGCGTTCGCCGCGATGAACGCCATTTCCGGGCAGGCCTCCGGGGACGACTTCCTGTCGCTGGCAGGCCCGGGGTTTCGTGATTTCACCCGCATCGCAGCCAGCGATCCATCGGTCTGGCGTGACATCCTGATGTCCAACCGCGAAGAGTTGCTGGCCCAGAGCAAGCACTTCCAGCGTGCGCTGCACGCCTTTGAAACGGCGCTTCATGCCGGCAACCCGGATGCCCTGGAGACACTGATCGAGCGCGCCAGCGAGACGCGCGCGCACTGGCAGATGTCGAAATAGAGTTTCATGTATTCGACCGCATTTCTCGACCTGCCGCCGCTCGCCAGCGCCGGCGGCACCGTTCGCCTGCCCGGCTCCAAGAGCATCTCCAACCGGGTACTGCTGCTGGCAGCCCTGAGCGACGGCGTAACCGACATCGCCGATCTGCTCGATTCGGACGACACCCGCGTCATGCTGGCCGCGCTGGAACAACTCGGCTGCCGCATCGAGCGCCTGGGCGACAGCCGGCTGCGCATCCAGGGTCTGGGCGCAAGCCTGCCGGTGCACCAGGGCAAGCTTTTCCTGGGTAATGCCGGCACCGCCATGCGTCCGCTGACGGCCGCACTGGCCCTGCTGGCCACGCGCGAAGCCGGCTGCTTCGAACTCGGCGGCATCGAGCGCATGCACGAGCGCCCCATCGGTGACCTGGTCGACGCCCTGCGCCAGCTCGGCTGCGCCATCGACTACCTGGGCAACGACGGCTACCCACCCCTGCGCCTGGGCAACGGTTCGACCGGCAGCCTGCAGCTGGACCGGCCCATCCGCGTGCGCGGCGACGTGTCCAGCCAGTTCCTGACCGCCCTGCTGCTGGCCCTGCCCCTGGTCGCACAGGAGCACCCGGTGACCATCGAGGTGGTGGGCGAGCTGATCTCCAAACCCTACATCGAGATCACGCTCAACCTGCTGCAGCGCTTCGGTGTCACCGTCGCGCGGAACGGCTGGGAGCGATTCACCATCGCGGCCGGCAGCCGCTACCGCTCGCCCGGCCTGATCCATGTCGAGGGTGATGCGTCCTCCGCCAGCTACTTCATCGCCCTGGGCGCCATCGCGCCGGCCTCGCCAGGCTTGGACGGCATCACGATCGAAGGCGTGGGGATCGAGTCGATCCAGGGCGACATTCGCTTTGTCGAGGCGGCGCGCCAGATGGGTGCCGACATCCGTGGCGAAGCCAACCGTCTGCACATCCGGCGCGGCCGCTGGCCGCTGCAGGCCATCGACCTGGACTGCAACCACATTCCCGACGCGGCGATGACGCTGGCGGTGATGGCACTGTACGCCCAGGGCACGACCACGCTGCGCAACATCGCCAGCTGGCGCGTGAAGGAAACCGACCGCATCGCCGCCATGGCCGCCGAGTGCCGCAAGTTCGGCGCCACCGTCGAGGAAGGCGCCGACCACATCCGCATCACGCCGCCGGGCCCGCTCGGCAACGGCGCCCCCTGGTCCACCGGCAGCATCCACACCTATGATGACCACCGCGTGGCCATGTGTTTCTCGCTGGCGGCCTTCAACCCGGCCGGCCTGCCGGTGCGCATCGAGGACCCGCGCTGCGTGGCCAAAACCTTTCCGGACTACTTCGAAACCCTGTTTGGCGTCTGCCACGCCGCCGAGGACGCCATTCCGGTGATCTGCATCGACGGGCCGACCGCCTCCGGCAAGGGCACGCTGGCCTCGGCGGTGGCGCAGCAACTGGGCTATCACCTGCTCGACTCCGGCGCCCTGTACCGCGCCACGGCGCTGGCCGCCAGGGACGCGGGCGTTTCCCTGGACGACGAGCCGGCGCTGACCCGGATCGCGGCCGCACTGCCCGTGTCGTTCCAGGAGGAGCGCGTGTTCCTGAGGGGCAAGGACGTCACCGACGAACTGCGCCAGGAGACCACCGGCGGCATGGCCTCGCAGGTGTCCCGGCACCCGGGCGTGCGCACCGCGCTGCACG
>Ga0265293_10013322_pt1 | contig 10691 bp, 11 predicted proteins | sample Munlanlewell138R_FD_192505 | JGI IMG/M metagenome (GOLD analysis project Ga0265293, IMG submission 192505) | Leachate microbial communities from a municipal landfill in Southern Ontario, Canada - Leachate well 138R | ecosystem: Engineered > Solid waste > Landfill > Unclassified | place: Canada... | reverse complement strand
ACTGTTAGCTTCTACCCCTCTGGAAATAAAGGCACCTTCATCTTGAAATATTACATCGAGTGGTCTTTGAATTCCATCATAGATAGACCTCACCAGGCCAGGACCCAACTCTACACTTAAAGGTAAGCCTGTAGTATAAACAGGTTCCCCTGGCCCGATACCAGATGTTTCTTCATATACCTGAATAGTCGCCCTATCTCGGTCTAATTCAATTATTTCACCCACAAGTCTGTTTTCGCTTACTCTTACCACATCATACATCTTTGCTCCCAGAAGATTTTCAGCAATTACAACCGGTCCGGACACTTTAACAATTTTGCCTGTATTTTCTTGCATTCTTATTCCTCTTTTCTAAACAATATGTCTGTACCCACAGCTTTTTCTACATTTTTTCTCAACATTTCTATACTTAGTTTAGAATCCTGTATACGATTGGGTAGGATACAAATTGAAATTGGGGATATTCTTTGATATTGTTCAATCTCATCTATTACTAATTGAGCAATATTATCAGTAATGAAAATTATTTGGCAGTTACCATCGGTAGTGCATTTTTCCAAAGCATCTTTAGCTTCAACGGAATCAGTCACCGGAAATAGCTGAAATCCAATAAGACTAAAACCAATAACAATCTCTTTTTCTCCAATAATTGCAATGTTAGACATAAGTATCCCTAATATATTTTTGAATTATGTTATCTGAAAAGCCATATCTTTTCCCATTGCTGATGATTCGTATATTCTTCAAATCATTCTCCTTGGCATAGTAATAAGCTATAATGCTTTCCAGACCAAAAGTAGTGTATTTTCCAATCTTCAGTAAATTTAAAAGAAAATCATCACTTAACTGTTCAAGTTTTAATAAAGATTTTTCTTGCACCCAATATCGAATTCCTTCTTCAAATATTGAAAAGTATTCTGTTTTTTGAAAGTTATTTGGCCAGGAGGGGATAGAATTATCATAAATGTCTATGACTTTTTGCATTGAAAGATGCCCATAATTTATTAATATTTCAGCTAATTTTGATTTTTTGATATCTCTGATTTTGCAACGGCAAGCAATGTTAAAATTTAATAGATCCAATTCGGTCTTATAAAAATAAAATAAAAAGACTTGATTTATTTCTTCTAATTGTTCAAAAATAATCTCATAATAACCCTGATCTAATATTATTTCCATTAATTGCAGGCTTTCTGATTTTAAATATTCAGTTTCTGCTTGTTTGAGAATCCTCTCAAATTTGACCGGTATTAACTGATACTTCCCTTCAAAAACAGCGGAGGATAATCCATTTGAACTTATATTGCCAATACTGTATAAAGGATAAAGTCCTCTCTTATTTAATACTTTTGCTTTTAAAAGTACTTTTAGGTTATGAAAATCATATTTCCACTTAAACAGATGAAATAAGTAAGGGTATGGTGAAATTTCGTTAACAATGTCTATGGTTCTTTTTAAAATATTATCCAATACTAAATTGATTGAATGAGTCTCAGTGTTTTCAAAGGTATATTCGCACAGGTTATTTTCGACCAATACTTTGAGAGAACTTCCTAAATCAGGTGAATCAATCATTTTTTTTATAATATCTTTGTTTAACAGACCTTTTTCCAATTCCCTGATTCGTGCACAGGCATAACCGTATTCTTCCTGAGAATTAGTAGTATCATTGATATATTTGAGCATTTTGACTAACCCGCATTCTTGATAAACAGAAACTGGTTCAACTCTGTTTCTATTTCATCCTTTATCTTTTCCAGGATGACTTCTAAGGAAGCATTTTTTTTGATCTCCCCGGTACCAAGGATTACCCCTCCCATAATAGGAACACGTTTTTCAGAGAGTTCTAAATTACCTTTTTTCCCCTGTGATTTTAATTTTACATTGATGGTGTTGATAAATTTTTGATTTATTGCTTGACGTTCTTGACTCCCAATGTATACAATCTCATCCCCTGTCTCGATATTATCCAGAATAAGTTTTTCCAGCAAAGATAGGTATCTTTCATCTTCCAATCCAACTATTCTATCCAAAACTTCTGAAAAAATATTAGCGATAATTGCCTGTTTTTCAGACAGGATATCCTTTTTTGAGTTTAAGATAGCCTCTGTAATTATTTTTTTTTCTTTTAGCCCAGCTTCTTGATTGTATCTATCCAGGATTTCTCTCTGTATAGATTCAATTTCTTTTCCAAACTTGCTTTTTAAATTTATAATTTTTGTTTCAGCTTCTTTTAGTATCTTTTCTTTTTCATCAAGAGCATCTTGCAGTATCTTCTCTTTAATCTCTTTCATTGACATAAGAAAAAAATCTCCTCAGATATTAAAGAACAATTCCATTTAACAATAGTATAGAGCCCAACAAGGATAATACGGCATAAGTTTCAACCATTGCCGGCATTACCAATGCTTTTCCAGTTTCCTCCGGTCTACGGGCAATAAGCCCAATGGCACCGGCAGAGGCTTTGCCCTGGTAAATTGCTGAAAAGAAACCAGCAATAGCTATTGGCAGACTTGAATTTAATATTTGTAATCCTTGATTTAGTGTCAAGGTAGCAGGAGTACCAGCAAATATACCTATTCTGGTTAAGACTAAAAAACCAACCAGCAATCCATAGATTCCTTGCGTACCTGGTAATGCTTGAAGCAATAGTACAAGACCAAACTTACTCGGATCCTCGGTCATGACCCCAGCCCCGCTTGTGCCAGCTATTCCAACACCTATTGCCGAACCAGAACCTGCCAAACCTATTGCTAAAGCCGCTCCTAAATAGGCAAGAACAATACCATCTGTCATAAACTGTATCCCCCTTTAAAAGTTACATATTATTTATATTTATTATTTTTCTTTAAAACGAGAGTATTCTATTTTAAGTATCTTCAACATGAATATATTTAGTTTTAAGAGAGAAAGGCCTGAAAGGAATCCCTCCCGCTTGATAGAATTTTGTGAAGAATTCAACATATTGCAATCTTGCATCATGAATAAAGGCACTTAATCCGCTTATTAATAGGTTGAATGTGTGGCCGACTATTAGCACAATTATAGCCAGCAAAAAACCAATATAAGGGATATTAACCATAGTAGCAAGCATATTAAACATTTGAGCAATAATTCCGGTAGCTAATCCTAAAGCAAATAATCGAGAGTAAGAAAGGACATCGCTCAAATAGCCAGTGACATCATACAGAGCAAGGATGCCACTGCCAAGTCTTAATAAAATATTATTTTTAGCTCTACCCTGTGTTAAAATAATTGATAAGGCACCAATTACGGTAATCATCAAGGAAATATTTCCCATAAAGAGAGGCATCATTCCTTTTGTCATGAATAGGATTATGCCGGTTAAGAATAACAACCAGGATACCTGATCCATAAGTCCATCGTATAACTTATCGTTTCTAATATTATCTATAAATTTTAAAATTATTCCTGTAAAGACCTGAGTCACTCCCAGGGCAAGACTCAATATCAATAAGGGAAGAGGATTATCTGTGGGTTGAAATAAGGCGAGCCTTTGAACTAAAAACTCTCTTATATTACCTAATTGTGGTGGTAAATAATTTAAAATATCGCCAAACCAGCTTCCTACCAGTATTCCTCCCAATATTCCTGATATACCACAATAGTAAAGCAATTTAAAAAATTTTATTGCTCCCTTCTCTAATTTTAGTTTTTTTATGGCGAAATAGCTGAGCAATGCCATAGAGGCTCCATATCCCACGTCGGAAAGACAAAGTCCAAAAAAAATAAAATAAAAAACGGATAGAATTGGGGTTGGGTCTATTTCATGATAATCTGGTAGACTATAAAGTTCTGCTATTATTTCAAAAGGTTTTATCAAGTTATGATTGGTTAGAGCAATTGGTACCGGTTCACCCTTTTCAGGCTTAGAAAATTCAATTTCATAGGCTTTGAAATGTTCTTTTAATTTTTTCTGCAATTTTAAAATGTCTTTATCCTGTATCCAACCCTTTATGGCAATAATCTCTTTACTCTTTTTTAATAATTTCTTGGCTTCCTCTTTTTCCTGTTCAATAGAGAGAATATCATGTAAAGGATAAATAAGCTGATTGTCCCGGTGTAATTTAGTTAAGAGTTTTTCAATCTCAAATCTTTTTTTAGCGACTATATTCAACTGTTCAGAAATTGTTTTGAGAATTTGTTCGGGAGTACCGGTGAAAGGATAATTGTATTTATAGATTTCAAAATGGTGTTTTTGTAAGATAGGTTCGATTTTTGAAAAATTTTCTTTTAAAACAATGAATACGATATATAATCTGTTCTTTTCCTCTTTTATTATCTGAGTGACAGCTGTTTTGTCCTGATGCTCAATATCTTGTACCAGATTGTCAAAATTCTTTTTTGCTATAGTTCCAAGTGTATATTCAATATACTTTCGTTGTTCAATTTCTTTAAAATCAAGGTCTAATTCTTGCCATTTCTGTATCTCTTGTTTAGCAGTAATCAGTCTATTCTCATCCAGTTTAAGGTGATTAAGTTCGCTATCTAAAGATTTGCATTGAATAAATATATTTTCATAATCAAATTGTTCCACTATTTTTAATAATTCAGCATACCGGTAAACTTTCTTTGAGGTAAATAGTGAATTTAATCCTTTTTTCTCACCATTACCATAATTAGAAAGTAAGTCAATACAAAACTTTACATTGTTTAATTTAAGGGCAGTACCATTCTTATTAATATCTTCTTCAATATTCCTCCAATTGTGAAATACCATTTCTTTTTCTTTTTCAATCTGGGTTATTTCCATACAACCTAATCTTTGTAATTTATCGAGCAAGGGCTCTTTTATTGACAAATGAGCAAAAATATGGAATTTACTTATTTGAGATATAGACATGCCTATTTCACTATTTGGTCTAAGACCATTTCTACGGCCTGATCAAATTTATCCTTTATATTTTTTACTATTTTCCCCTTTTCTTCTTTGGTAGCACAATATATTTCTTTAGCTTTTTTATGGGCTTCATCTATTCTCTTCTTAACCATGTCCTGCCCTTTTTTATTAAAATCAGAAATGACACTCTCCTTAATCTGTTCTTGATTATTTTTTTCTTCTTCAATCATTTTCTGAGCTTCTTTTTGAGCATCTTCCATTATTTTTATAGCTTCATTTTCTACATTTGTTAGTTCTGTTACTATTTTCTTCAACATGGTCTACTACTCCAGAAGTAAAATTTTATTTTCTTATTGTAAAATAGATAAAAAAAGCATTAATGAGACAGCCTTTGTCTGCTATGACGGCATAGTAAGTTTTTGATAAAGATTAACATGGTAAGAAATTTACCATATATTTTTTTTTAAGTCAAATTTTTAACTTAAAAATCTAAAGTTTGTCTATAAGAGCAGGCTGGTCAATTTTTTAGTTGTTTTACTATATCCAGATACATCTGTAATCTTTTTTTGGTTCCTTTAACAATACCGTATTTTTCTTCTTTTATAACCTGTGTTAGGTTGATTAATTTTACCTTGGTAACTCTATAGTCGTGCTTTTTGACTGTTTTAGTAATAGCAATTTCTAAACCATAGTTTAGCAGATCCATATCCTGAATAAGATTTATTATCTCTCTCTTCATGGCTCTTTGACCTGAAAGATAAGGCATAATTAATTGGGGCAAGTCTGTTATTAATCTCCCCTTGCTAAAAATACCGATAGTCATGTCGCTTAAATTTTTTATAATAGGGTTAACCAGGGCGTTGATATGCTTTGTTTTGAGGCCAACTAAATCAGCATCTAAAAATAATAATATTTCGGAATCTGTTTTTTCAAAACCCTTCATTATTGCCGCACCTTTCCCGATGTTTCTTTCCATTTCACAGACATTGACCCCAAGGGATCTGGCAATCTCAACTGTTCGGTCGGTTGAGCCATCACTTACTACTATGATTGAATCGAGTTTTGATACCTTTTTAACAGTTTTAATTATGTCGGCGATTGTTGCCTCTTCATTATAAGCCGGTATAATAACAGAAATTTTCATCTATTTCCTCATTTAAACTGTTTTATTTTCAATATAATATTATTTTTTTGGAAAGATTCTGGTATAAAAAATCGGAAAATTTAGCCTTACTGTCCGGATATAAGTTTTATTTCTTTTTGTAACATTACTATAGCCTCTTTTGTATTATACCGCCCAATTAATTCACCTTTTCTGTAGAGCATCGCTTCTTTTTTACTAAAAGCAATTCCAGCATCGGCAAATTTTGCTTCGCCAGGTCCATTAACGATACATCCCATAATAGCAACTGTAATGGGAGTTTTTATATCATGCAGACTTGTTTCTATCTTTTTAGCAATCTTATATATGTCAACCTGGCATCTTCCACAGGTAGGACATGTTATTAAGTTAAGACCTATTTTTCTAATATTTAATGTTCTTAGGATATCATGAGCTACAAGAACTTCGTTTACAGGGTCACCTGTCAAAGATACTCTGATGGTATCCCCGATCCCTTCATATAATAGAATACTTATTCCTGCTGCTGTTTTAACTATTCCTGGTTGATCAAACCCCGCTTCTGTAATACCAATATGTAGAGGATAATCACATTTTTGAGCAATAATCTTATTAGCTTTTATGGTATCTAAAACATTACTCGATTTAATCGAAATAACTATATTTTGATATTCTATATTTTTTAAGAATTCTAATAATTGCTCAGTCTCTTCTACTAAAGCTAAATAGTTTGGTTCTTTATACTTTTCTATAATATTTTTATTTAAAGAGCCGGCATTGATGCCAAAGCGAATCATAACCTTCTTTTTTTGTGCTTCTTCAACAACCTGAATGATTTGTTTTTCTTTCTTAATATTGCCAGGATTAAGCCGAATACCATCAATATTATACCTCATTGCTTCTAACGCAATTAAATAATTAAAATGTACATCAGCCATAATTGGTGTTTTCGTTTTACTTTTAATTATTGGTATTAACTGGCATGATTGGATATCAGGAAAAGCAATCCTGATTAAATCACACCCTGCTGCTTCTAATTTGCTAATCTGTTCCATGGTAGATTTAATATCTTTAACATCACAGCTGGTCATCGATTGAACGGAGATTGGGTGTTCGCTGCCAATAAGCAAGGTGCCTATCTTTGCAGTTTTACTTTTTCTTCTCTTTATATCAACTAAATTTAACATCTTATTGGCCCGGCCTCTACTTAATAAATATTCTCAAGATATCTTGATATGTAGCAATAATAAAGATTGTTACAATCAAGGCAATACCTATAATATATAAAAAATTAACATGCTCTGGTTTTAAAGGTTTACCCTTTATTTTTTCTATTATCAGTAATAATATCTGGCCACCATCCAGGATGGGAATGGGGAAAAGATTGATAAATCCCAAAAAGATATTGATTAATGCAGTAAAAAATAATAAGTTTAAGAAACCAAATTTAGCTGCCTCTCCAGCCATTTGGGCAATACCCAGTGGTCCGGCAAGCTCAACCGGTATCTTACCTGTAAACATTTCTAAAAAACCTTTTATAATAAGGACAAGAATTTCACCTGTGGTATGAATAGATTTTTTTATGGAATCTATCAGAGATATTTTTTTAATTTGAAGGTCCAATGTTATTCCTATCATAGCGCGGTCATATTCTTCATTGTACTCAGGAATAAGGTTAATATCAAAAACGTCCTTATTTCGTTTAATTTCTAAAGATATAACACTATCTCGATTGCTGTTGATTATATTAGAAATATCTTCAGCATTCTCAATTAATACTGAATTAATAGCAATAATTTGGTCACCATTTTCCAACCCCGCCAGTGCAGCCGGTGAACCGGGTGCCACATCAGCAATGGAATTTGATACCGTTGTTATACCGGTAAATAAAAAGACCAACATTAATAAAAACATAGCTAAAACTACATTCATTATTGGGCCATTTATGATAACAGCTGTTCTTATTAGAAAAGGTTTTTTGTCAAATCTTTGACTAATAGGTACATCTTCTTCAATTTCTGCCTCACTCCGGCCATTCTCCATTTCAGTCTGTGACCTTTCTCCGGCCATCTTAACATAACCACCAAAAGGAAATAAACACAGTATATATTCTGTCCCCTTCCAGGTAATTCCGGCAATTTTAGGTCCAAAACCCAAAGAAAACCTAAATACTCTTATACCCGATATTTTAGCAATAATAAAATGTCCGAATTCATGAAATAAAATAGCTATTCCCAGTACAAAGATAAAAGCAAAAAAGGTTATCAATTTACTTATTCTCCTTGCATATTTCTTCTGCCATTTTTCTGGCTTCACGGTCCTGATAAATAATGTCATTAATTGTGGGATTCAAAATATTTTGATGTGCTTCCATAGTCAATGAGACGACTTTAATAATATTTCCAAATGATAATCTTCGATTTAAGAAAGCGCTTACAGCAACTTCGTTTGCAGCGTTTAATACTACAGGAAGTGTACCTCCCTGTTCTATTGCTTTATAACACAGGTCAATGCTGGGAAATTTTTTTGTGTCAAGTTTTTTAAAAGTCAACTGACCAATTTTTACCAGATTAATTCTGGGCAAAGAACTTCTTGCTCTGTTGGGATAATTCAAAGCAAAATGTATTGGAATTCTCATATCATGATTGCTTAATTGAGCAATCATACTACCATCATCATATTGAACAAGGGAGTGAATATAGCTCTGTGGATGGACCAATACCTCTATTTTATTCAATGGAACACCAAAAAGCCAAAAAGCTTCTATTACTTCCAGTCCTTTATTCATTAATGTTGCTGAGTCTATAGATATCTTTTTACACATTTGCCAATTAGGATGATTTAAAGCCTCTTCTACAGATACACTCTCCAAAGCACTCTCTTTTAAATGGTAAAATGGTCCGCCAGAAGCAGTTATAATAAGTTTTTCAATGTTTTCATAATGTTCTGGTGTAATACATTGGAAGAGTCCGCTATGTTCGCTATCGATAGGAATTATATTTATTTGATTATCTTTTACCCTCTTCATTATTATTTCGCCAGCAGATACAATAATCTCTTTATTAGCCAGACAGATTTGTTTTTTTGCATTTATTGCCTCTAAGGTAGGCTTTAAAGCAGCCATACCAGTAATTGCGACTATAACTGTATCAATATCTGTTAAGGTAGATATTTTAGTAAGTCCATATTCACCATATAATATATGGCAATTTATTTTATTATTCAGGTTATTCTTTAGTTCTCTGGCTAGCTTGTCATCTCTTACTACGGCATATTTAGGTTTAAATTTTAAAATTTGTTCTTTAAGTAATTCTAAATCTTTCCAGGCAGACAATGCTAATATTTCATATTTATCTGGCTCATCTTGAATTACCTGCAAGGACTGTGTTCCAATAGAACCAGTAGAACCCAGGATTGTTATATGTTTTTTCATAGTAATAATCTTCCCCAGTATTTATAAAATTATTATAGTAATATTTTAAAGGAATAAAATAAAATTGGGATAGAAAACAGAATACTGTCTATACAGTCCAATATACCTCCATGACCCGGTATTAAGTTACCAGAATCCTTTGCTCCAAAATTCCTTTTTATTAAAGATTCAAATAGATCACCCATCTGACCAGAGATAGCTGCAATAATACCTAAGAGGAATAAAATATATAGTTTTATAGGAATAGCTGAGTAAAAAGCTAAGCCACATATTCCACCGCCAATGATACCTCCAATAGCCCCCTCTAAAGTTTTATTGGGGCTAAGATAAGGGAAAGGGTGATTTTTTCCAAAATAAGCACCGATTAGATAGGCAAAAATATCACTTATCCAGGTACTGAATAAAGAGAAGATAAGTAAAATCCTGCCATTTGCGAGCCCCATAATTTCTATAAAAAATGATAATAAATGTCCAATGTATAAAGCTATAAAAATAGTTAGAGCAATATTCATAATGCTGTATTTATTAAGTTTTAAGAAAAAATGTTCTAAAATAATTATAAAAAATAGCAGGGTAAAGATGGTGCGAACATTAGAAAAAGGTTGCAAATCCAATATATTCTTTAAAAATAATAAGAACATGGTAAAAGCCAGGCCTGATATTAAAGAAGGTTGGCAGTCCCGATTTTTTGCTATATACCATAACTCTAAAAAAGCTAATATGGCAATAATAGATATTGTTCCATAATACAATATTCCACCAAAATGAATTATTGCTAATATGACAGGCAGGGTCACAGCAATAGTCAGAGTTCGAGTACTTATTTTATCAAACCTTTCCCCCAAATTTTCTCACCCTTTTTTCGTAATCGGTTAATGCTTTCCAAAGTTGTTTCTTTGAAAAGTCTGGCCAGAAAGTTTTTGTAAACCAGAGCTCGGTATAGGCAATCTGCCATAAAAGAAAATTGCTAATTCTTAACTCTCCTCCCGTTCTGATTAATAAATCAGGATCAGGCAACCCTGAAGTAAGAAGATTCTTATTAATGAGTTCTTGTGTTATCTGTGAAGGTTCAATATGCCCCTGAACAATTTCTTCAGATAATAGTCTAAAAACATGACACAATTCCGATCTGCCACCATAGTTAAGGGCAATATTCAGTAATAGAAGGTTATTTAGCTTTGTTTCTTCCTCGATATTTTCCATAGCCAATCTTAGTGATAAAGGCAATTCTTCTCTATGTCCCATAAATCTGATTCTAATTTTGTTTTCCAACAATT
>Ga0265293_10013320_pt1 | contig 10693 bp, 10 predicted proteins | sample Munlanlewell138R_FD_192505 | JGI IMG/M metagenome (GOLD analysis project Ga0265293, IMG submission 192505) | Leachate microbial communities from a municipal landfill in Southern Ontario, Canada - Leachate well 138R | ecosystem: Engineered > Solid waste > Landfill > Unclassified | place: Canada... | reverse complement strand
TATACAGTGGTATTGATTAATATTAAGTAAAAGCTTAGTCTATTTTGTGTTGCCTGAAAATAATAATACAGCGCATTATTATTTATGCAAAAGTTGCTAATAGAGAAAAAGCACGCCATGTAATTATCGGCGTGCATGTGTAAATAGTCACTACAAATTATTGCCCAGTATTTTACATATTAGCTTGATGACATTGGGTACCCGGTACCATTTATCTCAGCAGTTGCAGTACTCCCTGGGGAGCTTGGTTTGCCTGGGCTAACATTGCTGTTGCAGCTTGCTGCAGGATGTTGTTCTTGGTGAACTCCATCATTTCCTTAGCCATATCTACGTCACGAATACGTGATTCAGATGCTTGCAGGTTTTCAGCAGAAGTATCCAGATTCTTGATTGTGTGTTCTAATCTGTTTTGAACAGAACCCAGCTTAGACCTTTCAGATGATACCTGGTCGATTGCACTTTGAATTTTGGTAATAGCGCTTGAAGCATCATCTTTTGTAGTTACGTTTAATGCATATTCTGTATCAGTACCGTTAGTTACATCATCTGCGGCATAAAATCCAGCACCTCCGGCAGCTGAAGATATTCCTAGTGCCTCGGAACGCATATCTTCAACACTCAAAGATAATGCCTGTCCTTCATTTGCACCAACCTGGAATGATAGTGAGCGATCTTCTATTACAGCCGGTGTAATTACGTCTCCACTAATTTCTACTGGGTTAGTGGCAGTTTCAAAGTTAAATGTTGCAGCAACTTCACCATTAGTATTTGTTGCATCAGTAGCTGTAAAATCGAAAGATATACCGTCTTGGTTATAGTTCAATGTATCGCCTGAATTAAGTGAAAATGTTGTTGTAGATATTACATCTGCACCTGATTTAAGCGTAGCGGTGAATGTGCCGCCGCTTGCACTATTAACCCAAGAAATATCTAATGCATCTGCTCCTGCAATGACTCCAGAATCAACAACAGTAATGTCTGACATTACAACTGTAGTATCATCATCACCATCAGTAATTTCCAAACCTACTTTTTGTGCTACAGAAGTAAGTGTTCCCGTTGCATCAGTTCCTACTACATTTAAATCAAGTGTTACCGAACCACCGACTGCCCAATTAGCTGCATCTTCTGTTGTAAAAGAGAAGCTAATCCCTTGATTATCATATGTGTATGTGGATGTAGCAGCATCATAAGCCATCGCATCAGCATCAATTACTAGAGTATTTGTGCCATCATCTCCATCAAAATCAACAGTAAAACCATCAACTGCTCGAGTTATTACTATTTGATTAGTACCAGTATCATCAAGTGCCGCCCAATCAAATCCATTATCTGCAGTACCGGCAATGGCAATATCAAAATCAGCTGACGAACCGGCAGTCCATGCAATCGGCTCATCACCAACTTCAATAGTTTGACTAATCATCTTAGTTACCGAAACAGTATCACCTGGTGTAGTCTTGGCTTCAGATACTTCATACTTATCTGACAAATCACCATTTAATAATGTCTTTGTGTTAAATTCAGTTGTGTTACCAATTCTGTTGATCTCAGAAGTTAACTGGTTAATTTCTTTTTGAATCTCACCACGGTCGCTTGCTTCATTTGTATCGGTTGAAGCTTGAACTGCTAACTCTCTCATTCTTTGAAGGATGGCTTGTGTTTCATTCAGCGCACCTTCAGCTGTCTGAATTAAGGATATACCATCTTGTGCATTTCTTGAAGCTTGAGTTAACCCCCTGATCTGACCTCTCATTTTTTCTGAAATTGCAAGACCCGCTGCGTCATCTCCGGCTCTGTTGATTCTGTAACCGGATGATAACTTTTCCATGGATTTGGCGCCTGCGGCATTACCGAGACCCAGTTGACGATATGTATTCATCGCCATAATGTTATTGTTGATACGCATAATTAAAATCCTCCTTGATTTTTTCGGGAATCCTTTCCCTAAGTTTATAAGTACTCTTGCACTGATCTTTACCGGTAAGGAAAAGTACAAAAGGCTTATTCAATATTAATATCGTAACTTCTTCCAAATACTTTATAGGTAAATTTAAAAACTTGATTATTTTTTTGTGATTCGTTACCAACAAGCGATAATTCAATCCACTACTGAGAATTTCGCCTCCAAGCCAACTACACTTTAGGGTAGCTAATAGTACTGCAGCGTAATTTTTGTTTTGCCTGGAAAAAATGATATTAGTGCTATAGTATTAGTTGACTTTTTTGTCTAAACTCTTCAAAACTTCAGGATCTACTCCTGCCGCCTTCATGTTTTCTTCCTTGATTTCGTAATAGATTTCCTTTCTGTGAACAGTAATATTTCTAGGTGCATCTATACCAAGCCGCACCTGATCACCTTGAATTTCTATTATTTTTATTTCAATATTATCTCCTATGATAATTGATTCGTCTTTTTTTCTAGACAGTATCAGCATTTGCGCTACTCCTTATCTGACTTTAATTGCTATAAAACCGGACACTTTTTCCAACGAATATCTTCCCGCTTTCCAGCCTTCTCTATCTTAAGCCTTCCAACCTTCCAACTTCCCAGCTTTCCAACCTTCCAACCTTCCAACCTTCCCATAAATTACTTATTAACAATCTTAAGCTCATTCATTACATAGTGCCTTACCAAATACTCTTCATTATCCAGTATAACCTGTTTTCCCTTTTTAGAAGCACTATTTATCAAAATCGGCGCCTTTAAGTTTGCAGTCATTTTTGAAATGTCCTCGGGTATCACAAGTATAGAATATATAAAAACATCCTTTGAATCTTTAACCTCTAGAACCTCCACCTCAGAATCATCAACATCGACAGTGTAATTCTCCATAAGTACCATAGGATCTGTCATAACAAAGGCAAGCTCGGAATTTTCAACACTCTGAAGCCATACAAAGGGTGCAGCCTCCACACCTGAGCTTAGTAGGATAAATCTTTTTTCATTCTCAAAACCCGGCAGCCCTTCCGGAAAATCCACAATTGCATTTTCATCAATGTCCACCATTCCAAAATATTTTGTTTCAATCTGCATTTTTTTATCCCCCAGTATAATTTTAAGTTAACTCAACTTTCCCGCTTTGCGTGACTCGCAATCTTTGGAATTTTGGCTTTCTGCAGAATACGGCACACCCACACTGTTATTGACACACGGCCTAAGAATACAACTTCTGAATGCCATGGAAAACTTAGTTAAGTGAGTATAGTTGCAAATACATATAAATATTCTTTTACCGCAAAAAATCCATCAGGGTAGGCTGAATTATTCTTGCCCCTCCTGCCAATGAGGCCCTGTATACGTTTTCCTCATTTGAAAGCCTCATTATGGTTTCCGCTATATCTGCATCCTCATTTTCACTCATAAGCTTCGAGAAGTTTAATATGTCGTTATCCACTCGATTTAGGGTGAGATCAAGCCTGTTATCCCTTGCACCCACATCTGCTCTAATCATTAAAAGATTATTGAAATTATCATCAATTAGCCCCAAGGCATCACCAACGCCACTACTGTTGGCAACATCCAGTGCTGATATAAGTGTCTCCATATCCTGTATCAGTTTCCCTTTTTCTCCTGCTCCTGATACCCCTCCGGGATCAAAAAGATCATTTCCCGGGACATTAATGTTTATGTCATCGCCTACGCCAATTTCATATTTAATGTTTTGTGCACTGTTTATGCCAATAGCAAAAGTCCCATCCTCGTTAAGAAGCTTCTTATCAGTTGAAAATCCTGAAAATATATACCTTCCCGCATATGAGCTGTTTGAAAGGTGCACAAGTGCATTTTTTAGCTCAATAATTTCAGCTTTTACTATCTGCATATCTTCAGGAGTTAAGGTGCCATTTGCACCTTCTACTGAAAGCTCTCTTGCCCGATGCAGCACATCCCCTACTTGCGCAAGTGTGCTGTCAGTATACTCCAACCAGGACTTGGCATCCTCAATATTTTTTTTGAACTGGTCAAGTTTCGACACATCTGTCCTGAGCTTTAACGCTCTTGACGCTACCACAGGATCATCTGACGGAACCTGAATCTTCTTGCCTGTAGCTAGTTGCTGCTGGTACTTATCAAGACGGATCAAATTTTTTCCGATATTGTCTACCATGTTGTTTACCAACATGCCGTTGGTTATTCTCACAAAAAAACACCTCTTATCCAAAATCTCTAATTAAAAACACCTAATTATAAGCTCCACCTGCTTTGGGTTTGACACATGTCACGCCCCTTTGACAACTATATACCGACTCTATTTATCAGTACATCGTATAACTCATCCATTAAATTAATCATTTTTGCTGCAGCCATGTAGGCATGCTGGAATTTTATCATGCCAGCCATTTCTTCATCTACCGAGACACCTGATATTGACAGTCTTCTGTTATCTATTTGCTTTACTATGGTGTTCAGGTTGTCATAGTATTTAACTGCCTGTTGAGAGTCAACACCCAATGTGGCAACAAGTGATTTCATATAATCTTCGGGGCTGCCCTCCGAAAACATATGAGAATTATTTCTCATTTTAAGCATTGAGGTAAGTACGTTTATATTACCTTTTTGCTCCGGTTGGTCTGAAGTTGAGATTAAGTTAATATCCGCAATTATGTCAGCACTCACACAAAAATTCCGTGCCGTTATACTCTTGTATTTACTTTCTATCTCGGCTATGGTACCTGCTCCGAATATGAAATCATTGCTATTTAATGGGTTTCCATCGTCTCCGGTCATTGTAAAAAAACGCACTCCCGAAGGGGGATCACCTTCAGCCGAATTGAGACTGTATCCATCAGCATGTCCAAAAAAATCCTCTTCCGGTTCTATACTGCCATTAGAATTATTGTCACAATACCCTTCATTTAGTGCCATTGCAAAGGTCCTAACGAAGTTGTTCAATTTATTTATATAATGAGGTATTCCTTTGAAGGACGGACTTCCGTTAATACCACTGTTACCATCCCGCACATCAAGATATCCCTTTAACTCTCCACTATTTATATTAACCTTACTGCCATCCTCCCATGTTATATGATAGAGGTTCTCAATATCCTCTTCATTCACTTTGCTGTCCCTTGGGTGGACAGTAAGCTTCGTCAACTCAAAATGATTAACAATAGGCTTGCCTCCAACCGATACGACAAAGTGCTTATCATCCCTGCCTCCGGGCAGTTTGCCAACTACAATCTCATTTGCTTCAATATTGACTAGCTTTGAAAGATTGTCCACAAGGTATTCGCGTCTGTCCCGAAGATCGTTAGCATGGCTTCCGTCTACTTCCAATGTGTAAATTTGCTTGTTTAATTGACTGATTTGTGTAGCATATGAATTTAATTGGTCCACTTTTACAGAAACATTTTGGTTTATATCATGCTGAAGTTTTTCAAATCTTAAAGCAAGATTATTAAAGTATCTTGCTACTGCCACCCCTTTTTCCTTTATAAGAGCTCGTGTTGCCGGTGCAGAAGGATCCTTAGAGAGCTCCTGCATTGCATTAAAGTACTCATTTAAAATTTTAGTGAACCCACCGTCAGAAGGCTCATTAAATGCTGCTTCAACATCAGAAAGAAGGATTCGTTTTGCGTCCCATTCACCAAAAAAAACAGATTCACTCCAGAACTTATAATCAAGATACTCATCTCGCACTCTTTGTATTAAGGCTACTTCAGAGCCTGTCCCTATCATTCCTGTCCTATCAAAAGACAATAGGGGGTTAGATGCAACCTGCTTAGCTTTCTGCCTTGTAAACCCAGGTGTATTAACATTACTTAAATTGTGGCTCACAACATCAAGATTCCTTTGAGCGGTCGTAAGTCCTCTTGCAGCAATATTAAGACCAAAAAAACTTCCTTGCAAAATTAATCACCTACCTATAATGCCCATTCGGCTTATTATATTATCAATCATTTCATCAATTACATTAATTGTCCTTGAAGATGCATTATATCCATATTTGAATTTAATCATATTAGCCATTTCCTCATCCAGTGATACCGCTGTTACTGATTGCCTGTTGGCTTCTGCAGCATTTACCAGTGTGCGTTGATTCTCTGCTGTACTTTTTAGGTCGTAACCCATCTGACCAACATATAATATAAATGACTGATAGTAATCATCTGAATTCGCCAAGCCGATCTCATTCGGTATCAATCCCTTATTTCTTAGATTTGATATTTCATATGCAACTGTATTATCACCTGTTGACCCGTCACCAGAGGATACAATATTGTTAATGTCCACAAGATTGTTGTTTAGCTTGATATTACCAATCTCCATCGGTAATGCACCATCAATGGTTGTGAAAAAATCCTGTCCATCAAAACCATTTAAGGTTTTACCACTTTTATGTACATCATTTATTTCACCAAAAACCGCCTTTATCATTTTATTGAGTCTATCCCTTATATCAGGTATAATCTCATCTCGTGATTCTAAAAGACCCAAGAGTTCTCCGTTTTTAAGAGGTACCTCCACACCTAGATTAGAAATTACCGGTCTGTAAAATGAACTTTTATTATCTTCCTTCGCTGCATAAAGAGGTGAAACGTCAGTCCTGTTTACCAGAAAATAACCTCCTGACATAACACTCACCTGACCATCCAAGAATTCCGAAATATCTACATCAACCAGCTCAGATAACCTGTCAAGGAGTACATTCCTCTTGTCGCGATAGTCGTTTGCCTTATCGCCTCGCATTTCCGCTTTAATCACATCAGCATTCAGTTTTGCCACATCTTCGAGTATGTTGTTAACTTCACCAATTCTTACCCTGATTTCTGTATTAATATCCTCTTGTGCCTTTAAAAGCTGATTTCCGACTTGATTAATGTGGTTCACCAGTACTTCCGAACGCTGACGCACCAGAGCTCTTGCGGTTAAGCTGTTTGGATCTTTAGCAAGCTCCTGCCATGAATCCCAGAACTGATTCATCATGCTCTGAAGTCCGTTACCCATAGGCTCGCCTAATATAGATTCAACATCTTCCAACGTCTTTGCCTTTGCATTCAAGTAACCCAAGGTAGTATTTTCCTGGCGGTACATACTATCCAAAAACTCGTATCTAATCTGTCGGATCTCTTGGATGTTAGCACCTAAACCTACCTGATACCGACCACCTAATATATCTGTATAGATTGAATCCTCAATAATTGCTTGCTGTCTAACATAACCGGGAGTATTCACATTGGAAATGTTATGCCCTATTACATTCAAGGCTCTTTCACTTACAGTCATCCCACTTCTGGCTATATCATAGCTACTAAACGTTACTCCCATTTTGCACCTCCCACTTAAGTGTCCTTACTCTTTTTATCACCTTATGATTATCCAGCCTTCATAAAGAAGGCTACTGTGAACTATGCCTACATAACTTGTTGCAGAAAGTCACTCTGTGACTTTCTGGGTTATAATCACCTTATAGCTTTAGATCAATAATGTTTCTTTTTCCAGGTTCGTTAACTTGTCCTGTTTTTAGATAACTCCCATCACTGTCCAGATTTGCCATAAGATTTAATGAAAAATCTATATACTCCAATGAATTCTCAATAAGCTTCGAATTCAGCTCATTTTCTGATTTTAGTTCATTTACTGTATTAACGATTTCCTCCCGCTTTTTTTGGAGCTTTTTAAAGCTTTCTTCTCCAACCTTTTCGGATAACTTGGATATTGTCATTTCATCTGCACTCACATCAAGCTCTCGACAAATTTCGCTTACAACGTCCTCTCTCTTGTTCTCAAGTTTGCCAACATGGACTATACATGCTTGCTCAACTTTTACAAGCTTTTCAAGGTCGTTTATCTTACCATTAACTATCATATCCTTTTTTTTACGAGCTACCTGTAGCAATTGTGAATAAATGTTTGATTCCTCTTCTAATATTTCAACCAACTGATCCAACATAAGTTCCATAGACATTTGCATCACTCCGATCAGGAATATTTTGCGCATAAGTTTTTATTATAGTTTAATTCTTCCATACGAGTAGGAATAAAAATATACCCTGAACCAGATCCCCTGTTAGTTTATAACTCTAATTTCATAAGGAAAACTAGCAAAAATATCAGATTATCAGGATATACACCAATTTTGTCAAATCTTTTTATCCAAAATATTATTTATTAACTTATCGGCTGTCTCTCTTCCACTTACAGTATAAGTACCTGTCCGAAGTTTATCTGTAACAGTATCAACCTTGTCCCTTCTTATGTCTGGCACACCTTTAAGAGCCTGCATTACCAGCTGATGATCTTTAGCCTCACTTGATATGGACAGGGTATCCTTCTTACCCGTAACTTGTTCTGTTTTTTCAGTTCTATTTACTTTTTTCTGTTTAGTATATATTTCGGTTATCTTGGAAATTTCGCCCCAGATTCTCATTAAAATCTCTCCACCTTAAAACTATAATTACATTGATTGCTTTTAAATATTACCCTATGATGTTTTTATCGGTATTTCCCGAAAAATAATTAATCATTTTTTATTTCTATGAAGATAGTGCATTTCTCCTTCTTTTGACCATTTGTTTGTGTTATTTAAGGATTTACTCAGCTCACTCGCTGTCTTAGAAAGATCATTTTTAAGAGCCTTTTCACATTCTTCACAATACAATCCAGTTTTTATTGACATCCCACATTTTTCGCAGTCGAGGAACAAATTGGCCCCATCACCAGATATCTCCAAGCGTCCTTCTCTTAAAAAGTTTTTGATCCTTTTCACGCTTATGTCAAGGTCAATTGCGATTTTGGAAAGGTTTGCTCCAGGATGATTATAAAGATAATCCTTAACTTTCCTAAAGTCATCTTCATCTGACTTCTTACAGCTATCACAAAGCACTGTCCCATAAGCATATGTAAATAGTTTTCCACACCTCGAACAGTTTCTTGGTATCGGCATTATATAAAACCTCCATTCATAACATGCCTGTAATATACGTCTTTAAAACACATAGTACCCCATCTTACCTGTAACATAATATCGTCTACTGTTTTGAAACAGGCGATGCAATAACTACCGCAGTCACCGTCCTAGCACCTGCCTCCTTTAAAACCCTGCTGCACTCATTCAAAGTATATCCTGTAGTTAATATATCGTCAAAAATTAAAATATTCTTATCCTTAACTTCATTTGTATCAGTAATTTTAAAAGCATCCCGTGTATTAAAATATCTATTTTCACGGGATAGAGTACTCTGACTCTTAGTATCTTTAATTCTTTTTATAAGTTCGGATCTTTCTGGTATTCCTGTTTTCGTGCTTATAACCCTTGATACAAGCAAGGATTGATTATACCCTCGCAGAGCTTTCTTTTTTTTATGAAGGGGGACACTCATTATCATGTCATAGCAATTGCTAAGCAGTGAATTCTTTAATTTTTCTGTAACAATACTACCAATTGCCCTGCAATAAGACGGCTTATCAAAAAACTTAAATCTCATTACCGCTTCCTTTATTATCCCTTCATATTCACAGGCACATACCACGTCATCCCATGAACTTTCATACTCAAACCCTTTTAGCGTACAGTATCTTTCCTCATGCATGAATGAAATTTTCTTATGACATTCTTCGCAAATTTCAACCTCCACAGCTATATCAAGAAGGCATGAGCAAAAAATGCATTTGGGAGGATATAAAAATCTTATAAACTTTTCTCCAAGACTGATTTTATTTTTTTCTGAATACTCCACAAAAATCCCCTTAACTTATTTTTGTAAAACTCTTCAAGTCTCTATCATCCACTCGTAAAATCTAACTTGTCCAAAAACACAGTCTTTTTTAGTTTGTCACATAATCCTGAGTATCGTCGTGTTTCTCGCATGTTTTCCACCATTGATTTTAAGCAGCCTTCTGAGCCTACTAGCACCACAAGATCTCTTGCCCTAGTTACTGCTGTATATAATAGATTTCTTGTCATCAAAACCGGAGGACCTGTAAATATAGGCATTACTATTACGGAAAATTCACTTCCCTGGCTTTTATGAATTGTCGTTGCATAAGCTGGCTCTATTTCATCCTGTATTGTAAAGTCATAATTCACCAGCCTATCATCATCAAAAAGGACAGTTATTCTTCGTTCGTCCTCATCTATTCCAAAAATAATGCCCATATCTCCATTAAACACGCCTTCGCCAAACACATCTGAGTCATCAGCCATTTCCCACCTTAAATTGTAATTGTTGCGTATTTGCATTACTTTATCGCCCACACGGAATATCATATTTTTAAGAGTTTTCTCCTTTTTCCTCCTATCAGCAGGATTAAGTGCTTTTTGCATCTCTACGTTTAAGTCTGCAACACCAATAATACCTTTTCTCGTTGGAGTAAGTACTTGAATATCTCTTATTGGGTCATAACCGTATGTTCCTGGAAGCCTTCTAGAACACACATCCAGTATTGTGCTTACAATTTCGTTAGATCTGTATCTTGGAATGAAGAAAAAATCCTTGTCCTTTGTATTTAGGTAAGGGAACTCACCTTTATTAATCCTGTGAGCATTTACAATAATCATACTTTCCTGTGCTTGACGGTAAATTTCCGTAAGATGTACAACTTTTATAATTCCACTTATTATTATATCTTTTAGAACATTCCCAGGACCTACAGACGGTAGCTGATCCACATCCCCTACAAGTATAAGTCTGCATCCTGCAGGAATAGATTTTAGAAGGTGATTCATAAGCAGTATATCAACCATGGATG
>Ga0265293_10013319_pt1 | contig 10694 bp, 10 predicted proteins | sample Munlanlewell138R_FD_192505 | JGI IMG/M metagenome (GOLD analysis project Ga0265293, IMG submission 192505) | Leachate microbial communities from a municipal landfill in Southern Ontario, Canada - Leachate well 138R | ecosystem: Engineered > Solid waste > Landfill > Unclassified | place: Canada... | reverse complement strand
TTATTTTCCACCAATTGGTAGAGGTAAGCATCGAAAGTGTCTTTTGTTACATAACGATAAATATGTGCTGTATCGTTTAGATTGCCTTGACGAATAATTCTTCCGGCACGTTGCTCGAGATCGGAAGGACAGATTTTGCGGAGAAAAAAACACCTACCATTTTTATCAAATGTGTATAGAGTATTGAATTGATAACTATAGGATTAAAAATTGAAAAAAGCGAAAACATCACTATATCATAGTTTCTACTAAAGCACACATGTTAAAAGATGCTTGTATTCGACAATAAAATTTAACTTATAACATAAATATAAGGTTTTTTCTTGCAACTATTCATGAAATGGAATATAATGTAGTTATTCTGTTATTGAAGGTGAGTGTTATGGAAAACTTGTTAAGCATATCAGAAGTAGCAAAAAAGTGGGGTATCTCCCACAAGAGAGTACAAGTTTTATGTACTCAAAATAGGATTGATGGAGCAAGAAAAGTAGGAAATATGTGGGTGATTCCGGCAGATGCCCAAAAGCCGAAAGATCCAAGAATAAAAAAGAAATAAGAATTTCAATATGTTTTTGATAATTTTTGCCCCCTCAACCGTTATATACATATGGGAGTAATTTTTATTAGAGAATATATTGGCGTTCCTTACAAGAAGGGAGCTTTTACATTGCTGATATATTGTACATTAAATAAAGACAGCTCAATAGATTTTGAATATATCTATAATAAGCATCGCTATGCCGTGTACGGTATCATTTATAGAGTTATAAATGATACCGGATTAGCAGAAGATGCCATGCAAGAATCCTTTTTTAGGTTCTATAAAACTATGGGGAAAATGCAAACAGAGGATGATATGAGAAATTGGCTTTACAAGATAGCTAAAAATACCGCATTGGATTGTATTGATAAAGAAGGGAATTATCGAAAAAGGGTCAGCATATGGTTAGATGATGACGATTTTGTATCTGAATTTTTAGATAGAACTGCAAAAAACCCCTTGGATGAAACATTAAAAAATGCTTTAGTAAAAGAAATATCCGATGTTCTCGATACATTAAAGCCGATTCATTCAAATGTTATACGGCTAAAGTATTATTTTGGATATACAACAAAAGAAATTGCAGAACTGACCAATGTACCATTACAAACAGTGCATTCGAGATTGGAAAAAGCAAGAAGCTTGTTATTTGATAAGTTGCAATTTCTTAAAGATGATTATGCGGAACTGATTGGAGATGTTTTTGATTTTAATGATGAAAATTGCAACGCTAAAACTGCCAATATAAAAAATGATATTAGAATTGGTGAAGATATCTCTTTTTATATAGATGTACCAAAGATACATTTATTTGATTATAAGACAAGCTTAAAAATTATTTCGCTAACTGGAAATTATAGAATAATCATAAATATTTAGTAAATATGATAAGAATGGAGTTGTAGTTTAAGTGAAATATAAAGTAATACAGAAAATTATTTTGATCTGTATGGTAGTAATTATGCTATCAGGATGCTCAAATGGTGAAGAATCAGATGCTAACCTTCCTGCTTCAGAAGACAACAGTCTACCAACAACAGAAGATAACAAAGAATTAAGTGGGAAACTAACTGTATCTACTGTTTTTGATGGATATATCGATATATTTGCAGAGGAATTTATGGACATGCATCCTAACGTGGAGATTATAGTAGAAAGACCAGACGACAATAAGGTTTCATATATGTATCGAATTGCTATAGACTTATTAAGTGGTACAGCCAGTGATTTAATAGATTTAAGTGGTTTAGATATCAACCATAAAGCTCAAAGTGGGCTACTAGTCAATATATATGACTATATGAACAATGATCCTGACTTTGATAAATCTGACTATTACACTAATATTTTTGAAGCTATGGAATTTGGGGACGGATTATATGCCATGCCATTATCATTTAATTATGATATGGTATATATTAGTAAGCCTTTAGCAGAAAACATAGGGCTAGACTATGAAAACTATAAAAATATAAACTATACTGAAATGCTTGATATATATGAAAAAGTGAAAAAAACTCACCCTTCACCAGATAAATTTTATCTTATGCCTGGTGTTACAAAAAGTTCATTTTTCGACTATGAATCTGTTGATTTTTTTGATATTGAAACTGGAGATGCCAGTTTTGATAGTGATGAATTCTTACAGCATTTAAAGTTTACAAAAAAGCTGAATACAGTTTATCATCCAGAAACTATGGAGTGGGATTTTACTCGTGTAGGAGTGAGGAATGAAGATTTTTTAATAGAGGATTTCATATTTTCTAAATTTACAACAAGTAATATAGATATGAAAAACATGATGGTTGAATTTGAAAACACAATAAATCCTATACCATTTTTAAGCAGCAAGGGAAAGGCACCATTTAGCAATTTACTCTCAACATATGCTATTTCTAATAATAGTAAAAATAAAGAACTTGCATGGGAGTTTTTAAAATATTGTGCATCTGCTAAAGAATTACCTGCATTTGAAAGTGAAGAAGATGAAGAAAAATATTCCTTCATGTTTCTAGGGAATATTCCAATAAATATTGAGAACTTTTATACATATTTCAGACATAGTTTTGAATCCGAGGTTAAGTGGTATGAAGAAAGAGGTCTTGAAGGCAATTGGAAATTTAAAAATGAGGAAGAGAAGGAAAAAATGTTTGAAGATACTTTAAATCAAATACATGAATGGAATCAAGAGAGAAATGTATTAGTTGGAAATCTTGAATTAACACATTTGTTGAGAGAAGAACTAGATAACTATTACTATTATGATTTAGCAACAGCTGAAGAGACAGCAAAGATTATTCAAAACAAGGTCTTTACTTATCTGAATGAATAGAATTATATAGATGAAAGGGAAAGTATATGAAAATAAAACATATGAAAAAAGATAGTCTATTACCATATATATTACCTAGTTTATGTGGGATATTATTTTTTTATGGTATCCCTTTTATATTGTCTTTTTATTATGCCCTATTAAATAATATGGGAGAGAAAAAGTTTATAGGTTTAAAAAATTTCTCAGACACATTAAAAAATCCCATGTTTCAAAGAGGTTTAACAAATCAAAGCATTTTTATAGCTATTGCTGTTCCATTGTGCTTTATTTTAGCTTTATTTTTTGCATTACAAGTAAGGAAATTAAAAAAAGGTAAAAAACTTATATTTTTAATATCAATAATACCCTTTGTTATTCCATCAGGCACTAGTATATATTTTTGGAAATGTAATTTTGATGTAAATGGATTTGCCAATAAAATTCTTTATTCCTTAAATATCCCTATGGTTAACTGGTACAATAGCAACTGGGTTATGGCTATTGCTGTTATTATATTTATCTGGAAGAATGTTGGAGTTACAAGTTTAATATTGTATGTAGGACTTAACCAAATTCCTAAAGAATATTATGAAATAGCAGATATAGAAGGAATAAATAGATTTCAGAGATTTTATAGAATCACCTTAGTGTATCTCACACCAATTATATTTATCTCAATACTATTATTGGTTGTTAATTCCTTTAAGATTTTCAAAGAGATTTACTTACTCTTTGGCAATTATCCAGATGAAAATATATATCTATTACAGCATTATATGAACAATCACTTTTTTAGATTAAACCTACAAAAATTAACGACAGCATCCTATCTGCTGTTTATTATCATTGGATTGTTTATATCCTTAATGTTTCTATTGCAAAAACGATATTCCGATACTTTTAATATGTTAAATTTTGAAGGAAATCATAAAAATACATATAGCAAAACATCTAGTTATTTTACTAATAGCTTTACAAGCATAATGGTATTGCTTTTTTTACTTCCTTTAATCTTTACAATCTCCAATTCATTTATGGGAGACATAGAGATTATCAGTAGATATACGAAGAAAATTACAGAGTATAATACAATGGATTTAACAGCAGGAAATATGCACTTTGTTAACATAGGTTTTTTCTCAGATAGCCCTACCTTCAGTAACTATCTAGCTGTATTCAATAATCCGCAGTATTTAAGGGCATACTTAAACTCTATACGAATTGTTCTGCCAATTTTAATAGGGCAGTTTATTGTTTCACCACTTGCTGCATATTGTTTTGAATATAGCAAATGTAAGTACAAGGAACTATTATTCTTTTTGTATGTATTAATAATGTTAATGCCTCTCCAAGTGCTTTTAGTACCAAACTATCTCGTTTCAGACTGGTTAGGGCTTGTAGATACGCACTTAGCAATTATACTTCCTGCAATCTTTAACCCTATAGGTGTATTTATTATTCGTTTACAGCTCAAGGGCTTTCCAAGAGAATGCATTGAGGCAGCACAGAATTGCGGAGCAAGTCATTTTCAAGTATTTAAAAATATTGTTCTACCCAATATAAAGCCATCCATAGGTATATTAATCATATTAATATTTACAGAGTATTGGAATATAATAGAGCAAGGCTTAGTTTTACTTAAGGATTCAAGTTTGAATCCATTATCCATATATTTGTCACAATTAGTAGATAAGAATTTAGGTTCTTTTTTTGCTGCATCCTGTTTATATTTAATACCTATATTCATGTTATTATTTTTAATAAGAAAGGTTTTTAATAAAAAAATATAAGACGAGATTTTCTAAATATCTTAAACACAGAATCGGTATATAATTCTATGTTTTTTTAAAAAAACCTCAAAAATTATATAAAATTTTAAAAAATGTACAAAAATTAGCTAACAGGGAAAGTCATGCTAGAATATACTTTAATTATAGAAATAAAAGGGGATAAGTTATAGTACTAATACATTTAAAGGTCTCGCTACTCAAAGATCGGCGTTGACAAGGTTAATAACAGCTAATCCCAAATGACTATCGATTGATGTATATATAGACATTGCTTCAAGCAAGACAGGTTCTTCCCTTTATGAAGCTATCTTCTTCCCAAATAGAAACTGTTTACTATCAGTTTCATATTCTCTGTAAAAAGGCTTGTTAAAAACGAAGCAAGAGACTGTCTGATGGTAACACATATTACAAAGCATGATGAAAAAGCATGGAGTTTGGGGGTTCAGCCACCGGGTATGCTCTTGGTTTTGATACAAGGTATTTTGTAGACAAAAACGCTCTCAATGAGCTGTGAGCGGTACCTCAGTCATGCAGTTTAACTGGACTTTCTGATGAACATAGCGATTTACGTTTTTAGGCTGAATGTAAAATTCATCAAGAAGTCCAATAAACTTATAATAAATAGTTATGACCTGCTCCATCTGACCATCAGCATTTTTCTTACGTTCCGAAATAGTAATTTTATCAATCAGGGCATTTATAATTGGGGCAGTAAGCTCTGTTATGCCTCGGTAGTTGCGGATTAGTGAGACAAAATCAACAATACCTTTATCATTCCTGCCTTTTTCTATGAGTTCATTTTCAATAACTCTTAATCTTGTATCAATTTGAAGCTGTTCATGCTCATACTTTTTTGACATTGTATCAAAATTTCGATTAGATATACGTTCCATGACTTTATCCTCATATAAAGCTGTAAAAAGGCTGTCAAGTTCGCCTAACCGCTTTGTAAGCTTACGCTTTTCCTTTTCAAAAACTTTAAATTCATTTGTACTAATTGTACTTAATTTTTGTTGCAAAGTTTTGATTGCTTTCTTATCATTAATCGCCATATCAGCGTGTTTGTTTACATCTGCAAGAACGGTATTTATTAAATCTCTTGCCTCAATGGTGTGAGAAGTGCAATTTATATTGCCATATCTACCATAGTTATTACAGGAATACTGCACACAATCTATAATATCCGGGCGCTTGCGTCTGTTAGCGCTCCCTGCTCTCATTGCATAGCCACAATCAGCACACTTAATTACACCGGCAAATATATTATCATAGCCGGAACTTGATTTTTTTCTTCGGCTGGTCATAAGTTTTTGAACTATATCAAATTCCTCCTGCGTTACAATGCCCTCATGTGTATTCGGGATAACTTCCCAATCTTCCGGCAATTTAGAAGGGCGTTTTTGGTTTTTCATACTAATAGCAGGTCTTTTATATCCTGCAATATTACCTGCATATACAGGGTTTCTTAATATACTTCTAACCGAATTTTCACTCCAAATATAGCGGTTTTCATCATTTCCTTCAAAATACCTTTCATATCCTGTGGTGCCTTTTACAACTGCATAAGCAGCTGGGCGAAGTATATGGTTATTATTCAGATATGTTCGTATTTTAGAAATTCCATTGCCTTCAAGCGCTAAATCAAATATCGTGCGGACAACAGCAGAAACATTTTCGTCAATAAGCAGATGATTAAGGTCGGCAGGGTCTTTGACATAACCATATGGGGCGGTTGTTCCCATAAACTTACCTTTGTTAAACCTTGCTCGATATGCTGATTTTATTTTTACGGACATATCAGCAGAATACATCTCATTTAAAATATTGCGGAAAGGGGTAATATCCATAACTGATTTATTTATGGTATCTACACCATCATTTACAGCTATGTATCTAATATTATGCTCAGGAAAAAAGACTTCAAGATATAGCCCGCAATCAAGATAATTTCTACCGAGTCTTGAAAGGTCTTTTGTGATAACACAATTTATTAAGCCATTTTCAATATCTTTTAGCATATCCTGAAAACTCGGTCGGTCAAAATTTGTTCCAGAATAACCATCATCAACATAAGTTTTTGCCAAATACCATCCGTTATTTTTCACATAGTCAGTTAAAATGCTTTTTTGCGTTTCAATACTGCCACTTTCGGCATTTGTGCCATCATCCTTTGATAGCCTGCAATAGATTCCAACATTATAAACTGTATTTTTTGTTTTTAACATTGAACAAATCCTCCTTTGTGGTCAAATAGTAAGACCATTCTTTGCGTACAGTTTATTGAGTTTAAGTATCCTTGTCCAAGGTGCGATCACCATCAAATTCTTTTCTCATAAAAAAAATAGCAGTGTCAACCTTATGTTTCTGCATACTTTATAGAAAAACAAAGCATCCACAAAATAATTGCAGATGCTCTGTAAAATTATATGTTTTTATAAACCTTTTGGGGTTATTTTATTTTAATACTTCCAAGTTTTTTAAAAGTTCAATGCAGTCCTTATATCCCTGCCGATAAAGGAACTCCAATTCTCTCCATTCAAGTTGTATCATTCTTTCAAAACAACCTTCAATATAGGTATAATCATCTGCATTGAATTTAGATTTTAAATCCTGTTGTGCTTTTCGGGAATTTGCAGCTAATAGCTTGCATTGCTCTGTCTGGTGAAATATTCGTGCTGCTCTTTCATAAGAAAGCCTTATAAAATCCTCGAAATTAGTATTAATGTTTTTCATAGTATAACTCCCCCTTACAATTCAACTTAAACAAAACCATAAAAATAAAGATGCAAGGCAAAACAAATTTTCATTTGCGGTCAAATAGCAAGACCATTCTTTCGTACAGTTTATTGAGTTTTAGCACTATTGTCCAAGGTGCGATTACTTTCAAATTCTTTTCTTAAATCATCACAAATAATGGGGATAAGGGCATCTGTAAGGCTTTGTTTGCCTACAAATTTACGTTTTATAAGTATATTTATTGGTTTCTTTTTAGCTATCTGACTTGTTTTAGGTTTTTTCTCCATTAGCTTACCTCCAAAATAAAATATTTGATATAATAAAAATTAGCGTTCTTCTCTGTTTTTCTGTCTTTTTCGTTGCCACTGCTCTAATAATTTTAAAATAATATGTTCCATCTGATTCACGGTATAATTTTTTGGAAAATATCGTTTGATATTATCTTTTTTAAGCCTTACCTGCTCATGCTGATTAGGCTTAATCTCCGACATTACCTTTAAAATATCTGTTTGAGTTAAAACCCCATCTCGCGACATTGATTTTAAGCGTATGGCTTGGGAATGTGATGGGGTACAGTCCTCTGATTCGATTGATTCAATCAAATATATTTGTTCCTCTTTTTTGAGATAAGACAGCTCAACAGCAGGCGATATGGCTATTTGCTTATCATCTACCATTTGTAGTAATTTAGGGTTTAAGTTTGTTAATCTGATATACCGCCATACTTGGTCTTTACTTATGCCATCAGCCTCACCAACAATTGTTGCAGACAACTTCCCTGCAAGTTGCGGAGAAGTTCGACCTTGGTGCTTAATCGCTTCAAGTTTCATTTTATAGGCAAATGCTTTTTCGGAAGGTAAAATATTTTCTCTTTGAATATTACTGTCCACAAGGGTGATTATCGCTTCATTTCGGCTCATGGAACGAACAAAAGCAGGGACCTTTTCAATCCCTGCCTTTTCACAAGCCTTTATTCGTCTATGACCTGATACGACCTCGTATTTGCCCTCTGGACACTTGCGAACGATAATTGGAGCAAGTATTCCAAACTCTCTTACACTTTCCGCTAAGGCGTTAAAATCATCGTTTTCAACCACTTTAAAAGGGTTGTCGGGGAACGGGTGCAGTTTAGAAATTTCAATATACTGAATGTTGTCCATATGCCGACTCCTTTCAACGTATAAATTCCTTTTTTCTTGCTTTTGACTGCTTTATTCGCAAATAGTCATTGAGGTCTTTTCCCGCTGGAGGCGGCTCATTTGATATTGTGTATTTATCCATCAATGCAGTAGAAATAGCTTTTGTGGCTGTTTTACCGGCTTCATCATTATCCAAATGCAAAATTATATTTTTAAGATTGTCACTTGTGTGGAGTAAGTGTTCTAATGCTTTTGGAAGTACATAATCTGTTTCAATAGATTTTGACTTTGATTGAAAAATCCCGCCCAATGAAAGCAGATTATAATCTTTCCATTGTCCATCATTCATTTTTATTAGGGTTGCGTATGACAATAAATCAATAGCACCTTCAAAGATGTGGATTGTATTTATATCATTGTTTAAAATACGAAATGAATAACGCTTGTCACTTCCGCTGACTTCACCGATAAAACGGTTATTTCCTGTACTACGATAAAAAGCATATTTAGGCACACTATCACCATAACCTACAAACACAGCATTATGATGTGGATAGCTTTCATAAAGCAAGCCACTTTTTATACAGCTTTGTATTATTTCCCTATCAATTCCTCTGCCCATCAGATATTTAATAATACGGTTGTTATTGCTATTTTTAGCAGGCAAATAAAAATCCCGCCTTCTTGTGTCTGAAACAGATTCAAAAATGACGGGAACTTTAACTTCTGTACTATTTGCAATCATTCTAACAGCATCTTGAAAATCATAGCCTTTAACCTTGATAAGATAATCAAGGGCAGATTTACCGCCTATGCCTCTTGACCACCAATACCATTTTCCGTTGGAGATTTTTAAGGAATCATGTGTCTTTGTAGAAAATACGCTATTACTGATATGTACTAATTCGTATGGCTCATAGTTTTTTAAATAAGTAAGCAAATCCATTTTTCTAACTTCTTCAACAACATCAGGCTGAATAAAGCCCACATTAAACACCTTCTTTCATTTTCTACCAACCTTTAAGATTTCTCCATATGTTTTTTAGCAGGGTTTGTATTTCATTAAGCCCTTGATAATTTATTTCACCTGTCGAGTTTGCAACCTTCGCAATTTGGTTTACATTGTTTCCGATTGCCGAAAGCTCCCTAAGTAATTTTGGAAGTTCTTCCGGTGGACGTGGCTTTACTTCACAACCCATAATTAAGTTGCGTATTAAAGGTGCTTTTTTGAAGCCTGTGATTTTAGCCAGTTTTTCTAATTTTATATACTCTTTTTCGTTTAGCCAAAGGCTAAATTTTATGTTGTGTGTTCGCATAAAATCTCTCCTTTCAAATTTGAAAAAATTAAGGGTATTAGGGGATTCCCTAACAAAAAAGGGCATTTGGGAGCACAAATGCTATGCTTGCAAGTACAAAAAAGTGTTTTTTAATGTTTTATTCCGATTTCACTTTTTTGTTAATAAAAAAGTCTGAAACAATAAAAAGTATCAGACTTTTACATTTTAAATATTGTATATTTTCTTCCACCGCAACATTTTTCATAGTGCCAATAATGTGGTGGAAGAAGCTCTTTTAAATTACTCTCCACCGCAATAACCACACTATGATTTTTGTTGCGGTGGAAGCTATGGTAGAAAGCAATAAAATTTACCGCCTTGTTTGCTGGATACAACTCCTAATTGCTTCCTTGCGTTTTCTACTGTGCGTTTGCTTATTCCCATATCAGCAAAATATTCATATATTTCTGTTGAAGGTACTTCACCTTCTGAAAGTAAATCTTGTAGCTTTTCCACCGCAAAGTCTCTCTTCTTTGGTGTGAAGTTCTCGCCATAACCCCCTCCGTTTAAAAGTTGTTCAGCAGTTATATCGCAAGTTCCTGTAAACCGAATACCCCCATCAATCTCAAAACATTGAGATTTGCCAAAAGGGGCAAGTGATGATTTCAAATGTGCCATAATTCGCCTACTTTGATTATCCTTTGACCTGCCGACAACAAGAATACTTCTTGCAATAGCATTAAAGTCCATTGAGCCTAACCCTCTATAAATAGCTTTTGAGCCTTGCATTTTATTCATATGACCGACAATGACAACTGCACAGCCTGTTTTATTCGCCATTTGTGAAAGCTTTGAAAATAGTGGACGAACAGCATTTGCTCTATGCATATCCGTGTT
>Ga0265293_10013318_pt1 | contig 10695 bp, 12 predicted proteins | sample Munlanlewell138R_FD_192505 | JGI IMG/M metagenome (GOLD analysis project Ga0265293, IMG submission 192505) | Leachate microbial communities from a municipal landfill in Southern Ontario, Canada - Leachate well 138R | ecosystem: Engineered > Solid waste > Landfill > Unclassified | place: Canada... | reverse complement strand
AGTGGATGTGTTTTAGTGGGAAGGAATACAGCGAAAGGAAGGTTATCAGAAGGTGAATATTATGAGAAGAAATTGACGATGTTGTTAAGACAATATCAGAATGAAAATGAAGAAATATTTATAAATATAGTATAATGGAGCAGGTAAAGAATAATAAGATAATTCATACTTTGGCAAGTCAGCTTGTGAACAGGTCGCTTCTTGCTGCAAAGGTAGGAGTACAGTCTTATGGAGGAGAAAGGGATATATATCAGGCTCTTGGTTATAAGACAATACTTACTTTTGATGATTATTATGCTCGTTATGAAAGACAGGATATTGCGAAAGCAATTATTGACCGTCCTGTAAAGGCTACATGGCAGGGAGCATTGGAGCTTCTTGAGTCAACAGATCCTGAAGAAACACTTTTTGAAAAGGAGTGGAGGAAACTTAATCGAAAATTAGGACTAAAGACAAGGCTTTCCCGTCTTGACAGACTTGCAGGGATAGGACAATATGGAGTACTCCTTCTTGGACTGAATGATGTAAGAGGTATTGATGATTTTCAAAAGCCAGTACGTGAAAAAGGAAATTATGATTTGATGTATATTCGTCCTTTTGGAGAAGGAACAGCTAAGATATCTATTTATGAGACTGATTCAAAGAATCCGAGATATGGACATCCTCTCCTTTATGATGTAGAGGTGGGGGATATGGGAACGAAAGCAAGCAGGGTTGTGAAAGTTCATTACAGCAGGGTAATACATATTACTGATAATCCTCTTGAGTCGGAAGTTTTTGGCACACCACGGCTTCAGGCTATCTTTAACAGGCTTATGGATATAGAGAAGCTTGTGGGAGGTGATGCTGAGATGTTCTGGCGTGGAGCAAGACCTGGTTATCACGGAAAGCTTGATCCGGAATATCAGCTTACAGAAGAAACGAAAGAGGACTTAAAAGATCAGATAGACGAATATGAACATAACCTCCGCAGGTTTCTTATAAATGAAGGAGTGGATTTGGAATCTCTTGCACAACAGATAGCTGATCCTTCATCTCATTTTCAGGTGCAACTTCAGAGTATATCTGCAGAAACGGGTATTCCATTGAGGATACTTACAGGAAGTGAAAGAGGGGAGCTTGCTTCTTCGGAAGACAGGAGTGAGTGGTTGTCATATGTTCAGACAAGACGAGAGGAACAGGCTGAACCATGTATTTTAAGGCCGTTTGTAGATAGGCTTATTGAACTTAATATTCTTCCTACACCAGAGGATGATTATAATGTCAAATGGGCTGATTTGTTTGCTCAGAGTGAGAAGATGAGAGTAGAGATAGGAAAAGCGAGGGCAAATGCATTAAGGGAATATACTTCTAATCCTATGGCACAGGCAGTGCTTACTGCTAGTGCATTTATGGAGAGTTGTCTTGGATTCTCGCAGGAGCAGGTGGAGTTGTTTTCTAAGATGCGTGATGATGAGATGATGGAGGAGATGGAGAAAATGAAAAAGGTGAAGGAGATGCTTGAGCCTGAAGAAAAGCCACAAGAGAAAGATAAACCTGAAAAGACGAAAGAAGAAAGAGGAGAACCAGTGAAGAAAAGAGCAATGCCAACGGCAAGTGTATGATAAACAACAATAAATACGATCCTACTCGCACAACGGGACTCCGTAACCAGTTTTCAAAGGATATGGATAAGCGGTTTAATGAACTTGTGAGCTTCATAAAGATAGTCATTGTGGAGAGGGATTGCTTTGCACTGAAGAATATTCGCACCATGCAGATGGTTCCTGTCAGTGATGAAGAGTTTGACAGGGAGAGTTATGCAGAGGAGATAGCATTATTCCTTCTGTGGTTGCAACGTCAGGTGGATTTAGGGATTCTTACACAGTCACAGTTTTATCATATGGGAAGGATAATCTCTCAACCATGGACTAACGGATATGTGAAGGATGCTTATTACAGAGGGATAATGAGGGCAAGAGAGGAAATGATAAAAGCAGGGATGGCTGTTCCTTCTATTGATGCTTCCGGAGGAATAGATGTTGTGGCTTCTAACTTGACTCATACGCAGAGGTTGAATATGCTTTATGCTTCTGTTTATAATGAGCTTCAGGGAGCAACTGATGCAATGAGAGGACGTATATCTCAAGTTTTGACGCAGGGACTTATGCAAGGAAAGAGTTCTGCTGCTATATATAAAGAGGTGAGGGCAGTCATTGATGGGACAAGTATGGGTGTTCTTGGGATAACAGATAAGATAGGGAGGTTCATCCCTGCAAAGGTGAGAGCAGAGATGATAGCCAGGACGGAAATAATACGTGCTTTGCATTTGTCTGCAGTGGAAGAATATCGTCAGTGGGGAGTGAAAGGGATAGTTGTCATGGCTGAGTGGAGAACGGCTCATGATGCAAAGGTGTGTCCTAAATGTGCAAGTATGGAAGGACAGGTGTTTACCTTGGATGAGATAGAATATAAAATTCCGGCCCATCCTGACTGCAGATGCTTTATTTTACCGATAATGAGATAGATATGTCATACGGACAAGTTATAAAGATGCACAGATATGTTTACAACACTCCAAATGAAGGAGTGCTTATAGACTTAGAGACGGGAACGCAATATACATTTCGCAGGGAGTCATATACAGGCGAGACGAGAAAGTGGAATGTGAAACTCTATGATGTGGTGTCTTTTACGGCAGATGGGAGTACGGCTACGGATGTGACTCTTGTAAGGAAACATTTAAAAGGAAGGGTTTATTCATATATACCATCATGAATAACAGGTTTGCTATATTGATAACACAAAGGGATGCAGCTCCGTTTATTCGGAAATGTCTTGATTCCGTGGTTAGTCAGACATACAAGAATTATGAGGTTATCATAATGGATGATAACAGCACTGACGGAACCTGGGAGATTATAAAGAATGAATATTCACGATTTCAATGCATTCATACACCAAAACAAGATCATCCTGTTACAAATTTTGTTGCAGGAATAAATCTTATCGCAACAGACAGGGAGGATATTATAGTTTTTCTTAGTGGGGATGATTATTTATATGGCAATGATGTATTGGAATATCTTAATGGTGTTTATCAGGATAAGGATGTGTGGATGACGTATGGTAATTATATTCGCACAAGTGGTAAGCATGGCAAGGGATGTTCTGCTATTCCAGATACAAGAACTTATAGGAAAAGCGGTGCGTGGTTTGCATCTCATCTTGTTACTTGTAAAAAGAAATTATGGGATAGAATAGATGATGCTGATTTTAGATATATAGATGGGAATTATCCAAATCATTCTTTTGATGGTGCGTTGCTTTATCCTGCAATAGAAATAAGTGGACACAAGCATTTAAGATTTATTGATAAGATATTGTATGTTTATAACGATCAGAATCCTATTGCTGCTATTGAATATAAAAAAGACAAGAAAGCTTTTTTAAGAGAAAGGCAATTTTTTATGTCAAAAAATGAATATCCTGAATTGACGGAGTTATGATAGAGATTGATAAAATAACGAACATAGTAGGCAATCATGTACCTCCGTATTTGTATGGGAAGAATTTTATAGCTGGAGAGACATACGTACCGTATGCTGGTCCTTATTGGGATAATGAAGAAGCTATTGCTGCCATAAATACTTTTCTTAATGGTGACTGGATAACTGCAGGGGATAGCGTTCATTCTTTTGAGAAGGAGTTTGCAAGGAAGTTTCATGCGAAATATGCTCTTATGGTAAATTCTGGTTCATCAGCTAATCTTGTGATGATAGGAGCATTGAAGAAATATTTCAGATGGGAGAATGGAGATGAGATAATAGTTTCTCCTGTGGCTTTTCCTACTACCATATCTGTTATTGTGCAAAACAGACTCGTTCCTGTCTTTGTGGATATTGAATGGGATACTTTGAATTTTGATTTACAGTGCATAAAAGATAAGATTAACGACAGAACAAGAGCTGTCTTTCTCTCTCCTGTACTTGGCAACCCTCCTGACATGGATGATTTAACTCAGTTATGTGAAAGAGCAGACATAAAACTTATTGCTGATAACTGTGATAGTCTTGGAAGCAAATGGGATGGGAAATATCTTACGGAATATTGCGTGGCACAAAGTAACTCGTTTTATCCTGCACATCACATAAGTACCGGAGAGGGAGGCATGATATGTACTGATGATGCAAAGTTGATGAAGATAATGGTTTCTATGGCGTGGTGGGGTAGGGATTGTGTTTGCGTGGGAAAAGATAACTTATTGAAAGATGGTTCATGTGGAGCAAGATTTGGGAAGTGGCTTGAATTCTATGACGGGATAGTGGATCATAAGTATGTTTTCTCTAATATGGGTTATAACTTAAAACCTCTTGACTTGCAAGGAGCTATAGGGCTTGTGCAACTGAAGAAGTTTGATGATATAGAATATAGAAGGAAACGCTCAAAGATGATTATAACATCTCTGATTGTAGATAGGATAAAAGGAGTGCAGGGGGTGAAGAAATATGATAAGGCAGATGTGTGTTGGTTTGGCACTCCTTTTATTTGTGAGAGCAAAGAACTAAAGATGGCATTAGTGAAGCATTTTGAAGATAATAAGATTCAGACGAGGAATTATTTCTCTGGTAATATTCTTTTTCATCCAGGTTATTTTGACTTGGATAATTATTGGGAGTATCCTAATGCAATGAAGGTTTTGGATAAAGTGTTCTTTCTTGGTGCAGCACCACATTATGAGGATAAGGTATTTGATTATGTTAATGAAGTGGTAAAATATTTTAAGTTTTGATGATGGTAATTTTTAAGAAGGATATATGGTTTTTTGGTTTGTCAGTTTCAGAATATGAAGTTTCCAACTTTGGATATAATGTTGGGGAATTGAAAATGGCAGAAGAGAAGGGATATCCTCAGGTTATGGATATGGATAAAATCAAAGATTATCTCATTTCTCAAAAAATACTCGTTTGCACATATCGTGGAGCTGAAGATATAAATATGGTTAGGTATCTTTCTTTACTGGGATTTTTATTTGTCGGTACTTTTAGCGAGGCATATTGCAGGAAAAGTAACTTTAATGAGATTAAGATAAAGAATGATTTAAAGATAACGAAAGCAGAGAAGGATGATTATGAGGAGATGAAGAGGATACAGGCTTCTGTATTTGACTATTCCACTTATCAGTTGGATTCTATGTTTCCAATAAGAGTAACTTCTGAAAGAAACGTAAAAAGACTTTCTTCTTATTTTATCAATCCTCATCACATATCATTTGTAAGCAGGTACGATAATAATATTATTGGATTCCTTCAATTTGTTATAGATGGGGATATTGCTCATTGTGTTAATGGAGCTGTAAGTCCTGGGTTTCAGAAGTTGTTTGTAGGGATGCAGTTATATTCTGAGAGTTTCAGGAATATTTTCGGACTGGGTGCAACCATGATAACATCGGCATACTGTAATCAAAATGTTTCGGTGATGAGAATGCACCAGGCATTTAATTTTAAAGTAACTAATCATGAAATACATTTAAGATTAAAGGTATGAAGAAAGAGATATTGGAGATTATTTTTGAATGCATTGAGAATCTTAATAAGTTTAATGACACTGACATCAAGAAACAGGCTGATACTGTTCTATTTGGAGATAAGAGTGAATTGGACTCTCTTGACTTTGTTACACTCATAGTGGATGTGGAGAATAAGATACATGATAGGTATAAGAGAGCAATATCCATAACATCTGAGAAGGCAATGTCAAGGAATAACAGTCCTTTTAAGACTGTGGATACTCTTGCAGAATATATAATGGAATTGATGAAATGAAGGATAATCCTGTAATAATCATAACTGGTACTCGCAAAGGTATAGGCAAGGGATTAGCTGAATATTACCTCAGTCAGGGATGTATTGTTATTGGATGCAGTCGCAGGGATAGTGATATAGATAATATTAACTATAGTCATTATTGTCTGGATATAGCTAATGAGGAGGCAGTTGTAGATATGTTTTCAGATTTAAGAAACAGCTTTGACAGGATAGATGCTCTGATTAATAATGCAGGTGTCGCTTCAATGAATCATTCGTTTCTTATTCCTGGATATACGGTAAAGAATATTCTTGAGACGAATGTCATCGGTACATTCTTCTGTTCAAGAGAGGCAGCCAAAATGATGAGCAAGAATAAATATGGGAGGATTATCAATCTTGTGTCTTTCGCTGTGCCTTTTAAGCTTGAAGGAGAATCCATATATGCAGCATCGAAAGCTGCCGTGATAACACTGACAGATATTTTGAGCAGGGAATATGCTGTATATGGAATTACTGTTAATGCGATATCTCCTCCTGCCATGAAGACAGATTTGACAAAGAACGTGTCTGAAGAGAAGATGGATAATTTGCTTAAAAAACAGGCTATTCACAGATATGGTGAGATAAAAGAGATAGCATCTGTTATTGATTTCTTGTTTGTCAATCCTATGATTACGGGAGAGACTATTTATATGGGAGGGATATGAAGCAACCTTTATTAGATAAGTTAAAAGAGTTAAATCATGGAGGCTTGGTGCTGTTTACTTCCGGTACATCAGGGGAGCCGAAGGCTATAGTGCATGATTTTACGAAGTTGCTTGAGAAATACAAAGTGAAACGTCCTGCTTACAGAACTATAGCATTTCTTCCTTTGGATCATATGGGTGGGTTGAATACCCTGTTTCATACTTTATATAACGGAGGATGTATTATTGTTCCTCAGAACAGGAAACCGGATTATATATGCAAACTTATAGAGACATACGAAATAGAATTATTACCCACGACACCGAGTTTTCTGAATATGCTTCTTATAAGCAAGGCTTATGAGAACTATGATTTAAGTAGTCTGAAGATTATCAGTTACGGTACAGAACCAATGATGCAATCCACTTTGGATAAGTTAAGAGAGATATTTCCTGACGTGAGATTGCAACAGACATATGGACTCAGCGAACTTGGGGTGTTAAGGTCAAAGTCGAAGGATGACGGTTCGCTGTGGGTAAAGATAGGAGGAGAGGGTTTTGAGACAAGGGTAAGAGACGGTATGCTTGAGATAAAAGCAGACACAGCCATGGTAGGTTATATTAATGCTCCCTCTCCTTTTACTGAGGACGGATGGTTTATGACAGGTGACAGAGTTGAGACTGACGGGGAATATTACAGGATTCTTGGAAGGGAATCCGACATAATAAACGTAGGAGGGGAGAAAGTTTTCCCAAACGAGATAGAAGAGGTGATTCAGAGTTTTGATAATGTCGCAGAAGTTCTGGTTTATGGGGAGAAGAATGAGATATTGGGAAATATTGTCTGTGCAAAGATAAAGTTGTTGGCTGATGAAGACAGTGATGATTTTACTCTCAGGTTAAGAAAGTTTTGTAAGAATAAACTACAGGCGTTTAAGATACCAGTGAAGGTTCAGTTTGAAGAAAAAGACTTATTTAGTGATAGATTTAAAAAACAAAGACATCTTGGATAAGATGATACTTACGGCAGGACCGTCAATAACAAGCAGGGAGATTGATTATGTCACTGATGCTATAACTAATGGGCATGACGAGCATTGGGGAGATTATATAATGAAGTTTGAAAGGGCATTTGCCAGATATCTCGGAGTGAAATGTGCCATGACAACATCCTCCTGTACGGGAGCTATGCATCTTGCATTACGTTCTCTTGGCATAAAAGAAGGTGATGAGGTTATTGTCCCCGATATGTCATGGGTGGCAACGGCAAGTGTGGTGACATATGTTGGTGCAGAACCTGTGTTTGCTGATGTGTTGAAAGATTCCTGGACAATATCTCCTGAAAGCATACGTGAAAGAATTACAGGGAAGACGAAAGCTATCATTCCTGTGCATCTCTATGGTCATCCTTGTGACATGATTGAGATAATACATATTGCAAGGAATTATGATTTAAAGATTCTTGAAGATAGTGCTCCTGCGCTTGGTGCGGAATATGACAAACGCAAAACAGGAACATTTGGCGATTTTGCTGCATTTAGCTTTCAGGGAGCAAAACTGCTTTCCACAGGAGAAGGAGGAATGCTTGTTACTGATAATACAGAACTATATGAAAAAGCAATGCATTTTGCTAATCATGGAAGGGTGAGTCAGGGTTTTGAGATAAATGATATAGGGTATAAGTATAAGATGTCAAATCTTCAGGCTGCATGGGGATTGGCACAGCTTGAAAGGATAAATGAGCTTATAGATAAGCGTGTGCAGATATATGATTGGTATCGTAATGAACTGAAGGATACAGAAGGATTACAGCTTAATAAGCTTTCTTCATACATGGAGTCACCTATTTATTGGATGACATCCATTATTCTCAATAAGGACTTTGGTGTTACGAGAGACGAATTGATGGCTGAATTAAAGAAAAGGAATATAGACACTCGTCCATTTTTTCCACAGATGAGTTCTTTTCCTATGTTTAAGAGTTATGATAATCCTGTGGCGAATTATCTTGGGAAGAATGGGATAAACCTTCCAAGTGCTCATAAGAGGACTCGTGAGGATATTATCTATATTTGCAACTGTGTTAAAGAGATATTGGGTGTATGAGTGCTTTGCATGACAGAATATTAGAGATATCAAAGAAGATGGGGCTGACTCATCTTGGCAGTAATCTTACATCTGTTGATATTATAGACGGTATCTATTCTGTCAAGAAAGAGGATGAGCCATTTGTTCTTTCCTGTGGTCATGCAGGACTGGCTTTATATGTTGTTATTGAGAAATATTTTGGTATTGATGCTGAGGCTATCTTTGAGGTTCATGGCACTCATCCTGAAAGATGTATCAGTTGTAGGATAGACTGTTCCACTGGTAGTCTTGGGCACGGATTGCCAATAGCGGTAGGGATGGCTCTTGCAGACAGGGAGAGGAATGTTTACTGTCTGATATCAGATGGGGAGTGTGCTGAAGGTTCTATATGGGAGTCGATAAACGTGATACGGAAATATGATGTGGATAATCTGAAGCTTTATCTGAACTGGAATGGATGGAGTGCTTATGACAGGATTGATATGAGAGTGATAGAAGATATAAAATATATGCTGCCACAGATAAATATTGTGGAGACGAGAGGTGAGGATTATGGATTGAAAGGGTTGTCGGCACATTACGTGAAGCTATGAGAAGGAAGTTTGCAGAGGAGTTGTATGGATTGATGAAGGATGATAAAGATATTATCCTTATTACTGCTGACCTGGGTTATATCATGTTTGACAGGATAAAGAAAGAACTGCCTGAACAGTTTTACAATGTAGGAGCTGCTGAGCAAGCTATGTTTGGTATTGCTATCGGGATGGCCCTCAGTGGTAAGGTTCCTGTTGTTTATTCCATAACTCCTTTCTTGATATTCAGAGCTATGGAATCCATAAGAAATTACATAAATCACGAGAATATATGTGTTATCATGGTTGGTTCTGGAAGGGGGAAGGATTATGAAACTGAAGGTTTTAGCCATGATGCGACAGATGACTTTATTTTAAAATCATTTAAGAATATTGATTTTCTTTCTTCTGATGATTTTGACTTAAAGGAAATTGTTTATAGAAATAAACCTGTTTATTTGAATTTAAAGAGATAGGAGGAAAATATTATGCCTTGGAGTACGGATGATGTTGATAAGTTTAAGAAGGGTCTTTCCGCAGAAGGGAAGAAGAAATGGGTGGCTACGGCTAACTCTGTTCTTTCGGAATGTATGAAAAAAGGAGGTACGGATAAAGAATGTGCAGCAAAAGCTGTGCGTATAGCTAATGGGACTAATGATAATGAGGTTTATTCTGTTTATTCCAGGAGACAGGAGAAAGGATATGTCATTGAGGAAAAGATGCATCAGGGGAAGAATCATATTGTTGTTCCTGTGGTGATGATGGTGGAAGGTGTTCATTATGGAAGTCACGGACCACTTCTTCATTCCATTAATGAGCTTGGGAAGTTTCCTGACTCATGGAATGGAATTCCTGTGGTGATAAATCATCCTGAAATAGAGGGGAGGAATGTATCTGCCAACTCACCTGAGATAATAGAACAACAGACGGTAGGCAGAGTTTATAATACATATGTTAAAGATAACAGAAAACTTGCTGCAGAAGCATGGTTGGACGAGGAGAGGTTACAGAATCTCTCTAAAGAAGTTCTTGAGCATATTCAAAAAGGAGAACCCATAGAGGTAAGTCTTGGTCTTTTCAGTGATGACGAAGCTGCTGAAGGGGATTGGAACGGGGAACATTATGAGGCTATAGCTAAAAATCACAGACCAGATCACTTGGCACTTCTGCCCTGCAGTGTCGGAGCCTGTTCATTGATTGATGGTTGTGGTCTTGGTGTTAATAGCGATACAGCAATGGATAATACAGTTACTGAAATGCTTGAAACAGTTACAACTACAAGTGTTGATGAAACTTCTCCGGAGTTTATTCGCATTGAGTCTAATATTAATAATTTAAAAAAGGAGGATGAAGAGATGGCTGAAAAAGCTAAATGCACTCCTTGCGTCAAAGAGAAAGTAGATAGCTTGATTGCAAACAGTCAGGGGAAATATACTGAAGACGACAGGGAGATGCTTGAAACTTTAAGCGAGACTCTTCTTGACAGAATTTCAGAGCCAGTGGAAACTGTAGTTGAAAAGATTGTTGAGAAGACAGTTGAGGTAAACGTCCTTTCGGATG
>Ga0265293_10013317_pt1 | contig 10695 bp, 10 predicted proteins | sample Munlanlewell138R_FD_192505 | JGI IMG/M metagenome (GOLD analysis project Ga0265293, IMG submission 192505) | Leachate microbial communities from a municipal landfill in Southern Ontario, Canada - Leachate well 138R | ecosystem: Engineered > Solid waste > Landfill > Unclassified | place: Canada... | reverse complement strand
TGTCCTGGAGCAGACTGATTCACCTGCATTGATTTCTGCTGATAATACATACTTACTGCAATTAGAATAGGTAAAATATACATCACATCAGGTTTAGATAAATCTGCAAGCCATAAAAATGAAGCTCCTTTAATTTCGATAGAAGTCCTCAGCATTGTAAAAAGAGCAAAAAGTATAGGTATCTGAAGAAGCATTGGAAGACAACCACCAAAAGGATTCATATTGTGTTTTTTATAAAGCTCCATTATTTCTGCATTCATTTTCTGTGGATTATCTTTATACTTTGCTTTTATAGCGTTCATTTCAGGCTGAACTTTCTGCATTTTTGCCATTGATTTTGCCTGAGATATATTGAAAGGATGTAATAAAATTCTCAAAATTACAGTGAGAAGTATTATACTTATTCCCCAGTTTGAAGTGAAAGAATTAAGATTTCTCAGTGATACAAGAAATAATCTGGCAAAAATAGCAAAAAAACCTAAATCAAGTAATCCTTCTAAACCATGATCTTCTACTTTATCAAGCAGTTTTTCGCCTATATATCCTTTATATTCAAACGAAATTTCACTGTCTTTTTTAACAGTCTGTTCAGGAAGGTGGAATCTTATCTGATGAACTGGAATTTCTTTATTATCAGAAGTTATTTTATAATTAGAAATATCAATATTTGAAAAATTTCTGTTAAATAATGCCAGTGCATAATACTGACTGGTCATAGCAGCCCATCTTGCTGAAGGAATATTATTAATACTTTCTTTTTTTGAAAGTTTAAATTTTTCAGCCTTTTCATCACTCAGATAATAAATTAAATTTTCTCTTTCTGGCATTTCAGAAAAAAAACCAGGTGAAACTCTTATGAAATATCTGTCCAGTAACAATTCATCTACTTTAGAATTAATTCTGAGCAATAATTCAAAACCGTTATTTTCATGAAATTGAAAATTAAAGTACATATCAAATTTTTCATATTCAAAGAAATATTGTATTTCAGAATTATTGTTCTGACTAATTTTGTATATACCTTTTTCAAGATTTGAGTTTTCATTTGTTGAAGAAGAACCCACTTCAAAAAATAAATAATTTTTAAAAACCTGTTCCTTTATACCATTTACAGTGATAAAACCTTCTTCGATAAGAGGTTTTTCCTCACTGAATACAAGCTCAACATTACTAGCATTTATAACAGGTTGAGCATTAACATTAATAATAAAAAAGCAGAAAATTACAAAATAAATTATTGTTTTCAGGGATTTATTAGTTAACAGGGTCGTATCCTCCTTTAAAAAAATTGTTACATCTTAATATTCTCAATGTTGATTTAAGAATTCCTTTAATAAAACCATATTTATTTATACTTTCTATTGCATAATCAGAACAGCTTGGGTAAAAACGACAGCAGTTTCCAAGATATGGACTGAGTAGTTTTTTATAGATATTAATCAGTAAAATAATGAAGTTACTTAAATATTTATTCATATAAGTTCTAATAATTTTTTCTTAATAAAGTTAAAATTAATCTCTTCTTTTTCAAATTTTCCAACAATAATTAAATAAAAATTTTTTTCATTTCCAAAATTGTTAATTATTATTTCTCTTATTATTCTTTTTATTCTGTTTCTTACAACTGCTTTCGGATATAATTTTTTTCTGACAGAAATGACTATTTTTAACTCCGTAAAATTCGATTTACGCAGAATGAAATAGTCATTTTTTATAAAGGCTGCTTTTTTCAGTAAGTCTTTTACCTGTTTTTCTTTCAGTTTGAATATTGTATTCAAAATTTAAGCACACAGGCTTTCTCTGCCCTTTTTTCTTCTTCTTTTAAGCACATTTCTACCATTTTTGGTAGCCATTCTTGCTCTGAAACCATGATCTTTTTTTCTTTTTCTATTGTTTGGCTGGAATGTCCTTTTCATAAAAATATTCCTCCTTAAAATTCACATAGTTTTTAATTTTTACCAGAAACTATATTGCATTGTCAAATTTTTTTTTATAAAATTATTAAAATATTAAAAAATATTTTATAAAAAGCTTTTGATTATTTAAAAACGTTTATAAAATAGTCTTCACCTTATTATACCTGTGTATTACGTGGATAACAAGTTCAACGCATTTATTGAAACCAAATTTAATCTATTCCAAATTGTGGAAAAAAAAATTTGATATTTGGATAAGTTAGGGGTAAAATCTTATCCACAACCTTGAAACAGTATATTTTTATAAAAAGTGTTTTTTAGAGCCAGTTTGGACTGTGGATACAAAGAATGGCTTTAAAAAGCAAAAAAATTTAAAAAAACGTTACGTATAAACTATCCACAGTTGTGGATTAATCTGTGGATAAAACGGAAAAGAAGGGACAGCTATGGGTTTATCAAAAAAGAAACAATGGGAATTATTTGAAGAACAGCTCAGATACGAAATTGAAAAAACAGGAACACCGGTTCTTCTGAAACAGGTTTTGGTAGGGGATTTAGTAAATAACGAACTAAATATACTTGTAAGAGATAATTATACTAAAAACAGCATTGAAAGAAGATTTTTAAAAAATCTTCTGGAATTTCTAAACAAATACGAAGAATATAAATTGGTTAATTCAATTAAGTTTATAGTTAATCCTGATAAATTTACTCTTGAAGATTATAAAGAACAGCCAGTTTCTGACTTTGGAGATAATTCCAGACAGGAAGAAGTTACTCATAATCTCAATGAAAAATATACTTTTGATTCTTTTGTAGTAGGTTCAAGTAATGAACTTGCACATGCTTATGCAGTTGCAGTTGCAAAAGAACCAGGAACTAAAAGTAACCCTCTTTTTATCTATGGGGGTTCTGGTCTTGGTAAAACTCATCTGATGCAGGCTATAGGTCACTACATATTTAATAAATCAAGAAAAAAAAGAGTGACTTATGTTTCAACAGAAGAATTTACAAACGATTTTATTGAATCAGTTCAATCAAACAGAATTAACAAATTCAGAGAAAAGTACAGAAAAATTGATGTGCTTCTTATAGATGACATTCAGTTTCTTACAGGAAAAGAGCAGACACAGAATGAGTTTTTTCACACATTCAATGTTTTGTATGAAGAGAAAAAACAGATAGTGCTCACCTCGGATAAACCACCGGCAAAACTGGATAAACTTGAAGAAAGACTGGTTTCAAGATTTAAAGCTGGTCTTATTGCCGATATTCAAAAACCAAATCTTGAGCTCAGAACTGCAATTTTACAAAAAGAGGCAAAAAAATTAAACATAGTGATAAGCAATGAATTAATAGAACATATTGCTTCTAAAGTAGTTTCAAATATTAGAGAACTTGAAGGTGCATTTAATACAGTTGTCAGCTATCGTTCAATTACCGGAAAAGAACTCACAGAAGATATTATTGATAACTTACTTAAAGATTTTGTTTCTGATAAAATTAAAAAAGTTTCAATAAATGATATTCAGAAGGAAGTTGCAGACTATTATTCAGTTGATTATGATGATCTTTTATCACAGAAAAGAGATAAATTTTTAATAATTCCAAGACAGATGGCTATGTATTTATCAAGAGATCTTACTGGAAGTTCTCTTCCACAGATTGGAAAAGAGTTTGGAAAAAAAGATCATACAACTGTGCTTCATGCATGTAAAAAAATTGAACAGATTATTAATGAAGATGAAGATTTTAAAAAAGCTTTTCAGGAAATAAGAAGAAGTTTACTGGAAAATTAAAAATTATGATTTTAAAAAGTTTGTTTGTTAAAAATTTCAGAAATATTGAGGAAGAACAGTCTGATTTTTCAGAAAATTTTAATATTTTTTTTGGAAAAAACGGTCAAGGAAAAACAAATTTTATTGAAAGTATTTATTTTTCAGGTATGAGCAAATCTTTCAAAACAAGAAATTTTAACGATATTATAATGAATCAGGATAAAAAAAACAGCATATATACAAGTGGAATTTTCTATTATAATAAAACAGTGAAAAAAATTGAAAATAAAATAGATAACAGTAGCAGAGAGCTTATGGTAAACAGTTTGGCAACAGATTTTTCCGAACTGCTGAATTATAACAGTTTTATAACATTTTTACCAGATGATTTAAGAATAATCAAAGGTGAACCAGGTTATAGAAGAAAATTTCTCAATGAAACGGCAAGTTTTATTTATCCAGGATATTATCCAGCTTTACTTAAATATTCAAAAATTCTTCTTAACCGTAATATGCTCCTGAAAAAAAGACAGAATTACAGAATATGGGATGAAATGTTTATTGAAACAGCTAATTATATACTTGATAAAAGAAAAAAAGTAATCGAAGAGTTCTGTAAAGAATTTTCCAGAATTTATTCAGTTATTGCTGATAATGATACTGAATTAAAAATTGATTACAGAGGACATGATAATATAGATCAGAAAATAGTTGATAAAAACAGGCTTAAGGATGAATCTTTGGGTTATGTAAGTTTTGGTCCGCACAGAGATGATTTAATAATAAAAATGGATAATTTTAATGTTAAAAATACAGCCTCACAGGGACAGATTAGAACATTAGTGCTTACTATGAAAATAGCACAGACACTGACTATTGAAAAAATAAAAAAAGATAAGCCAGTTATAATTCTTGATGATGTATTATCAGAACTGGATATAAACCGACAAAGAAATCTGATAAATTTATTAAGTGATAAGGGGCAGATTTTTATTACAGCCAACGATATAAATAAAAATATAATAGAACTTATGGAAAATTATAAAATTTTTCATATAAGAGAGGGAAAAATTGAAAGGAAACAGCAAATTCTTAAAGCCGGATGAAATAATTGAAAACCGACAGTTTTCCAGTTTGTTTAAAAACAGTGGAAAATTCAGAGGACGTTCCTTTTTTAAAATTTTGAAAAACTGGCCAGTAATTGCAGGCAAAGAACTTAAAGATATAATTACAGTAAAAAAACTTGAAAATGATATTCTTTATCTTGTTGTTCAGAATTCAAGTTGGCTTCAAAATGTTTCTTTCATGAAAGATATGTTGAAAAAAAAAGTTTTAGAAATAGATTCAAAAATAAAAGATATAAAATTTGAAGTAAAAAAAAGAGGTAAAACACACTCATTTGAAGATTTCAGCATTGATTATACAAATATTTTTTTAAATCAGAATGAATTACAGCAGGCTGAGAAAATGACAGAACATATTGAAAATCCTGAGCTGAAAGATAAACTTAGAGGTCTTTATATTAAAAAACTCAAATATGAAAAATATTGTGTTGAAAATGGATATAAAATTTGCAAAAATTGTAAATCAGTTTATAATGGAAAAAAATGTGACAGGTGCGGAGTAGAATAAAATGTACGTTGATATAGGGTGGGAAGAATACATCAGACTTAAAAATATTATTGGGGTTTTTAAAAAAGAAAATTCTAAAATTACAGTTGATGCTCCCTCAAAAAGAGTAAGATATGATAAAGAAGTTAAATCAGTTATACTTACAAAAAAAGGACAGATTAGAATACCAATTCGCTCTGAAACAATTGCAAAAAGAGTTAACTTTAGAAACGGAGGAATAGATGGAAAATGAAAAAAAAATAAACAGTTACAGCGCTCAGCAGATTGAAGTGCTGGAAGGTCTTGATCCTGTAAAAAAACGACCTGGAATGTACATAGGTTCAACAGGACCAACAGGACTTCACCATCTTGTTTATGAAGTTGTGGATAACTCAATTGATGAAGCACTGGCAGGTTACTGTGATACAATAGAAATAATTCTTCACGAAGATGGAGCAGTATCAGTAGAGGATAATGGAAGAGGAATTCCTGTTGATACTCATGATAAAAGTGGTAAATCTGCACTTGAAGTGGTAATGACCGTACTTCATGCAGGTGGAAAATTTAATAATTCAAGTTATAAAATCTCAGGCGGTCTTCATGGTGTTGGTGTTTCTGTTGTTAATGCACTTTCAACTACTTTAGAAGTTACTGTTAAAAGAGATGGATATATTCATCATCAGGTTTTTAAAGAAGGTGTTCCTCAGTCTAATGTTGAAAGAACAGGAGAGACCACAGAAACAGGAACAATGGTAAAATTCTATCCAAATCCTGATATTTTTGAAACTGTGGAATTTTCGTTTGATTATCTTTCTAAACGTATAAGAGAACTTGCTTTTTTAAATAAAGGAATAACACTTATAATAAGAGAGCCAGCTACTGAAAAAGAACATGTTTTTAAATATGATGGTGGAATTAAATCCTTTATTGAATTTCTGAACAAAGGAAAAACTTCACTTAATGATGTTTTTTATTTTGAAAAGGAAGAATCAAATGTTGTTGTTGAAGTGGCCCTTCAATATACAGATAAATATGTAGAAACACTTTATTCTTTTGTAAATAACATTAATACAATAGATGGTGGTTCTCATCTTACAGGTTTTAAAAAAGCTATTACTCGTGCGGTAAATGATTATCTGAAAACCATGGGTGATAAATATAAAAATTATAACCTTTCAGGGGATGATGTCAGAGAAGGAATAACAGCTATTATAAGTGTTAAAGTTCCAAACCCTGAATTTGAAGGTCAGACAAAAACTAAACTGGGTAACCCTGAAGTTGAAGGAATAGTATCAAGTTTATTCTTTTCAGCATTTAATACTTTTATGGAAGAAAATCCAAAAGTAGCAAGACAGATTGTTGATAAATGTGTAAGTTCACTTAATGCAAGAGAAGCTGCAAGAAAAGCAAGAGAACTCACAAGAAGAAAAAATGTACTTGAAAACTCAACTTTGCCTGGTAAACTTGCTGACTGTTCGGAAAGAGATGCTTCCAAAGCCGAATTGTATATTGTTGAAGGTGATTCTGCGGGTGGTTCTGCCAAACAGGGCAGAAACAGAAGATTTCAGGCTATTCTTCCACTGAGAGGTAAAATACTTAATGTAGAAAAAGCAAGATTGGATAAAATTCTATCCAATGAAGAAATTAAAACACTGATTACAGCAATTGGAGCAAACATTGGTGAGGAGTTCAATCCTGAAAAACTCAGATATCATAAAATTGTAATCATGACAGATGCGGATGTTGATGGAGCTCATATCAGAACACTTCTTCTTACATTTTTCTTCAGATATATGAAACCTCTTATAGAAAACGGGTTTGTTTATGTTGCAAGACCTCCTCTTTACAAAATCAAGTCAGGTAAAGAAGAACAGTATGCATATTCAGATATTGAAATGAAAACAATAACAGGACAGATTGGTGACAGATATAATATTCAAAGATATAAAGGTCTTGGTGAAATGAATCCTGAACAGCTATGGGAAACTACCATGAATCCTGAGAATAGAATTTTTTCCAAGATAACTTTGGAAGATGCTTACGAAGCAGAAGATATTTTTTCAACTCTGATGGGTGATGAAGTTGAGCCAAGAAGAGAATTTATACAGAAATATGCAAAACAAGTAAAAAATCTTGATATATAGGTGGAAATATGGATATCAATAATATTGATAAAATGGAAAAAATTTACATTGAAGACATAATGAAAGATTCTTATATGGATTATGCAATGAGCGTAATCGTATCAAGAGCGCTTCCAGATGTTAGAGACGGGTTGAAACCAGTTCACAGAAGAATTCTTTTTGCTATGAATGATCTGGGAATGCAGTCAAATAAACCTTATAAAAAATCTGCAAGAATTGTCGGTGACGTGCTTGGTAAATATCATCCACACGGTGACTCTTCGGTTTACGATGCCATGGTTCGTATGGCTCAGGATTTTTCATCAAGATACTGTTTTGTTGATGGTCATGGAAACTTTGGGTCAGTTGACGGTGATTCAGCAGCGGCAATGAGATATACAGAAGTCAGAATGGCAAAAATCACTGAACACATGCTTTCTGATATTGATAAAGAAACAGTTGATTTTACACTTAATTTTGATGAATCCTTAAAAGAACCTACAGTGCTTCCGGCAAAAATCCCAGCACTTCTTGCAAATGGAGCTTCAGGTATTGCAGTTGGTATGGCAACAAACATTCCTCCACATAATCTTGGAGAATTAATTGACGGAATAATAGCGTTGATTGATAATCCTACTCTTGAAAATCCTGACCTTAATGAATATGTTAAAGGACCAGATTTTCCAACAGGTGGAATAATTATGGGCAGAGAAGGTATTAAATCTGCTTATAATACTGGAAGAGGGAAGGTTAAAGTAAGAGCAAAAGCTGAAATTGAAGATAAAAAAGGAAAAGAAACAATTATTGTTACAGAACTTCCTTATATGGTCAACAAAGCAAATCTTATTGAAAAAATAGCAAATCTTGTTAAAGAAAAGAAAATAGAAGGAATAAGTGATATAAGAGATGAATCAGACAGAGATGGAATGAGAATAGTAATTGAAGTCAAAAAAGATGGTAATTCAAATGTAATTCTTAACAATCTTTATAAATATACTGAAATGCAGAATACTTTTGGAATTATATTTCTTGCTCTTGTTGATAATGTTCCAAAACTTCTGACTCTAAAAGATATGCTGGAACATTTTGTTGAGCACAGAAAAGTAGTTATTATCAGAAGAACAAATTATGAGCTCAGAAAAGCTGAAGAAAAAGCCCATCTTTTAGAAGGACTCATAATAGCTCTTGATAATATTGACGAAATAATAGCACTTATAAAAGCTTCGAGAGATACTGAAAGTGCAAAAAATGAGCTTATGGAAAGATTTACTCTGTCTGAAGTTCAGGCAAAAGCAATTCTTGAAATGAGACTTCAGAGATTGACAGGGTTAGAAAGAGATAAAATTCTGAAAGATTATGAAGAAACAAAAGCACTTATTGAAGAATTAAAATCAATTCTTGCTTCAACTCAGAAAATTTTAAATATTATTAAAACTGAACTTATTGAAATCAGAGATAAGTTTGGTGATGCAAGAAAAACTGTAATAGGCAGAAGTATGGAAACTATAGAAGATATAGATTTAATTCCAAACGAAAAAGTGGTTATTACAATCACAAGAGAAGGATATATTAAAAGTATTCCAATAGATACTTACAAAGCTCAGAAAAGAGGAGGAAAAGGCATAATTGGTGGAAAGCTCAAAGAAGATGATTTTGCAGAAAGTCTTCTTGTTGCAGAAACTCACGATTATCTTATGTTCTTTACCAACAGTGGTAAAACTTTCCTTAAAAGAGCATTTGAAATTCCGTTCTCTTCAAGACAAGCTAAAGGAAAAGCTATTGTAAACTTCCTTCAACTTGAAAAAGAAGAAGAAATTAATGCTGTAATTCCTGTTCAGGAATTTTCACCTGAGCTGAATGTTGTAATGGTTACTCAGAAGGGCGTGGTTAAAAAAACCAGTCTGGAAAATTTTTCAAACATCAGAAAAGGTGGAATTATAGCAATTAGACTTGATGACGGTGATGATTTAAAACAGGTAATGCTAACTAATGGGAAAATGGATATTATTATCGCGACAAAATTTGGTAAAGCAATTCGTTTCAGCGAAGAAGATGCAAGACCTCAGGGAAGAGCAACAAGAGGGGTAAGAGGTATAACACTGAAAAAAGGTGATGAAGTTATAGGAGCATGTGCAACAGATGATTATTCTAAAAGTCTTCTTACCATAACAAGAAACGGTTATGGTAAACGTACAACTATTGACAATTACAGACTTCAAAAAAGAGGTGGTTCTGGTACGATTAATTTAAAAGTAAATCAGAAAACAGGAGAAGTTATCAGTGTAAATGAAGTAACTGAAGATGATGAACTATTATTAATCAGTAAAGATGGAATGATTATCAGAACTAAAATAAGAGATATAAGAAGTCTTGGAAGAGCAACACAGGGAACAATAATAATGCGACTTAATAAAGATGACCTTGTGGTAGCCGGTGAAATTATTAAAAAAGAAGACCAGGAAGATGAAGAATAGCCGATAAATATAACAGGGGTCTGAGCAGTAAAATTTTGCTGAAAGCAAAATTGGACGGCCTGACCCCTTATGAAACGCGAATACAACGCGAATGAAACGGGAATAAACCGCGTATAAACCGCGAATGAAACGGGAATAAACCGCGTATAAACCGCGAATAAACCGGGAATGAAACGCGAGAGAACCTTATGAAAAAGATTGTATATCTTGATCAGGAAGAAAGAAAAAAAAGAATAAATAAAATAATGGTCAAAGTTTCAAATAAAGCTTTGATTGTTGGGCTATTTATAATTATTTTTGGAATTATGACATTTTTTAAATTGAATTATACAACAATAACAACATTAAAATACAGAGCGCACGAAAGAGAACAGGAAGTTGCATTAATGCAGAAAAAAGTAGATGAATTAGAAAAGAGAATTGAAGAATTAAATACGCTGGAAGGTGTTGAAAAAGAAGCCAGAGAAAAACTTTCAATGGTAAAAAAAGGCGAAAAAATAATAAAGCCAGTTATAAAAAAGAATGAATAATAAATTCAGTGTAATTGTAATAGGTGCAGGTCATGCAGGCTGCGAAGCAGCACTGGCAACAGCCAGAATGGGATATAAAACACTTCTTTCAACCATAAATATGGATACAATTGGTCTTATGCCATGCAATCCTTCAATAGGTGGACCCGGAAAAAGTCATCTTGTTTACGAAATAGATGCTTTAGGCGGTGAAATGGCAAGAAATACAGAAAAATCCTATCTTCATATAAAAACATTAAACAGATCAAAAGGACCGGCAGTCA
>Ga0265293_10013315_pt1 | contig 10697 bp, 16 predicted proteins | sample Munlanlewell138R_FD_192505 | JGI IMG/M metagenome (GOLD analysis project Ga0265293, IMG submission 192505) | Leachate microbial communities from a municipal landfill in Southern Ontario, Canada - Leachate well 138R | ecosystem: Engineered > Solid waste > Landfill > Unclassified | place: Canada... | reverse complement strand
TAAAGATATTGTTTTTAATTTTAATATTTTTTCAATTAATTCGTGTATGTTTATTACGTAATTGACTTTAACACTGTTTTTTGTTTCTATCTTATTTCTTTTGTTTTTTTTCGAATAAAAGTAAACCATATTTTTTAAACATATAAAAAGCAAAATTAAGGTTATTACAAAGCTTACCAAAAATATTTTTATACGGTATTACTTCTAATACTACCATGTCTTCTGAAATGAAAGCATTTATTTCAGATTCTTCTTCTAAGCACCATACATCTTTTTTACCCAGTTTAGTATATAAAGATACGTTATCTGAATTAAATACTATATAGTTCTTAGTTTCAATTCTTTTTAGGTTGTTTAGAAACTGTCTGTGTCGAAATGTTTTTTTATCCAAACAGACATATTTTAATACTTTTTTTTCTCCTTTATAGTTGCGACATAGTATTACATTATCCCATTTTTTAAGTTTCATTTAATTTAAATATTATTTCTTCAATTATTGCAGATCTTTCTGCAGAGATTTCTTCTTGTTTTTCTAAAGGACTCAGATTTCCAAAAGTATTTGTCTGTGTGGCTAGCTCAGAATTTTGAAAATCTGTAGGACATGCTTTTATAAAAAAATTTGAAACATCTTTATACTTTTCTATAACATTCTTTTCAAATTTTTCTGAAATTGTCCCTATGAATAAGACAATGTCTTTTAGATTCAATTCCTTTGAATTTTTTAAATCATCAATAGATATATAATTTGTGCATATTTCTGTTTTATTGGATATAACATCGACTAATGCTTTATTTTCAGGAATATTTAAAAAGTTTTCGTCTTTGTATCCAAAACTAGTTTCTAAAAATTTTTGAAGTTTCAAAGCCTTAGCTAAAAGCTTATCGTAGACTATATCTACTCTTCCTATAGATAATCCCTTAAGAATACCTGGTACCCAGTTTTCTGCTAATTTTTCAAAAATTTTAGCAATAAAATCAGCACATTCCATATTGATATTAGAACTACTGATGCATGTGAAGTTATTTTTAGAAATAGCTGTCAATAGAATGTTAATCGTATTTGCTACAAATCTATTAAAATCTAAAACATTTGATGTGAGTCCGTTTAAATCTTCTGAGACGATTATTACGTGTATTCTTTTCATATTAATCTTCTGTTAATAACGATAGTTCTGTCCTTGTTTCAGAGTTAAAATCTTTTATTTGTTTTTCAATTTCCTTTATTCGAGCATTTAAGTCTAAAAGAGAACTATTAATTTCCTCCGAGAAATCTTTATTAGATTCTACAGATTTCAACGCTGTTTTTAGATCCCTAAGCAAGGAAAGTTCATAAATGTTCCTATTGTTACATAGTTCTTCGTAGCCATTATTTTTGGAAGAATATTCTATGCTGTTAGCTCTTGCCAATATGTCCTTGATTATTATCAAGTTTTTTTGATCCATCTCTATTTTAATCAGAGATCTGGTTAGAGTTTCCAATTTTTTGACTTTACCGCTTTTAATATTATAAAGTCGTATGTTTATTTTGGAAACATATTCATCTTTTAAAGCTTTAAGCTCTTCTAAAGAGAAAGACTTTGTTACAGTTTTGTTTTTCATTTGAACTTTTTTTGTTATTTCTGCTATTGTTAGTGTATTTTGTAAATATACTTCTGAATTGCGGTATATTGTTAAAGGATCTATTGGATTAAAGTTTTTCCTTATTTCATAGTGTAGATGAGGTCCTGTAGATAAACCTGTACTTCCTACAGTACCTATGAGTTGATCTATTTCTACTTTTTCTCCTATTTTTACATTTGTTTTATTTAAGTGGGCGTATATCGTAGAAATCTCTTCAATATGAGATATTTCTATGAAATTCCCAAATCCGAATTGGTATCCTATTCTCTTAACTGTACCATTGGCTGTAGCAAACACTTCTGTGCCATTATCTGCTACTAAATCTATGCCATTATGGTAAGTTCTTGTCTTTAAAATAGGATGTATTTGTCTTTTTCCATAGAAAGAAGAAATTCTCTTTATACTGTTATTTTCTATGGGAAATCCTAAAGGGATGTCTGTTATATCACAATCTGTGATGTTATAGACATTAAATGCTTCGTCTACTATTACATTAAAATACCTATTTATTTGAAATTCATATAAGTATTTCTCATTCGAATTTGATAATATTGAATTTGTATTGCTTGTTAAAGTATTGCTGTTAATTCCGAATAGTAAAAGTGAAAAAAGCATGAACAGCTTTTTCATACTAAAACTTTTGGTTATTACTGCAATCAACCGTATTTACCCTGATTGTTAGAATTATGGTAATTACGAATAAAATGGAATAAGGTTACCTCATATGAAATAACCCTATTCCATAGACACAACTATTCTGTTTCCATAAATTCATAAGAAGAAGACAAAATAATTGTATTTTTCTTTCTAATTGGTGGATATTTTTCTGATAAGTACACTTCCCCGTACTTACTTTTAATCAGGAATTCTTTCTTTTCATTGAGTAGTGTTTCTTGAACGGAAGTAAAACTTGTAGAAGGTAATTCTTTTAACTTTTCTATGTTATTAAAAGATTTGTTTTTCTTAAAAAGATTAATAATTTTCTTTTTAGTCTCTTCAATTTGGTCACTATACCGTTTTATTCTTGTGAATCCTTTCTTTGTATTAAAAGAGTCAAGTATATGGGAAGTAAGTTCGTTATTTATTGTGTGAGAAAGGCCTACATGTTTTGAATATAAAAACCCTATCTTTTCTTTATCTTCTGTTAATAACCTATACTCTTTAATAAATCCTTTTAATCTATCTGTATTAAGTTCTAAATTCATAAGATACTTTGGAAGAATTTCATCTATTAATAATTCCAAAGGTATTCTTATCTTTTTAATTGAAAAAAAGTGTTTTCTTAAAACAACCTCATGCAAAGTTATCTTTATAATACGCATGGTAGGGAAAAATCCTTTCAAAATAACAGTAAGTTTTAACTTATTGATTCTGGATAGTTTTTTCATTGATTGTTTTTATTTAATGAAGAAGCAAAGGGGATTATTCCCCTTTACTTTGGTTGAGACATTGCACAGTTATACGCCAGGCGCCCTTGTCCTAATCCATACAAACGGATCTTTGAAGAGCGATTCAAATTTAAATGTTTGTGCGTATACACTGCTTTTTAAAATTTCTGTGATTTTTTCAGTAAATTTAAAACTCATGCCAAATGTTCCATTATTCCTAATGATGAAATAATTTAAAAACATCTTTGTATAAGTATTAGATTCACTATACGTACAATTTTTAATAGAGGCGATCTCAATTGGCATAACAGACTTTGTCATATTGTAAGAATCCTTTTTATAACAGTTCTCATCAATAAAAGTTCCGAAATGGTTGAGACGCACGAAGTTCTCGTTATTAATAGGGTTTAACTCAACTTCTTCGCTATTACATAGGAATACAACTTGTTCCGATTCGTCTACAATTTCAGTATTCGTAACAGGCACGGTATCGTTAAAATTAATAACGAGCATAACTATGGAACTCAAGATAAAGCTGAGACAACTCCTTAGAATCATTTCTTCTCCTCTTGATTTCCAAAATTTTGACAACTTTTGGTACGCTCGATTCATAATTAAATTATTATTGGTTTATTTGAACCTTAATAGTATAAATATTAATGTTTGATCTTTTTGTTCTAATACACGCTTTAGTAGCGGACCTCGGTATAACATGGGTATACGCTTTCTCTCAGATGGCGTTATGGCTTCCTCCTAGGCCTCATACAAATAGTGTCGTCACATTGTCCCGTTATCTGATCTGTATGTTTTAAACATAATAACACGTCTAGATAGCGCTCTTTATCAAATATCCTCATATTTGATCTTTGAGTCTTTTTAGTTGGTCTAAATTACTATCTCTATACACAGGTATGACCTAGTATTTCTAAAACCCTTTTTATCTCTCTCATTTCTTTTCTTGCTTTGCGGATCTTAGATTCTAGTTCTTCTTTTTCTTCTTGAAATCTTTTATAGGTCTTTAAATCGTAGTTTTCATAATAGTATGTTCCACTTACATCTAGTGTTCTCTTTTTCACATGTAAAATGTACTTCATTTTAGCATATTTATGCCTTGCGAGACAAAAAGCACATCCACATCCTGCAGAGGTTATCGCATTATATAAGTTGTTAGCATTTAAATGAAAATTAAGATTAAAACTACTAGCTTTTGACAGCTCATACAAGTCTTTTCCTCTTTGCAAAGCGTTTTCAAGCTTAGGATAAAGATCTCCTTTACCCTCTAAAATCTTGTCTTCGGCTTGTAATTCTATAAATTCTAGAAATAAAGAGGTTTTTTCCATTATTTTAAAAGGTTTTCAAGTTTTTTGAATTCTTCTACAGTTCCATGTGTAATAGCAGAATCTATTTGTTCTGCCAAAACTTTTAATTTTGAAAAAGGCATGTTCTTTTTCTTCCAAGCCTCTTCACTGTAAGATGTAATTTTCTTACCGTCCTCTAAGTATTGGATAACATCTTCCTTGATATTTTTAGCTTTTTCACAAGCATTTTTCAATTCTTCGTGTTTGATAGAGGCTTTTTCGGCCACTTCGTCCATCCAGTTTTCAATGCTTTTTACTTTTTTATCAAGTAAATTTCCATATACTCTTACTCCTTGGTCTGGATTGTTAGTCTTTTTAGTGTTTTCTGTTTCAACCTTTAACAGTTGTTTTGAATTCACTATTTCGAAAGTTTTTTCTAGCATTTGTAATCTTATTTATATTGTTTTAAAATAAGTAATAGGGGTGCGTTCACCTTTGTCTGTTAGATATTTGAACATCTCAACAGAGAGAACAGTCTGATATATCAGATCATATTTTTCCCTATATCTTTATTAATCAAGCCCCTTGCTCTATAAGTTGTTGTAAAAAACTCTTAGCAGACGCTATTTCTTCTTCTAAAGATTTTAATTTTTCAATATTTGTAATATTGATGCTCTTGGCCACTACTTGGGCTTTCTTTTCCTCGTCGAATACTGCTCCGTCCCTTTCATTTGCCAAACTTTCGACATCAAAAGGAATTGGAATGTTCTCAGCTGATTTATTAACGATAATACCAGTTTCCCTATCATTAAGGGTAACATCTAGTACTTTTATTTTTTTTATTGCGGCAAATTGTATAGTGTTACCAATAATCGCACTTGAAAACTTTGTTTCATTTTTAGTGATCTTATTGATAAAAACAGTATACAAATATTGACCTGCATATATTCTTTGAGGTTCCTTGATAGGAGCTACAGTTGTCATATTTATTTATTTTTGAACGTTTGTACTTAAGTTATCTAAAACGTCTAAGAATTCAGATTTCCATTTAAGTTTTTCTATTAAAATTATATTAAAAATACTGTAATCATTAGAGTTTTTTATTTTGAACCATATTGATACATATGGGTTAGACGCATTGTCGCCATATTCTAATACATGCGGCAAAGCTTCTCGTGAGACATACTTTTTTAGAGGCTTCCAATATGAGATAATTTCTTTAATTAAGAAAGGATACTTGTAAATTACAGTGTATTTTTCTAATTTAAGAACAATTCCTCCATAGTAATCCCCTCGTAATACAGTCACAGGAAAGAAAAACACTTTTCTTCCTCTAAACCAGAATTCTCTTATTATTTTCAATAATTTCATATCATATAAACTTTGGCACTGTTAAATAAATAAAGGGCACAAATAATTAATGTCTCTGAAATCATTTGTCTATGCCCTTTATTTAGGTTGAAAATTTTGCTAGTTTCTTGCAATAAATTTTGTAATTATTACAAATAATTTAAATACCTTTATTCTCATAAAGGTTACGTGTGTTTTCCGATAAGATTTATATAAAAACTGTGCAACAATTATTAAGTGATTTAAATTTTTCCCTAATATACTTGATGTATAGCAATGCGCCCCCTCTTGTGAAGAGCAGCGGCATTTTCCCAACCTACGGCATTATGCCCCCTTCATCTAAATACACTAGTAAAACGGTGGGATTTTCACCTCTTATAAACATTTAACACAATAATTTTGGACGTTACTGTGTTTTCTGTAAACGTAGCTTAAAGCATCTGCAAAAATATGCAGAACCAGTTTTATACTCCTGAACGATTTTACTAGAATTGTTGACACACACTAGGCTAATCTTACTCACTTAGTTACGCCTATTAAGCAATCATACAAGACGTTTTGTATTCTTCAGAGGAATACTAACATGAGTATGAAATATATTAATAAGCCCTTAACTGTTTTCATCATTAGCAATTGACCAGTCAATACGTTTTCCAAAAGGCATTCGACTGTAAACATATTTTTATAAGACTACCTATTAAAATATGTACGTATTTGTAGCTATTTAATATAACGGCGCTTCCGTCAGTTCTCCGTTGTTGAATTTTTAAAGTGGTTCGCTAAGTTATCTGTCCACTTGTTTGTTAATTATGTTGCAAATAGTTACTTAATTTAATTTTAGAGTCATTCCCTGTAGCAAATCCTGCTGGGATTAAACATATTCTATGTACTTTAGAGAAAGGTTTTACCTTTTTATTTATCTCTTTAAGCAAAGTTCTGTTCAATTCTCTTATGACGGCTATAGGAGTTTTTTTATTAAGTAGCAAAACAGACACCCTTAATTCTACAATCACTACTACATGATTGTCTAAAACTACGATTAACGAGTCTTCTACATACCTGTTATTTAAGACTATTGAATAAATTAAGCTATTTTGAACAAGTAATCCATTTTGATTTCGAAACAGTTCTTCTGCTTTACCAATAACTGTAACTTCTCCCTCTTTGTTTTCAGAACAAATATCTAAGGTACTATGCATTCCCACATATTTTTCTGACATACTACATAATTGGGTAAATTCAGTATTAGTATAAGTTATGAACTGATCTTCTAAATCAATTAATAATTCGGCATTCCCTTCTAAATCTTTACCGTTTAGTACTGCTTTTTTAGGTAATTTACCAACTGTAAGGGCTTTAGAAGTTATTTTAGGGTAATATTTATAAGATATGAAAGAAGCGACTTCGATCATAGTGTAAATATAAAGTACCCGTATTTTTAAAATTTTTAAAAACTTTCGTAATCTTTCATCTATATTACCATATATTACAAATATAGGCATAGGATTTTGAAATTTAAACCTCCTTCTAAAAATGAATCGTGAGAACAACATGTTCCTTAAAGAAATAAAAATCTTATCCTTAGTGAAAGAAAAACAATCTGTTTCATCAATTATGTCTAATAACAAAAAAGTCAAATTATTAGCAGAAATTAAGACATAGTCTATAGTATCTACATAAGATTTGGTTTTAAAGTTATCTAGTTCAGGTTTCTTGAAATAAAACTCCCTTTCGTGTATAAAAGGAATTACTACTCCTAATAAAAAAACGTAAGGTAATGCTATATTTCCGTAAGTGAAAGAATTTAAATTGTCTAAATTGTATTTTTCAGCCTGTAAAGCATTTAAAGCTTTTAATACTCCCTTCAATAAAATTTCAGAAGTATAAACGGATGTTTTTTCTCCATAACTGCTATTACCAGGATGGATTACATATACAGTAGACTCTCTATACAAAATAGAGTATGCATTGGAAAATGCTTTTTTAAGTTCTTTTAGGTCCAAATTTACTTCATTAGGGATAAATTTGTAAGCGAGTTCTGATAGAAGTCTTAAATTGTATTCTATTCTTATTTGACCGTTATTTTCTAGATTAGAGTTTATACTTTCTATTTTTAAAGTACAAACATTTACCAAAATGTCCACGTGAGTAATGTCGAACAAATAGTCTAAAGAAGGCAATTTATGCAATCTAGAACTTTCATCGAATAGCAACAGTTTCACTCCTAAAACAGATAACATGTAGCTATCTATTTCTCTCGAATTTATTATTACGTAATTTGTCCCCCTTAAAAGGCATGCAAATTGAAAATATACCTGAAATTCCTTGTTTTCACTACACAGTGCTACTGTTTCAGTTTGAACGTTTAATACTTTTAGTAACACTAGAAATTTCCTAATTTTTTCGATATGCTTTAAGTTTCCTTTTAAAAACAATGCATCAATTAATAATTCTTTCATCTGTTTTAAAATTTTCAAAGTTTTCAGATACAGTTAAAGTATACTCTTTTCCAGAAAATTTACCTGCTTTTAGAGTTATATTTTCAGAAGGAAAGCTTACTACAAAAGAGAAAGTTTCTTTTCTTTTTATAAAAGATTTCAATTTCAATTTTGTATCTAACATTCTCAACTGCTTTGAAATAAACTCTCTTGGCGATAATATTTTTGAAAACTCTTCTATTTTTGTATCGAAAACAGTATCTATAATTTTTTTGAGCATTTTGGTTTTATTACAAATCAAGATAATTTTTTCAAATTCCTGTTGATGATCCTATCAATCAATTGATTGTTTTTTTGCTTTTCAACAGATAATGTATTACCCTCTATTACAGGGGTATATTTTTTATCGAAATAACATCCGATAATGTTCCTACAAAGTTTTATTCCTTTCTTTGGGTCTCCTTTCTTAAGTTTACTATCCTTTAGAATAGAATGTACCACCGTTTCCAATTCTTTATGAGGGTCTTTTCTCATCAAAGCATATAGAAATTCCCTGGCTACAAATTCGTCCCAATTTTTAGCTTTGTAACATAGTCGAATAATACTTATTGCTTTCTTTTCATTTCCTTTTACAAATTCGTGAATAGCCGTAAGTTTCATCCTATCTTCGGTAGATGCACTATTTTTACCTAAAAGCACTGCAATGTTAAATTTGTTGTCTTTGACATATTGTACTCTTTGAATTTCTTCGAAGGAAGTAAGTGGAGAAGTGCTTCTTTCTAATAGATTTTCCTCTATAAAAGTTTTCTCGATTTTGTCCCTTGTTTTCTTTACTATTCCTTTTATGAAATTATCTACTTCAAACTCGCTCGGAGTTTTAGATAATTTTCCATCTACTCCTGCAAAGAAATATACTGCTTTACTTCTAGCTGTATTCCAATGCTCGTCTCTTGTGCTATTGGAAAGTGAAGCGGCCTCATAGATATTTTCTTCTATTTCTGCTTCGTTTATAATATTGTTAGCTTCTTCTGCAGCTTCTTTGTTCTCTATTTTTGGTAGAGCGATTACTTTAGGAGTGTCTGGGATTACTACTTCTTCCTTTGTTTCAGGATACAATATAGTCATTTGAATAGGTGCTGTCTTACCCACTTTATTTTTGATAGCCCTTTCAGAAATTGCTTTAAGAACCATCATATGAGCATCAGCTAATAGATCATATTCATGACCTGCTCTGGTAATTTCAACTTCACTTACCTGTCTTCCGAACAGCTTTGAGCGGTCTATTAATACTTTTCTGGCTCTATCCCCTTCATTCCTGTAAAAAGTTACAAGAGCAATTAAATCTTGGATAGAGGCTACTTCTTCATTTTGTATGTTATTCATTTGAACTTGTTAAAATGTGAGACTAATGTTTTAAATAAATCTAGGGTTAAGGGTTAAGGTTTTATGGGTCTGATATGAAATATTGCGTAAATGTTTTATTTTTAATATCCTCTTTTAAAGTATTAAGATTATAATTAGATAAAATTGAAATAGTCATTATAAATATAAGGTAGGTCACTAATAGCCCTATTAAAACTAAACCTATTTTTTTATGATAAAAACTTTTTACTATAAAGTACACGAATATTAATATAAAGACTACACACAACATTCTAACAATTAAATTAGTTTTTTTTCTGTATTCGTCTAATTTTTCTTTTATAACAATATTTTCAGAATTGTTAAAAGTTTTTAAAAAGACTGTTTCATCGAATTTTATATCTGGAAAACGTATTTTATAAAATTCTGAAATAACAGACGCTTCTACCACCAAACTATCTTGAAAAGTTAAGCAAGAAGAGTATAAATCCTCCTCTAATTTGATATTTTCAAGTATGAACATTGAAGCTTCTAGAAAAGGATCTTTTTCCAAATCTTTTTTATCTGTACACGATTGAAATACAAAAAATAGGAGTATAGGTACTATAATCTTTTTTATTAAATTCATATTATGTAGTTTTATTTGAACATATTGGTTTCAAATGTTTTAATTTGAACTTACTTATATGCTGTGGTGCAGAATCCACTTCTTTTACTTTCGTAAATATTTTAACTGTTAAACTATGCATATAATTTTAAGTGTAATCAATAACGTGAATAGTTAAAGGAACATATACTTTAGCGTTGTCAAAATCTCTTAATGTTAACGCCCATTTGCAATCTTCAAACAAGAGTTCTACAACATTAAAATTTTTATCGGAGTCTATGATGTCCTGTAATATTCTACCAGATATTGAAAGGTCTTTAACTTTGCCTTTTTCAGCAAGATTTATCAAAAATGAAGTTATAAAATCTTCCAACATTAGAAATTGTGACGATTATTATTAATTGTTTCACTAATCGCAAATCCTAAGAAAAAAGCAAAAACAAAAGTAAGAAGAACTGCTACAATAGTTACCATGGTTTAAAGTGTTTTAGAAAATTTAAATCCTTTTTCATAATTCTTACTAAAAATCACTTCTACTTCTTCGTTAGGTTTTAAATTACAGTAAGAAGGTGATTCTTTCAATGTAAACTGATCTCTGGATAAAGAATAGAGAGAATATTTACGTCTTTGAGCT
>Ga0265293_10013314_pt1 | contig 10697 bp, 18 predicted proteins | sample Munlanlewell138R_FD_192505 | JGI IMG/M metagenome (GOLD analysis project Ga0265293, IMG submission 192505) | Leachate microbial communities from a municipal landfill in Southern Ontario, Canada - Leachate well 138R | ecosystem: Engineered > Solid waste > Landfill > Unclassified | place: Canada... | reverse complement strand
GATAGAAAGGAGCAAACAAATGAACACAGCTAAACAACAAATAAATGTAAAATTATTATGTGAATTAAGTAAACCAGATTATATCAAACTAACTGGAACTAATCCCAGCGACTATGAAAACATAGTTATAAGCCTAGAACAGTACTTCAAGACGAAACAAAAGAAAAAAGAAGCCGATAAAATAAAGGTCAATTCAAAACTTGCAGCTTATGATGATGTTACTAAAAAGCATTATTTACTCAGCACGGAGAATAAAGAAGTATTTACCGATGGCAACTGGGCTTTTAAGGGTGAATATCTTATCTATGGTGATAATATTCAAATAAGGGACAATTTAAAGCTAAACGATATTCAACACGTATTCCACCATTATTATGACGATATTATAGAAATTAATATTAATGATTTTGATTTTGAATTGGTTAATTTTGGCAAAATAAAAGTTTGTAAATATACCCTAAAGGATTCAACCGGTAAAGTATTTACTTATGGTATTCAAAACGAGTATTTTCAAAAGCTAATAAAACCCATATTAAACCATAAAGACGTTACCTTTGAAACCTGCACCACTGATAAAGTAGTTGAGGATGCTTACGCCGATAATTTAGAAGTATTGCAAAAGATGCTTATAAAAATAAATAATCAAGCTATTGGATGTATTATGCCATGTCAAATTATATAACAACAATTAGGGAGCATAACAATGAAGCTGAGGAAAATCAAAAAGCAGATAAAAAACTTTTCGACCTCTTACTGGTGGGGGCTATGGCAAAAGGCTTTTGCCAAAAAACAAATAATAATCAAAAAACGTCGTAATTATCTGCACGTATATAGCTGGCACCTTTCAATAAGGACGGATATTCCCAAAAATACCGATACGGTAAAAGATACAACTACAGAAAGAAATACAGATAAAAAGGAGAATAAACATGGGTTTCAAATATAAACCATTAAAATTAAAAAGAATGGGATTCGCAAAGAAAATGGAAGAAATAGACCATTTTTGTAAAAAAAACAATATCAGCAAAAGCCTATCTAGTGATTCCTATTATTTTGAATTGAATAATAAAAAATACAGGGTAAGCAATCATACGGTTAACAAAAGTAATACAGGTTGCTATGACTGGAAAGGCGATAAGGTCAGAGATTCATATCATCAACAATGCTATGATGTAGAAATAACGGCATCAAAAACAAGAATTATAGAAATATATAATAATTTATTAAATGGAAAGAAGTTAGATAAAAGAGGTAAAATAATAGTTAAAGGAGAATAAACATGAAAACTACAAACAAAATATTAAAGAACTTGGTATCAGTAGCAGGTGTTGGAATAAAAAACAAGGTTAAGGCAGAAAGCGATAATTGGATTGTTTTGGCAGATTAGCGATATGAAGAGAAATGGAGTCTACATAGTGTTTATACCGTAAAAGTAGGTAAAAAAATGCTTGATAGGCTTATTAAGCCTAATACATGGTATTGGTTTGAAGACGGAATATTAAAGGAGGAAAACAATGGATAAAGACTGTAAAACCTGTGAAAATTACAACCCTGATTTTGATCGTTTTTTCTGTAATTCAGAAACACGAAACGAGAGAACTAAAGAATGCTGGAGGGGATTAACAATTAAAACAACACCAGAAGCCCATGCCATTGATTTAGAAGATTATAAAACCCTCCAAGCGGAAAACAAAGAGCTTGAGAATCAGGTGAAAACTCAAACCGATAAAAACAACGATTTAATTAGTCTTTTTTACAGGGAATCTGAAGCCATAATGTCATTATTGGGCTTAAATGCAGAAGATAACAGCCATTCTGACGTTGTTAAAGCTGTCGAGGAGCTTAAAAACCAAGTGGAGAGTGAAGAACCTATAGTTACCGAAGTTTGGAGGTTAAGAAGAGAAATTGCCTCTTTGGAAAATAAAGCACGGCGGTACAAGGAAGCGTTAGAAAAGATTAAGACTAATCTGCGATGGGCAAGTAGAAACAATCCTGTGATTAATGAGAATGCCAGCCCTCGTCAATGTTATCTAATAGCGGAAGAAGTCCTTGAACAAGCATTACAGGGGGGGCGGGGAGTGAAATATTATCAGATTTTCAAAGGTGATAAGCCTGTAAGCAAAAAATATCCTCATAGACATCAGGCAGTTATTGAAGCCCTTGAAAAAGGTTATGTCAACGATTGCAAATATGGGCTTTTATATAGCAGTGGAATTGAAATTAAAGAAGTGGAGGTACAGGAATGAAATATAGTAGTTTTTTATTAATTATTTTGATTTGTTATAGCCTATTAGTTTGGTTTTTGGGTTTTGCGTCCGGCTTTAGCTTGGGGTGTACAGGAAAAGAATTTTGTAAAGTTGCCAGACAGGAGGTGCAGATATGATTTATACAGACAGTTTCCTATGGGACTGGCGAGGAAAAGAAACAATCTGCGGGCATCTTTTTACCGACGGGAACATAGAAGAGCTACACGAATTTGCTCAAAAAATTGGACTAAAACGGGAGTGGTTTCAAAATAAAAAACTATTAAAACATTATGACTTAATTGGAAAAAAATGATTGATAAGGCAGTTAAAGCGGGAGCGAAATTAATATCTTTGAAAGAATTTATGGAAATCAGAAAAAAGATAAACGAGGTACAGGAATGAGTTCTAACCAGGTTTCAAATGAAATATCAATTAAAGATTTTATTAAGGAAAAATTGTATAAAAAAATAAAAAGATCATGGAATGTTAAAGATAAATGCGTTATAATGAGGGCATTGATTTATAAACATAAAGCTGTTTTAAGTCCATATATAAGACGAAGTGAAACCTTTAATAGTAATGGAAACCGTTTGTGGTTTATAACTAACCCCGAGAAATTTATAAAAACTTTGAACAGATATTTTGAGAAAAATAATAAAAAAAAGCATAGTAGTAATAGTAGTATACGTAATATTAAACTTTATATAGGTTGCTACTTAAGGGGGTGTGATTGTAATAATTGTTATTGGCATAAGTTTACGGAGCCTTGCAAAGTAAAAACAAAAGTAAAACAAATGAAAAGAAGAAATTTTGATTTTGAAAAGTTCCGAAAAAGATTCCCAATAAAACCTTATGAGAATAGGGAAGAGAGTATAGAAATGTATAACGAATTAATAGAAAAGGTGTAATGATATGAAAAATTGTTCAAATTGTAAAAAAAGTAGCATGAATAACGAATTAAAACCTATATGCCCTAAAAAGGTTGATTGCGAAAATAATAGTTTTAATCACTTTGAATCGGCAAATGAAGTCAAATACTGCGATGAGTGTAATAGCCCCATAACTGATGATAACTTATGTATAAACGGTTGCCATTTTATAGATAAACTAAGGGAAGATTATTATGCTTAATAATATAAGAATTATTGTATGTTGGCTTTCGGAGATACTTATTTGCCCGAATTGTGATAAGGCAGATGGACATAACTGCGGTAATTGCTTTATAAAAAAGCACTTTTGGGAAAAAGTAAAACATTATACAATGTAAGAAAGGAAACCATTATGAATTTCCAGGGTATGAATATACGATATGTTTTAGAAACAATGACGGAGCTGGCTGCATTAAAAACAAACCTAAAAGACAATACAATAAAAGCGGAAAATATAGAAAAAATTGAATTTATCGGGGAGAGGACAGCTCCTTCAAAGCCCACTATTTAAGTGGGCTTTTCTTTTGTTTTTAATAGTCGTTTTCTATCATTTTATAATATGGTATAAATTCCGGAATAAATCTTTTAATAGTGCCGTCTTTTTCAACATATACCGTAATTATAAACCCGCCTACGTTGGCGGCTATTCTTTTACCCCTCATCCAAGGAGTTTGAGCCTCAAAACATCCCGCTTCTATAGCGTGTATATTCCTGTAAAATAAATACATTGCTTTGTGATGATGACCGTTTATGAGTATATTGGGTTTTTCCCCACCCATTATTGAATCCATATATTTTTGAATAGAATAACTTAAAGCATAAGCACTACCATCAAGCGGGTGATTGACTTCCATTATGCAATTAGGAGTTAATTCAACCTTGTAATTAGATAACCCCATATAACACATATCATCCCTTTCTTTGGCAATCCTACGACCTATATCAACACCGCCATTTATAATATGCCAATGATCGTGATTGCCTGTGCCGAATACGGTTTTGATTCCTTTTCTTTTTGGGTAGTTTTCAATAATATAATCCGATTGCTCGTCTGCTCCCACACATCCAGGAATTAATTCATAAATATGTCCTGCCCTTCTTTTACTATATCCTTCTGATATATCCATTGCGTGATATATAGTTTCTATTCCCTCTCTTGAACATATATCATAAAAGCTATTTAAATGAGTTAATTGCTGGTATTTTGAACACAAATGAGTATCTGAAACTATCCCAAATCTTATAATATCTTGCCCTGTCCAATCGCACTTAATTTTATTTTCTTTAAGAATAGTGCTTTTTTCAAGTTTAACTATGTCGTTATAAAAAGTTATATTATAACCTTCTGTTATTAGTTCTTCTACTTTCTTAAGTATCGCTTTTTCGCTTTTCTTGTAAATGTTTTTTAGCTCTGTTACAGACTTACCATTGTTAATTGATTTTAATAATTCTTCTCTGTTATCTAAATCTTTAACGGGAATATAAGTTACATTATTTCCGCCATTAAATTCTTCGATATAATTCCTTATTTCCTCTCTTATCATTCCAGATATCGGCTTGCCCTGCATAATAAACATTTCCCAGGCTTTAGTCTTTCCGGGACTTCCGTTATTTAACCACCATTCATAAAAGTTACTTTTTGTATCCATTTGTCTACCCCCTATAGTTCTTTACTTATTCTTATATAATCCTCAGCAAGTAACCTGATAAATTCTTGTTTATCATATTTTTTTGCCTGAATTATTTTAGTCCTCATTCGGTCTTTCAGTTGTTGGGTTTTAGGGATGGGCTCGCAATATCCGGTATTAAACCCATTGAGAAAATTAAATATATCGTTATTGTTCATTCTTTAAAAATAACCCCATTTCTTCATTCCTGCGCCTTGTTAATCCTGGAGAATTAATATAAATTCTTGTTTTTTTGTCTTTTATTTTATTCCATAACAAGAATTGTTTTGCGGTTTGATCGTAATAACCACGATTCAAACACTTTAACAACGTAGAGCTTCTAAAGTTAGTTTCTCCAATATTAAATACCAATGAAGCAAGAGCATCAAATTGATTTTGACAAAGTGGAACTTTTACACTTTTGTTTATAATTTCCTCTAAATGCTTTATATCTTGCCTTAAAAACTGTTCTGCTTGCTCTTCTGTTATTACATCGCCCTCTTCTACATCTTTAGTATGTCCGTATCCGATTGTCCATTTACCTGCGGTGCATTGATATGCTTCAAGCCTCAAACTCTCATATTTTTTAATTAAATCAATGCCGTTTTGTGATACGTTTAAAACTCCCACTACGGCTAAGATAATTAAGGAGCTTTCCATTAGTAAATTACCTCTACTACCCTAATAACAAAATATACTAATGCCCCTATTGCGGTAATTGTCCAGAATCCGCCAAGGCAAAAGTTTTTAAACTGTTTTAAATCAGAAACATCTTTTTTGATTTCTTTAAGCATTTCAAAAATAATTTTTACTTCTTCCTGTGTCATGGTAAAATCCTCATTTTTTATTCATATCCGTTAATAATCCTCAACATTTTCAAAACCAGCCTGATTTTTCAGCCAAACATAAGCCTGTAAGTGAACAGGGGTTTCAATATTAAATGGAATATTGTCATTGATTTTATCAATTATGAAACAATCTCCAGTATCTACTGTTTCAACATTATTGTAGACTATAAATTCTACATCCATATTATATTTATTATTAATCAGAACTTCTTTTAATCGTATATAAGCGTCTGGATAAAGAACATCAATCCCTGCTTGTTTTTTAGTGTAGTCTATTTTTAATGCCATGATAAATCCCTCTTAATATAATGCATTAACCGCTCCGCCAGAATCTTTGTAAGCTAATTTCCCTGAGTCTGTTGAATAATATACAGAATTATTTGGAGCATTTGAATCAGATGAAGAAACCGGCTTAAAAAACCCACCGTCATCCACAACCTGCGTCCCGTTAATGTTAATTGTATTAGCGTAATTATCCATATAAACACAGTTAACCTGAGATCCCGCTGGAAGATTAGCAACCAGCGACTGGCTTTCAAGCCACTCTGTAATCCCTATAGTTCCACCTTGCTGCGGTACAGTATAAAACCAAGATTGATGATTCAGATCATTTTTGGCATAAAGCTCAACTATGCTGAGATTTGCTGAATTTTCTACCACTACTGCTTTAAAATTTTCTTTATAAATTCCGTAGTTGCCGAACATCGTAACACTCACCGCAGGAGGCACACCCATAGCCGCCTCTTGCTTAACTCGAAAGTACAAAAAAGCACTTTCGCCTTCAGCCTGATAGTTTTTTGGAGAATTTAAGGTAATTGTTGCAAACATTTGCTGATACTGAGCGGTCATGGTTACACGAGCTAGTAAGCACCATTGAGATTGTGTTCCCGCTCCCTGAGTTACAGCAAATCCTATCCCGGATTGCTGGACAAGCTTAAACGTAGGAATTGCTGTTGTTTTGAGATCCTGATTAACCCTTCCGGCAACAGTGTCATAAGTTGATTTTAGGTCGGTCGTAAACGCTTCCTGAATATTATCTAGGATACTTTTGTTATCATGCCCGTGTCTGGCTGAAGTATTGGCTGAAACATCAGCATTACTACTTACAGATGTATCAAACGCTGTGATGTCTGAAACAGGATGATTATGAGCAGAAGAAGCAAAATCACCTGCCTTACTCCCTGAATCTTTAATTTTTCCAGCATTATCAAACCCTGCAAAGTTGTTTTCAGTTGCTCCAGTTAATCCATTATGCTCATTACCATTTATATCGTGAGGAGTTACAGATGTTAGGTAAGCTTGTAAATCACTAATCTGGTTTTCAGTTATAGAAATGTTTTCTTGCGTAAAATGGATAGTTTCATCAAGTGTATGTTCTTGTAATTCACCATCTACCGCATTTAACCCATCACTTAACGCTTTCTCGGTTACTGCTTTATCTTCGGCTATTCCATCGTATAAATTACTTAATATAGTAATTCCTAATACACTTGTTGATGCTTGCGCTACTGCTATAGCCCCGCTTTCTTCCTGTAATAAGTTAGTGCCAATTACATCTGAATTTATATGCTGTGCTTTTACACCTTCATCTTTTAACTGTAAGTTGTTCTCTTCGTTTATTTCAATTCCAGTATTGTCAACCCGTATCGCAAAATTTAAAAACCCTGTTAATGAGTTATACGCTACATTTATAGCAGCTTGGCTACCGCCTATAATCTTAGTGATTATGTCGTAAAGTTGTTGATTAGGTATTTTACGGACTGGAAATTTCATTAAATTATTCCCTGAATTGTCCTGTGCCTACCATGCCGGTTCTTACGGCGTAAGGTGATACTTGGGTACCGATTCCATAAAGGTTTAATATCTGGCGTTGTAAAGCTGGAGAACTAGCTGCCTCCATAAGACCATATAGTCCCGCTGTACTTCCTCCAGTAAAAGGAGCACCTCCAAATGCTAATGGCATACTTATCGCCCTGCTTATACCGAATGGAGATTCTTGCCTGAATATCCTGTTGAAATCCTGTGAAGCCATATAGTCGGCATATTCCCGCATTGCGGGAGCATACTCGGGAAATTCTTGTTTTAATTTATCTCCAAAACTTCTTTGTAGCTCTCTTAACATAGAAGCACCTTGCTTACCATATCGAGGAGCTTCTTTTTCAAAATCAACTATATTTTGTAAATATCTCTTTATTTGATGTAATGCGGTTGGGTCAACTGTATCTGCTATTCTGGTGTCAACATCTAGCATAGTTAATATTTCGCTCTCTGTAATGCCAGGATTAGCTTGCTTTATCCTTCTCAATGTATCAAGGTCGCTAACATCAAGCTTACTTGTGTCAACTCCACCCACTGCATCATCAATTAATTTTCTTAATTCTCTTAATGGTGATTTTACAGCTAATTCTTCGGCACTAAACGGTGCGCCTTGTCTGTATTTCGTAATAACATCATTTACTATTTTATTAATGTCAGATTTAGGCAACTGTTTGCCTTCCATTGATTCAAGGGATTCTCTAACCATTCTTTCTACATCTTCTTTTCGTTTCCCGAATATTGTTCCCCCTTCTTCAATGGCTTCTAATGCTCTACGAGTAGAGGAACTTGGAATATTAGCCATCCTTCCCATTAGTGGAGCTACCGCCTCATATCCTTTACCAATGGCAGGAATAGCACCACCCGCAACCCCTCCTATCCCTCCGAATATCAATGCAGCTTCTAGTACTTCTTGAAGGTCATCACCCCTTTGGGCGGATTCCATCCCGCCATAAAGTCCTGACTGATAAGCTCCTGTCGCAGCTCCTCCAACTATCTTTCCTAAAGAACCTAATCTTTGTGGCAATGAAACTGCTGGAAGTGCTAACATTGGAGCCAGCTCCCCTGCAAATTTTCCAAATTGCCCTTGCATAGTTTGAGGCTGATATTCAGTCTTTGCGGCTAAATCAGCAATTCCTTGTGTTAATTCATTAGGGGAAACCTGAGCTGCTATATTAGCTCCTGCTCTTAATGGCAGAGTTAATCCGCTTAATCCAGAAGCCCATGTATCTGCGATAGGATTAGGGGCTTGACGGATTGCATCAAGTTTATCTTGAGTTGTCAGGGGTTGTTGGTCAACCACAACTCTCTTGGGATCTATTTGAACCTTACTAGGGTCTATTTGGACTTTATTACTATCTATTATAACTCTAGTGGGATCTATATAAACTGCCATTGTCCACCTCTAAAAATAACTTTTCTACCTTCATAAGTTCCGGTTGTTCCTTCAGGGGGCACTGGTGTTGTGCCTGATGGTTGTTGTGCGGGTTGTGCTGTAGTTTGTCCCGTTCCGTAATCAATGCCATAATCTTCTGGATAAACAGTACCCCCGAAATACTCAACAATATCCGCCATTGTTTCTAGGGGATCAAGTCCTATCCTCTTTAATGCTGTGTTTGTTGCATCAATGTCAAACCCTTCAAGGAAATCTATCTCATCTTCACTTACCTTGTATCCTAATCTTCTCCTTATATCCCTAATTTCATTTTTGTTTTTATTCAAAATATTCTGATAAATATCTTTTACTCTTTGTAAATCAAAAGCCAATTCGTTTGGCTCTTTATCTGTATCTAACTTACCAAGAACGCTGGCAAGCATTTCAAGCTGCTTTTGTGGTACTTGCCCAAGCCCTGAACCAGCTTTTTTTATGTTTAATAGTGTGTCTATACCTATATTAGACTGCACGGATTCAATTAATTTTGTAAGATTCTTGGCGGGTGTCCCATACACGCCTTTACTTAGACTACCAACTCCAGCGGAAGCCCACCCCCAATTTTTTAATACTTTTAAAGCCCTATCTGAGTCAGCGGTTACATTTTTTGACATACTAGCTACTGTTTCTGCTGAACTTAATCTGTCTTTTAAATCTTGTTCAGTAGGTTGTTTCTCTTTGCCTTTTTCTCCAGCTTTTATTCTTTCAACTTCAATCTTTGCTTTGTTTTCTGCCTCTTTTAATTCCTTTTCTTGTCCGAATTTTCGCCCTTCTGCTTCAATACCTCTTTGGGCTTCTTCCCTGCCTGTATAAATCCCACCTAACAACTTTTCAATATCGCCCATTCTTTGACGCCTATATTCTAATTCTTCCTGTGGTAATGTAAGCCCAAGTTCAAGCCTACCTAAATGCTCCTCGTATTCTCCTCTCAACATTCTCTCGAATCTCTCGGATTCCGTTTCTTGTGCTCGTGCCGGTAACGGTTGTACTGTTGAACCAGGAGAAAGTTCAGGCATGTTTGTTAATGTATCACCCTCCCATCTTAAATTACCACTCACAGGAGGCTGTATTTGAGGAGTTTTTAATTCTTCTGGTGTTATCACACCTGTAGGTTGATTTAAATCTGTTTGCTGGGCTTGTGCGGCTTGTTGTTTCAAATATTCGGGGTTTGCGTACGAACTTGTATCGACTTGTTTTAATCCTGCACTTTCCAACAATCTTAATAGTTTCTGATGTTGTTCAAATTCGTCTTGTAATTGATTCGGTCTTATAACTGGATACATTTTATTTTCCTTTCATTAATAGCCCATCATTTTTAAAATTGTAGCTTGCTGGTTTTGCCTCAATATCTCATCTTGTTGTTCTGTTGCTGTTGATTGTAAATATGGTGGTTAGTGGTTTCTTCTTTTGCTGGCTTTGCCTCAATATCTCATCTTGTCTTCTGTTCTGTTGTTGTTGATACCACATATTCTGTAATGCGGCTTGGTTTGCTATATTCTGAGCTTGTACATTGAATGCATCCGCTGCCTTCTTTGCCGCTAAGTCAGATAATCCCTGGGTATAAAGTTTATTTACATCAGCCAGATCTTCATTAGCTACACTTGAGCCAAACATACCACGTCTATTCATATTATTTACAGTTCCTCTTACATTTTTATTATAAGCGTCTGTAAGGCTTTGTTCTGAAAGTTTATATTGTGCGTCAATGGCGGCTTGTTGGTTTGCTGCTAACGCTCCTACTGTTTCGGTCTGTTGTTGTC
>Ga0265293_10013312_pt1 | contig 10699 bp, 9 predicted proteins | sample Munlanlewell138R_FD_192505 | JGI IMG/M metagenome (GOLD analysis project Ga0265293, IMG submission 192505) | Leachate microbial communities from a municipal landfill in Southern Ontario, Canada - Leachate well 138R | ecosystem: Engineered > Solid waste > Landfill > Unclassified | place: Canada... | reverse complement strand
TTGTTATTCTTTATATTCATCAATGAATCTTTGTAAAGTACCATCTTTGAATTCTTGGTTTCTTGCAAATAAAAATATTTTCTTGCTAATCTGCTCAATTCTACCATCTGCTGCAAAGATAACGCCAGATAAAAACGCAACGATTTTATTAGCTTGTTCAGCAGGCAAATGTTCAAAATTAATGACAAGAGGGTTACCATTTACAAGTTCTGTGGCTAAATCAACGATATACTTATCCTCATCATTATTGGCTTCTTCAAAAATAATTCTTTCAAAAGCGGTTAGAATTGGTTGAGATTGATAATTAGGTAATTTTACATCTTCTTTTTTTAATTTTGAAAATAAAGCCATCATTTACTCCTTATTTAGCTAATAAACGACCAATTCTAACCATCGTTGCCCCATTTTCAATCGCAACTTGATAGTCATCAGACATCCCTATGGATAATTCAGGTAGTTTATAGTATTTTTTTAGTAAGTTTACCCGTTTAAATACTTCATCGGTTTTGGTTAAGTTATTTTGTTTACCCATTGCCATAAAACCTACTATTTCTATTTTATCATATTTTTTCAATCTTTGAATAAATTCATCTAAATATTCTTCATAAATCCCCGTTTTCATCAAGTCCTTTAATACATTGATTTCAATAAAGCACTTCAGTGGTTTATCGCGATAGGTTTGAATCATTTTCGCTAATTTAATCGAGTCAAGTGAATGAAGATAATCAATTTCATTAATCATACTTTTAACTTTATTGGTCTGAAGGTGACCAATAAAATGCCAAGTGATGTTTAAATCTTTAAGGGTCTGTTTTTTATTTAATAGGGCCTCGGTTCTATTTTCACCAAAATCAGTAACACCTAAATGGAACAATTCGCGAATACTATCTGCTTCAATATATTTTGAAGCACAGATTATCTTTGCTTTTGATTTCCCTAATGTTTTTTTGATTTCAGTTAAATTTTGATTAAAATTAGACATTAAACCTAAACAGCATGACATCGCCATCTTTGACCTTGTAGTCTTTGCCTTCAAGACGAACCTTGCCTGCCTCCTTGCACTTTTGATGTGACCCATATTTTTCTAAATCACTAAAGCTCACTGTTTCAGCTCTTATAAAGCCTCTTTCAAAATCACTGTGGATAATTCCAGCACATTGTGGGGCTGTCATCCCTGTTTTAAATGTCCAGGCTCTTGTTTCATCTTCACCTGTTGTGAAATAGGTTTCTAACCCTAATGTATGGTAAGTAATTCTAATTAAATAATTTAGACTTGATTCGGTAATGCCTAAATCTTCCATAAATATCTTTTGGTCTACTTCATCTAGGCCAGCTAATTCTTGTTCAAACTTGGCACAAATTGCCACAACGCCACATTGATCAATTTCTGCTTGTTTTAAGACGCTTTGATATAAGGGATCATTTTCTAAATTTTTAAAAGAGGATTCATCTAAATTAGCTACATACAACATTGGTTTTTGACTTAAGAAATTATAAGATTTTATGACTCTTTCTTCTTCTTTATCTAATCCCATCAACCGAATTGGCGTATCATTTGTTAAAGCTTCTTCGATTTTCTTTAAAGTATCATATTCTAATTTGTCATCAGATGCACCACCAACTAATGCCTTTTTTTCTAATTTAGGGATTCGCTTTGTAACAGAATCTAAATCAGCATAATTAAGTTCAAGTTGAACCGTAATAATGTCATTAATTGGATCAATTTTATTATTAACGTGCATGACATTATCATCATGAAAACAACGAATTACATGGCAAATAGCATCTGTATCTCTTATAGATCCTAAAAACTGATTCCCTAAGCCTTCTCCTTGAGATGACCCACTAACTAAACCAGGGATATCAACAAACTCAACCGTTGTCGGAACAATCTTTTTAGATTTATGCATGGTTGCAAGCACATCTAGTCGTCTATCCGGTAAACTAACTGTCCCGAAATTGGCTTCAGTGGTTGCAAACATATAATTGCCACTCATGACATTGCTTTTTGTTAAAGTATTAAATAATGTGGATTTACCCACGTTTGGTAAACCTACTATTCCAGCATGTAACACAAATATCCTCCTACATAAAAAAAGGCTTAAAGCCCTTTTATTATTTTTTACTTAACCAACTTGGTAAGCTACTCTTTCTTTGAGGTTTTTCTTCAACTGGTTTTTCGTATTCAGCCTTAATTTCAAAACCCGTTGGCGTAATCGTAACTTGTTCATCGGTTGTTTTCTTAAATATCTGGGTCGCAAAATCATCGATTGAGTCTTTTGCTTTTAAATCATACCCTGTCGCAATAACGGTGACAATAAGTTCATCTGATAAATCTTGGTTTAAGGTGGTACCGTAAATGATATTCAATTCTGAATCGCTCGCGTTTCTGATTTCATCTAGGGCTTGACTGATTTCAAATAACGTTACGCTAGTTGATGAAGTTACATTTACAATCGCATCCGTAGCACCATCTATTGATACTTCTAATAATTTGGAATGAATGGCTTTTCTAGCGGCTTCAATCGCTCTATTTTCACCGTTGGCGATACCAATTCCCATTAAGGCGGTTCCTTTATTTTCCATAACGGTTCTAACATCTGCAAAATCGACGTTAATTAAGCCTGGAACTGCGATAATTTCTGCTATCCCTTGAACCCCTTGTCGTAAAACATTGTCTGCTTCTCTAAAAGCATCTAACATTTGTGTATTTGGTTCTATAATAGATAAAAGTCTTTCGTTAGGAATGACGATTAATGTATCGACGTGTTGTTTTAATTCTTCAAGACCGCTTATTGCCGCTTGAGTTCTATTTGGGCCTTCGAAAGCAAATGGTTTTGTAACAATACCAATCGTTAAACAGCCCAGTTCTTTAGAAAGTCGGGCAATTACTGGTGCTGCACCTGTCCCGGTGCCTCCACCCATACCAGCCGTAATAAAAACCATGTCTGCATCAGACAATAGTGCTCTTATTTCATCTTCAGATTCTAAGGCTGCTTTTTTTCCAACATCTGGTTTTGCACCAGCCCCTAAACCGCGTGTCAAATGTTTACCTATTTGAAGCCTTGTTTCGGCTTTGGAAACTCTTAAAACTTGGGCATCGGTATTTATCGCAACAAATTGTACGCCTTTGACATCATTTTCAATCATTCGGTTGACAGCATTACCACCACCGCCACCCACTCCTATGACTTTGATTACTGGTTTTTGATTGAAACCATCATTTTCTCCAAATACCATACGATCCCTCCTAATTTATTAATAAATGATATATATTAAGTATACACTAAATCAATTTTAAAATAAAGACATTTAAGGTTATTTTACTTAGTCTTTTTGATGGTAATAAGATTTATAAAATTCTTCTTTAAAATCAAGTAATCTATCTTCTTTAATCGCTTGTCTAATTTGCGCAGTAAACTGTTTCAAAAACAATAGATTTTGGTACGTTAATAAGCGATAACCTAACATTTCATCGGCTTTAAAAAGGTGTCTTAAATAGCTTTTCGAATATTTACTAATTGGACTATCTAAACCAGGATCTAGTGGACTTAAATCTTCCTCAAAACGCTTATTTTTGATCTGAATACTACCTTGAGTTGTCATCGCGGTACCATGTCTAGCGTTTCTAGTGGGATAGACACAATCAAACATATCAATCCCATTAATTACCCCATTAATCATGTCATCTGGAGCGCCAACTCCCATTAAATATCTAGGTTTATCTTGTGGCATTAAGGGGTTTAAGTAAGCCAAGATTTCTGCCATTTCATCTTTAGTTTCCCCAACTGATAATCCCCCAATTGAATAGCCTGGAAAATCTATTTCAGTGGTAAGTTCAACACTGAGTTTTCTTAATTCTTTATCTAATCCACCTTGAACGATACCAAATAGGGCTTGATCAGTTTTATGGGCTTCTTTACCTCTTTTAGCCCATCTAGCTGTTCTTAAAACGCTATCTTTCATATATTCATATGAAGCATCCACTGGTGGACATTCATCAAAACTCATGATGATATCAGCGCCCAAGTCTTCTTGAATTTGGATTGCTTTTTCAGGTGATAAAAACAATAAATCACCATTTTTAGGATTTCTAAATTCGACTCCACTTTCAGATATTTTCCTTAATTCACTCAAACTAAAGACCTGAAACCCACCTGAATCCGTTAAAAGAGCACCCTTCCATTTCATAAATCCTCTAATTCCCCCGTGCTTTTTAATTATCTTTTCACCCGGTTGAAGCCATAAATGATAAGTGTTCGCTAAAATAAGACCATCACTAACCTCTTTAATTTCTTGTGGGTTTAATGTTTTGACGGTTGCTTGTGTACCAACAGGCATAAAAATAGGGGTTTCAAAACTGCCATGTGGGGTATGTAAAATCCCATATCTTGCACCCGATTGTTTACAGACATGTTTTAGTTCAAATGATATTGCCATTGTTTTACCTCTTGTAATAGTTATTTTAAAGTGTTATAATTCACCCGGTTTTAAACCCGCTGTACTAGAACACCAGCGAAAACAAAACAAGGAGAATTACAAATGAAAAATTTTAGTGTTTTAGATTTAAGTAGACAAGCCATTATCGCGGCGATCTACGTTGTCTTGGTATTCGCATTCCAATGGATAAGTTTTGGTGATATCCAATTTAGAGTTGCTGAATTATTGTTACTTTTGGTCTTCTTTGATAAAAAGAGCGCGGTTGGATTAACATTAGGGGTGGTTATTGCAAACTTGTTTAGCCCGATGCTAGCTTATGATATGACCTTTGGGGTTGCCGCAACTTTACTTACTTTAGCCTTGATGATTTTACTAAGAAAATGGCCTTATGTTGCCTTGTTAATGCCTGCTTTATTTAACGGGTTACTGGTTGGATATTCACTCTATTTAGCATTTGATTTACCATTTATCGCGAGTGCGATCTCAGTTGGAATCGGTGAGTTTACCGTTACCTATATCATTGGTCTCCCTCTATACTATATCTTAAAGCAAATTCATTTTGAAACCATATACTTTAGAGAATCCGAAACAAAGAAATAGCTTAAGGCTATTTTTTTATTTTTTTGTGGGCTGAAGCCATCGGATATAAAGGTAAATCTTTTTCTTCTACTAGGACATATTCATCATTATTCACTTCACATATCCCAAAATGAACATCCATATGCCAAACAAGATGGGTAAAAACATGTTTATAAGATTTTGTTTTATTGAGGTTTAATACTTGGATACCCAAACTGTCTAACGCATCAATCGCATAGTTTAAATTTTCACTATTAACTTGAGGGTATAAATAAAGTCCGTTAAGAAGCGTTTCTGTTTGACGTTTTAAGAGGGTTCTTCCTTTTAAATCTTTCAAAATAAATGTCTGCATTATCATTTCTTTTTTATCTTTAGCCTTTGATTTATAGGGTATCAAACCAGTAAGATTATTATTATAAGCAAAACAGTTATCTTTAATTGGACAAATAAGGCAATTCGGTTTTGTTTTAGAACAGATTGTTGCGCCAAGTTCAATTAAACCTTCCGTAAAAGAGCGGGTTGGTTGATTGATTAAACCAGATAGATGGTGTTTAATGTAATTCTTTGTTTCTAAAAGACTAATATCTTCTTTGATGCCTAAATAACGACTCATGACTCTTAATACATTACCGTCTACAGCAACAGATGGTTTTTGATAGGCAATGGATAAAATAGCACTGGCAGTATAATCGCCAATGCCTTTTAGTTTAATAAGATCCTCATAGGTGTTTGGAATTGTACCTTGATATTTTTCAACTAGGGTTAAGGCAGTTTCTTTAAGGTTTTTTGCGCGGCTATAATAACCTAAACCTTCCCATAATTTATATAATCTATCATCTTCGACTTGTGCTAAATCATAAACAGTCGGTAGCGCCTTAATAAATCTTTCATAATAGGGAATGACAGTTAGGGCTTGAGTTTGTTGTAACATCACTTCAGATATCCAAATTAAATAAGGAATATTAGTGTGACGCCAAGGTAAATCTCTTTGATTCAATTCAAACCATTTAATGATATTATTTGAAAAATGATTCATCAATTTCTACTTCTCTAATGCCACAATGTTCAATCATGTCAAAGATATGGGTAAAAGTTGTCATAACCATCCCATGACAGACAACAATAATTTTATTATACTTACCTATATAAGGTCTTAATGCTTCATGGGTCCGTTTTTTTAGTTCATCGTAAGTTTCCCAATCGGTTACCTTTTTTTTAGTATCTTTACCTTCATTACTCATGAATTCATCATAAGCTTTGGAAACTTCTTGTTTAGCTCTAAATGTTTTATCTGGCATCCATTCATGTAAGTCATTTTCAATTGTTAATTCAAGGTTTCTTAATCTACTGATGATGGCAGCTGTTTGTAAAGCTCTTGTATAAGGGGATGAAACTATGAGTTCTGCATCATCTAGCCGAAAAGAACTTGAAACGTTAATGGCTTGAGCAACGCCTCTTTCGGTTAGTTTGCCTAAATCATAGCCTTGGCCAATATAGCCACGTTCAATGACTTCGTCATAACGGGGTTCACCGTGACGGATTAAAACAACTTTCATTTTGCTAGTGATCCCATTGGGTCCCATGGTTTTAGGACAATCGGTTGACTATTATAAGTAGTAAGCTCAGATTTAGTTAAATATTTTTTATGAACGACGCCTTGGTAAACATGTTCTGAAAACCAAGTGTTTCTCATTAAATAATAGCCTTTAGACGCTTTGTCTTCACCCCATGAGTTTTCAATCTTCCATTTAGTTGGTTTGCCATCTTCTAAATTAACACCGGTAATAACCATCGCATGGTTCATTGCCCCTTGTAGATAATCTAGTCTTGCTTCTTTATTCATTCTAAAACTCATGTCAAATGCGCTATCAAAGTCATAGGCAGTATCATCCCAAATACCACTTTCTCGATCCCCAAAAAAGGCAACATCTGAACCAAACCAAACGACTTCTTTATCATTTAATTGGGCTAAAATAAGTTCTTCTAACCGTGACATTTCTACATTTAAGTGATTAATGTTTTTACCGCCAACCACATTATTTAAATATTGAATCGTATAATTTTTATTGAACGGTTTGTCTTTGGTTGGCGCATTAATGATTGAAACATAATCATCTAAATCATGATTTAAAGCTTTGTAAAAATCTAATGGGTTTTGATTCTTAAGGAGATGGTAATTCTTCTCTTTATCAACATATTCAAAATCAAAAGACTTAGGTGGTAAACCTAATGTGGTTGCTAAAAAATCATAAAGTCTTGCCAGTGTTTCCTCTTTTAATGCTTTTATTTCACTTGATTTACCAGATTGAAATAATTCTCTGGCAGTATAGGCATATTTTCTAAGTTGAATATTGATTAACCGGTTCATATAACCTGAGTTTGATGATGAATGGGTTTCTGGCATTGCTTCTTTAATAACAAGCCCATATTTATTAATCAAATTAACAAACATGTCCCATTGTCCACCATCTTGTATGCCTTGTGCGAGTAGATGCTTTAAGGTTCGATCGTCTTGATTACAATCTAAAAAATCATCGATGGCTTCAATAAAAAAATTAATCTTTTCATATTTATCATAGAAGGCTAAATAGTTTTGAGAAAATTCAATATTAGAAACATTATATTTCTTTGCTGCAACTTCTCTTAAAACATTTAAACCGGCAAATAGCCAACATCTACCACTTGATTTTTGGTTTGTAACAGGTAATGTTTCTAAATCAATGGAAAACTTAAAATTTGTTTCTAATTGAGATTCAGTTACATAGGCAATATCCATTAAAGGATTTTTTGCCAAGGCATGTCTTAATACCTTTTGGACTGGATTGTCATTGTAAGACTCTTGTAATTGTTGGAGTCTTTTTTGTGTAATTGGCTTCATTGTTTAGCCTCCTTCATATTAGTTAAATGGCGCTCCGGAAAGGAATCGAACCCTCAACCGTTACCTTAGGACGGTACTGCTCTATCCGTTGAGCTACCGGAGCATTTATACTTCTCTTATTCTATCATTTTTTTTACTATCTAACAAGCGACTATGAAAAAAAAAGGCTTTAAATTCAAGCCTTATTTGATATCGATGATACGAACAGTGTTAGTTGATCCGTGTTGTTGAGCAAACCCTGAGGTAATAATTATTTTATCATTTGGTTTTAATCCAAGTTCTTTGGCAACTTCAACTGCAATTCTATCATAACTTAAAAAGTCGGAATAGTCTGTTCTAAGGACCGGAACAACACCCCAATAATAAGATAGTTTTCGACATGTTTTTTCACGGTTACTGATGGCAATAATTGGGACATTTGGTCTGAATTTACATAAACGTCTTGGTGTACCACCCGTTTCAGTAAACGCCACAACTGCTTTTACATCAGGTAAGGTTAAACAAATTTGGCTAACACTCATTCCGATTGCATCATTGACTGTAGATTGTGAAGAAGCGATGGCTTTATCTAATTTATCTTCATAGTTAATAATTGGTTCAATGGCTTTAGAAATAATGTCCATCGTTAAGACAGATTCAACTGGATATTCTCCCATTGCTGATTCACCACTTAACATAATAGAGTCTGAACCATCTAAGACAGCATTCGCAACGTCAGAAGCTTCTGCTCTTGTTGGTCGTGGTGAAGCAATCATTGATTCTAACATATGGGTAGCGGTTATAACTGGTTTACCCATTTCATTGGCTTTCTTTATCATATGTTTTTGATAAACAGGAACCATTTGTGTAGACACTTCAACCCCTAAATCTCCACGGGCTACCATGATGCCATCGGATACTTCTAAGATTTCATCAATCGCATCAACCGCTTCTTGAGATTCAATTTTAGAAATGATTTCGATATTACTACCATTTAAGAAATTCAAAATTGATCGAATTGATTTAACGTCTTCTGGTGTTCTAACAAATGATAAAGCGATCATGTCAACATCCATTTGGACCGCAAAGGCAATGTCCTCAGAGTCTTTTTTACTTACGAAAGGCATTGAGACATGAACACTCGGAGTATTAACCCCTTTTTTATCTTTAATCTTACCGTTATTCATTACTTCCGCAACCAAATAACTAATCTTGTTTTCGATAACATTTAGTCTTACTTTACCGTCATCAATAAGAAGATAATCACCCATCGTAACGTCATCAAACAATTCTGGAACACTGATATGAAATCCTTCTTTGGTGCCTAAAACATCTTCTTTATAAATTTTAACAATGTCGCCTTTTTTATAGTCAACACCACCATTTTCAAATTTACCAGTTCTTATTTCTGGACCTTTCGTATCCGCTAAAATACCAACATGTTTACCAAGTTTTTTAGCTACTTCTCTGACCATGTTAATTCTATTTGTATGTTCTTCTTTAGTACCATGTGAAAAGTTTAATCTAGCTACATTCATACCCGCTAAGATCATTTTTTCAATCATTTCAGGACTGTCTATCGCAGGTCCAATGGTACATACTATCTTTGTTTTTCTAACCATAATTATTCCTCATTTCATTCAATGGTATTGTATCACGAACACATCGTTATTACAAGGAATGGGAAGCGCTTAACTAGAAAAAAAAGATAATCACGTGGATTATCTTCAGCCTTGTAAATCATTGAGTAATTTTTGTAAGGTATCGTAGGCGTTCCCTAGATATAAATGTAAGCCAGTTTTTCGATTATAAATCGGGTTTGGTACCCCTGAATAACCGGGATTTAAATCATAATTGAAGATGAATATTTCTTTGGCTTGATCGACATTCAAGATTGGCATTCCATAAATAGGGGTATCGGTATTGGTTCTCGCCGCAGGGTTTAAGACATCGTTAGCGCCAATAACTATGACCGCATCGGTTGTTTTAAATTCATCATTAATGTTATCCATTTCAAATAATATATCATAATCAACATCAACTTCTGCTAATAAAACGTTCATATGACCTGGCATTCTACCCGCAACTGGGTGAATCGCGTATTTTACAGAAGCGTTATTCTTGATAAAGAAGTCTTGAAGTTGTTTGACAAAACCTTGAGCTTGAGCAATCGCCATACCATAACCAGGAACGATAATGACTGATTTGGCCTCTTTTAATACTTGAAGGGGGTTTGTATTTTCAGTGATCGTTTCTTCTTCAAAAGATTCTATTTTTCCGGCTTCAATAGATCTATTCATATGGGTTTTACCCAATAAAATATCAACTAAACCACGATTCATTGCTTTACACATTATTTGAGTCAATAATAAACCGCTCGCCCCAACAATCGCTCCAATTGAAACTAAAAGTGGATCTAATAAGGCTAAACCTGATAGCGCGGCTGCTAAACCGCTAAAACTATTTAATAGTGAGATAACGATTGGCATATCCGCCCCACCAATTTTTAAACTAAATACCACTGAAAATAAGATACCGATACCTAAGCCTAATCCAATAATTGTCCAAACATTCACAGAAACGATAATTGGAACAACCAAAGAAGCAATAACAATCAATAACGAGATAATCAAAATGGGTTGATAGCCTTTAAGGTGGATTGGTCTTTGGGGAAGAGTTCTTTGAAGTTTTAGTGCCGCAATGATGCTTCCAACAAAAGTAACTAGTCCAATATAAAAGCCTAAATAAGCCGTAACATAAAGAAATATGTCAGTATTTGGGGTAGATTTATATATAGCAAACCCACTAACAATCGTTGAAACT
>Ga0265293_10013311_pt1 | contig 10699 bp, 4 predicted proteins | sample Munlanlewell138R_FD_192505 | JGI IMG/M metagenome (GOLD analysis project Ga0265293, IMG submission 192505) | Leachate microbial communities from a municipal landfill in Southern Ontario, Canada - Leachate well 138R | ecosystem: Engineered > Solid waste > Landfill > Unclassified | place: Canada... | reverse complement strand
TGCGGTGTCAAACCGCCGCGTGGCGGGTCGACTACAATAATATCCGGATTTGGCAACTCTTTAAGTGAGTCGGACTGGTTCAGATCTTTTTCAAGGTTCGCAACCCGGAAGATTGCATTATCGATGGCGTTCAGGCGAGCGTTTTCCTGCGCATCGGAAACGGCATCTGCAACGATTTCCAGACCGATTACTTGGCGGCAATCGCGCGCCAGGTAGAGGCCAATGCTTCCGGTGCCGCAAAATAAATCCCAGATGATCTGATGACCAAGCGGTTGGACAAATTGACGCACGATTTCATAAAGCTTAGCCGCCATCCGGGTATTGGTCTGGAAAAAGGACGCCGGTGAGATTTTAAAAGTCAGATCGCCAATCTGTTCATTAATAAATAACTCTCCGGTCAGCTGGTGGATAGCCTCGCCGGTCGTCTTGCCGCTGACATTTTGAGTAACGGTATTAACGATTGATCTGACATTTGGTATTTCTTTAATTAAAGTATCAGTCAGAGGTTTTAGAATCTGAAGCATATTTCTGGATGTCACGAAATTTATCATAATCTGGTCGGTCAAAATGCCCTTGCGCAGGACGAGATGCCGCAAATCGCCGGTATGTTTGTTTAAATTATACGGTATGAGCTGATTGCGAAGCGCAAAATCGCGAACCAGCGGAATGATTTTAGCGGTCTCCGCAGGCGCAATCAGACAATCGTCAATATCGATAGCTTTATAATAATTATCCGGGATACGTAAACCCAGAGCAAAATCTATAGGCCGACTAATATCGTCGTCTTTTAATAGCCAGCGCTTGTCGGAAAAGGCAAATTCCATTTTATTGCGATAACGAAATATTTCGTCAGATGGAATGATTGGGTTGATTGGAACATCGCTAAAACCGCCGAGATGTCGATACAATTCGTCGATCTGTCGTTCAAGATATTTAGTCTGTTGTGCGTGAGGCAGGTTTTGAAAACGGCATCCACCACAGTTACGAAAATAGGGACAGGGCGCCGCAATTTCCAGCGGGCTTTTTTCGAGGATGTCCACGATGCGCGCTTCGGCGTAATTTTGCTTGACCTTCTTAATTTTAGCTTTTACGCGTTCACCCGGCGTACCGCAACGCGCAAAAAAGATGATAAAATCATCGACCCGGGCGAGTCCCTGGCCGCCAAAAGCCAGGTCGTCAATAGTCAGTTCAATTTCCTGATTGCGTTTGAAGGAAGCCGTCAAACAGAAAAAATCCTTTGCTTCATTTGGATGCCGAAAAGTCGATGGTTACTTCGTCGATCTGGGAAGGGTCCATGTGTTTTTCAGCATATTCAAGATAGATTTTTTCCTTGATGAAAATTTGAAATAGTTCCGGATCAATATGTCGGTCGCGCGCCATAAAGTTCATGATTTTCATAGCCTCGGAAAGCGTTTTACCTTTTTTATAAGGGCGATCGCGGGCGGTCAGGGCTTCGAAAATATCCGCCAGCGCCATGATTTTGGCTTGCACCGATAGTTGCTCGTCCGTTAAATGATTGGGATAGCCGGTGCCGTCCAGTTTTTCGTGGTGACCTCCGGCAAATTCCGGCACCCGGCGCAGTTTTTTCGGATAGGGCAATTTTTCCAGCATTTTGATCGTCACGACTACATGATTATTAATGACCTGGCGCTCAGCATCGCTCAACGTACCGCGCGGGATACACAGGTTTTCGACTTCCTCGGTGGTCAATAACCGTTGTTTTTGACCGTCGATCTCGATTTCGGTATTACCTATCTGGCGAATGTGTTCCTGTTTATCAGGAGCCATAAACTCGCCGCCGATATTTGCCGTCTGAATGAAATTGAACTCATCCCGCAGGCTTTTAATACTCTGGGCATAATCTGCTAAAAAACTGTCTGTCTGCTCAATCGCGCCATTGTGAGGCGAGGAATATTTTTCGAGTAGTTTGATTTTAATATCGCGTTTGAGGATTTCGAATCTCGCCTGGACGGTATTAAGACGATCGTAGATGGTTTCCAGTTTGGTCGATTTATCAACGACATATTCCGGAGTGGTTATTTTGCCAATGTCATGCATCCAGGCCGCGATCCGCAATTCCTTTAAATTATCCTCGTCCATGAAGAAATCGGCATATTTGCCATAATTGATTTCATTGACTTTTTGGGCGATTTGCATGGTTAGTTCGGCGACGCGTTCGATATGACCGCCCGTATAAGGTGATTTTTCGTCAATAGCGGAGGCGATGACCTGAATGAAGGATTCGAACAAATTTTCCAGGTCATGGATCAGGCGGGTATTGGTAATCGCCACCGCGGCTTGCGACGCCAGTGAAATTATCAGCCGCTGGTCGGTGGCTGAGAAGGGGGTGACCTCACCTGTGACTGGATCCTGGGCGTTGAGAATTTGCAGAACGCCGATGATTTCATCCTCATGATTGCGCATCGGGACGACCAGCATGGATTTCGAGCGATAGCCGGTTTTCTTATCGAAAGCCCGCGTCCCGGTAAAGTCGAATCCCGCGACATCGTAGACATCGGGAATATTAACGATTTCACCAGTCAGTCCGACGTGAGCTGAAACCATCGCATGATTGGGTTGACCATCCGGCAGATAAAGCTTTACCGGATACCAATTGATCGGATTGCCGGAAGTGCCACCCATTTTGATATTGAGCGAACCGGTCTGCACGATCTCAAAATTGAGCGATTTGCCGTCGTCATTCATCATATAGAGTGTGCCGCCGTCGGCGTTGGTGAAACGGCGGGCTTCATCCAGAATCATCTGCAGAAGAATCGGGAGATTGTGTTCGGCAGAAAGGGCGGCGCCGATCTTGGAAAGGTTATCGATTTTATTACATAAATCCGCAATATAATGCTGGATCGTCGGTGTGGCGCCGTTGATTTCAGCCTTTAGCGTCGGATCGTCCTCAAATTCACAAGATGCCTTAGGGGTTTTATCCCCGGCCGGTACATTTATCATTATTAATCCTCGGTATGTTTTATTTCAGATAGCGTTTTATCAAATATCTTAGAGTGATTTCCTGCTTTTCAGTGACAAGTTTTAGGATAATAAGAGATCCGACTATGATCAATAGTACTGCCGCAAATCGCCCGCTCGGAGAACCAAATGTCAACAAATTGTTTATTTGAATGACGAGGAAATATCCGATGGCAGTATAAAGATAAGCCGGGGGATTCGGACTGATGAAATATTTTAAGCAGAAGAAAAGCCAGATTAAAGGTAAAATAAATTGTAAATAAACAGTCAGGTAGGTGGATAAAGCCAGATAATTGTCCGGCAGAAAAATTGCAGTTATAACGATCAGCGTCAGGATTCGCAGAAAGTCATTCTTAATCAGATTTTTAAGCATAAACGCGGCAAGAGCAACAATGCCGGTGATCAGAACAGACTTGAAAATTATAATCTGAACGGCATCAAAGAATGGAAAAGCTGACTCCTCCAATCCGGAAATTGTAAAGTACCGGGCAAGAAGCGCGGGATTGATCTGGTTTATGACAATATTGGTAAGGCGGCTAATGGCTAAAAGTCCGCTGATAATCATAACGGACGCGATCAGGGCGTCGCGGGTATATTGCGGTCGAACCGTTCTTCGCAGGGCTTGAGCGGTGTCCGGATGCAAAAACCCGATGGCGGAAAGTACCAGCGCGCTTATTAAACCGATCGCCAGGGCTTTCAGAATGTTAAGTAAAATCCACAGAAAATTCCAGTTGGTTAGCGACCAGCTGGTGTCATAGCCAAGCAATGCCCCGGAATGATTTGGACCGCTCACAACCAGGGTTAAAATGGTAATCAGCGCGGCGATCTTGACAATCAGACGCCAGCCACTGAAAGCGGTCTGACGTTTTTTGAACAGACAGAGAACCACCCAAAAGATCAGTATGATAAGTAAACCGATCTGTAATCCGGTCATGACCGATTGGATAGTCGTGTGGCGTGTTTGAATCAGCAACCAATCCTCGGGAATTTTATAATCAGTCGCAAAAGATGCGATTTCACCGCCTTTAACAGCGACTTTCAAACGCAGGCGAGCTTCTGCAATACTGGCGGGATGCTCCGGGCGGGATTCCCAGATGAAATTATAATCGGTGCGATTGGGCAAAACTTGCGAGTTGGACTCAACCAGTGTAAAATCCGCTATATTGATCTTTCGAAGGGTTAGAAATTCTTCGGCAATTTTTTGAGCGCCTGACTTCGGCAGATTAGCGCCAGCCGCGGTTTCATCCAAAATGTGGTCAAAAGCAACCACCGTGTTACTCATAGGATTAATAAAAATGCGATACTCTTCACGTTGATTAGCCTGGAAAAAGCGCACTTCCCAGGCGATCAGGTCAGGCAGATATTGCGCCATAGTCGTATTGAGTTGTCGAAGCGAAGAATGCTCGATAACATACTGTCCCATTAAGGGATCGTAGTTATGATTTATTCCCAGAGCCATCTTATAATCTTCCGGACTAACGCCTTGCTGTGAGAGATATTCAGCCGCAGTGCGCTTGATTTCATTTTTCGGAATCGGGTAATTATAAAATTCACCCACACGCTGGGAAGGAATTAGTAAAACCAGACAAAATATCGCGCTTATAATTAACCCGATCCGGACTTTGCGCGGTGAGTAACTCACATAGGCCGCCGATTCCGGAGCTGTCGGTATTTCAACAGCGGGGATCGCCTCAGGCTCTGTTACAGCCAGCGGCTCATTGTTAAGTAAGCCTGAAGAATTCGCAAACCGACGGGTTCGCAGGTAACTAATAAGGTTGTAGAGAATCGGCAAGAGAATCAGACCGGCGGCCAAACAAGCCGTAACGATTAAATACGGCTGACCGGTTTTGACCAGAAAAACGGCGGTATAGATGGCATCGACTGTGTAATGCCAGACCAGCACGGTCAAAATTCCAAAGCGCATAAAAATCATCCCGATGAAAATAGCGAACAGGCTGACCTCAGCGCCCCGAATCCAAAACGGCTGGTTCGGATAATTGGCATGCGCAAATCCCCAGATCAGCGCCGGAACCAGAATGGCAAGCGGTTTCGAACGAAAAATCTTCCCGATAAATGGGATGGCAAACAAACGGAATGAGAATTCTTCAGTCACCGCCGGAATAAATCCAATTAGCAAGACGAAAATCCAGGGGAAGTAGGTATTCAGGACATTCGAGTAAGTTACTTCAGTCGGAGCCCAGGCGCCGAAACGATTAGCAACCACATAAAAACAGGTCTGATAAGCAATAAATACCACCGCCAAAACCAAACCGGCAATTGACTTGGTCAGAAAGGATTTAGTCCGCAGACCCGCCGGGCTGAAAACCTTGGCCAGCGCGAAGTGATCGGGATGTGCCCGGCGGTAGAGCGCCTCGCCCGCTCCGGCAACTATTGCAACCAGCAGTCCGTAAAGCAGGGCGACCAGAAAAGTCTGGATAACATAATTGCCGTAATAATTGCCGAGCGACTGGTTAGTGTCGAAAGCATATATTTGAATTGGCAACTCATTAAGCTGACTGGCGATTTGCAGTATAATCGTTATTATTCCGAACCACATGGCGGTCTTGATATGAACATTTCGGCGATTCAACTGAATGATAAAAACAATTAATGCGGCCACAAGAAGCAGAAAGAAGAAAAGATCGGCCGTTAAGGCGGTCGTTGAGTTAAGTGATCGCATGTTTCTATAATTGCGCAACCATTGCTCGGGTAATTTCCAGTATTCGCGATATTTACCGATTTTATCGCCCTGAACTCCAATCTCGAGCCGGTAGGTCGCATTGAAAATCTCGACGCCTTTCTTTTTATAGGTGAAGTAATAATCGGTGCGATTGGGCTTGATATCGGTTTTTTCTTCAAGAAACTCCCATTCGTCGGAAGTCGCCTGCATCGCCGTGATTAAAAATTCCTGGCATATTTGCCGGGCGGCTTCTAGCGAAATGCTGGCCGCGGCGGCTTCCTCCGGAAGGATATGTTCGAAATCAGTGATTTTTCCATCCAGTGTCAAACTGACCTTAAATTCCTCACGTGAAAGTGGTCGAAACCAGCGATTTGACCAACGCCAGATGGGGAAATCTTCGCTTAGCAACTGGCCGGCTTCCGCCGGATCAACCTCTTTTTCGATGAAAATTTTAGATATTTCATCATAGTTGAAAATCACAGCATGGCGATAGCAGTTCAGATCGATATTTTGGCGACTGAGGAATTTTTCGGCCAATATCCGCGATTCAGCGCGGTTTACATTGAATTTCAAGTCATAAGCCGGGAAGGCTTTACGGTAATTTTGATTTAAATAGAGAATGGAAATCAGCAATAGGGCTCCGCATATTGCCAGCAGATTCCAATCTTTCCGGGTCAGTTTATGGTCATTCATACAAATACTGCAAAAAACCTACCTTAAAATAAGTCTATTTTAAATAAAACAAAAGACTCCGTTTGACAACGGAGTCTTTTTAAAACCGGTAAAAGCAGGGATACTGCTTCGTTTTACTTTCTGCCGCGAGCCATTTTGGCGCGGGATACGTCTCCATTCTTATCAATGAAGTAGAGGTATCCCTCTTGTCTTTTTACGCCGCATTTCTGAATAACCTGTGCGCCGCCGCCCTTATTTCCGCCGCGGGCCATTTTTGAACGAGCTACATTACCTGCTTTGTCGAGGTAGTAAAGGTAGCCTTTTTCCTTTTTTACGCCACATTTAACGACTTTTTCTGCCATTGTAATTTCCTCCTAAAGTTAGTTAAATACATTTTATGGGTAAATGTTAAGAGACAAAAGTTAAAATGTCAAGAAAATCTTCCGTCGGAAAGCGAAATAATTGTCGATATTTAATAAAAAATGCTTAAAAAAGGGCTTCAATGACTGTTTTTAATGATTCTTTCGGTTTCCAAGGCAATCACCAACTCTTCGTTGGTCGGGATTACCATGACCTTGATTTTTGATTCGGAGTGGCTTATAAGGCTTTCCACGCTCCGGATACATTTATTGCGTTCGGGATCCAGCCGAATGCCCAGATTATCGAGGTTGGAAAGTGATTTTTCCCGCACCAGGGTCGAATTTTCGCCAATTCCGCCGGTAAATACAATCAAGTCGGCGCCGTTCATTACCCCGATGTAGGCTGAAATGTATTTTTTTACGCGGTAACAGAAAACATCCAGAGCTAATTGTGCGCGCTGATGGCCGGAGGCGGCGGCGCTTTCGATTTCGCGCATGTCACTGGAAAGTCCGGATAGACCTTTCATTCCGCATTGCTTATTGAAAAAGGCGTTAGCCTGATCGACCGAGAAGTTTTCGCGGTCGGCGATCGTAAAGATCAAGCCGGGATCAATATCGCCACAGCGCGTTCCCATAACCAGACCTTCCAACGGGGTAAAACCCATTGAAGTATCGACCGAGATTCCGCCTTGAACGGCGGTAATACTGCTCCCGTTACCGAGATGACAGGTAATTATTTTCAGTTCTTCGAGCGGAGTTCCAACGATTTCAGCCGCCCGATTGGCAACGTAATAATGGGAAGTACCATGGAATCCGTAGCGACGGATACCATATTTTTCATAATAGCTATACGGAATGCCGTAAGTGTAAGCATAGTCCGGCATGTTGACATGGAAGGTAGTGTCGAACACTCCCACATTCGGCGTGGCCGATAATCGATTCAGACTGGCTTCGATGCCTTTAATGTTGGGCGGATTATGCAGGGGAGCGAATTCGATGCATTCATATAATTTGTTGCGGACCGCCTCATTAATCAGAACCGATTGTTTGAAAGCGGCGCCCGCGTGCACTAAGCGATGACCGACCGCCTCGATTTCAGACAGGTTTTTTGCGACGCCGTGTTTTTGGTCAACCAGAATATCCAGAATACAATTTATGGCGGTCTGGTGATCGACGATACTATCGGTTATAACAACCTGATGACCATCATGACGCTTATGCGTTAGACTGGTGCCACTTATGCCAATCCGGTCCACCAATCCCTTACAGAGCACGGTTCGCGTACTGGTATCGATAAATTGGTATTTAACCGACGAACTGCCTGAATTCAGCGTCAGTACTTTCATGCTTTATTTTTTCCATTCTTTTAAATTAAAATTTGTCAGCAGGTTGTGGATAAAAATGTTGGTTGAACCACTTACTTTCACAATTTATGGCGAATATTAGTGATTCTTCCTCTATTTTCAAACTACTTTTCGAGAAAGAAATCCATCTTTTTATTTTAAAAACGGGGTTTGTGATAAAGCGCAAAATATCCTTTCCGATAACAGGGCGATTAATTATACAGTGGCTAAATCAAGTAGCTGGGCGTTTGATTGGTACTACATTTAGTTGTCAGGCGCTTTTCAGCTTTCAATTCAAATTTTAACTAATTCTTTAAATGGATCGTATAAATTACATTATTTCAAAAAGATTAAATACTTCGCAGAAATTGGTTAATATACTTTTTTGCTTGATTTTTTCTCGGGACGCAAATATATTCCCGATAAATGATAAGACATTTTAATTAATGAAATATCTGGGTAACAAAGATGAAGTCTAAGATTAATTTCGTTTTTGTGGTGTGCATAGCGATTTTAGGGATTGCGAGCACCTCATCGGCTCAACCACGGGAGCCGGAAATTTTCCCGTTTAAGCAGAGTAATACGGTTTTGATTAAAATTGCCGGTGGATTAAACTGCGATAATGATGAGGATCTGGATGTAATTGGCATTGCCGGCTTGGTGGATAGACACGGTCAGTTGATACCGCGTAGCACCTACCTGGTTCATCTGGAAGAATCGGCCGCAGGCGATTTTACGATTCGATGGAGATACGATCTGCCTCAAGATATTAAAGGTGATTTTACCGATGTGGCGATAACCGGCTGGAATGGCGAAAGAGGGCCGGTTATAAATGCCGTGTTAAATATTTCCGAGACTGGCGCAGATTCAAGACCGGGCTGGCTATTATTATTTGAATATTCTGAAGGTTTCGGGCCAAAGCCGACTGCGCAAATGAGTCAGGATGCGGTTTTTACTATCAGGCCACGCCCGCACTATTTGAGTGTCGGCGACGTCGATGACGACGGTATCAAAGACTTGATTATTTCTTCGGCTGGTCCCAGCCGGAATGTTAGTATCATTACCCAGGCCGGGGATGCCGAGTCGCCAACCCTAAGAATCCTGAATTACTCCAGTGATTTGCGGGTTCTATTGGGACTGCAACCTTTTCGAGCCTTGGCGGCCAATGTGGATGCCGCGGCTGGTGAAGAAATCGTAATTTTTGGCGGTCGACAGGATCTGGAGGTAGAAATTTATCGCTCAGACCTGAAAACTCCGCTTTACACCCATGTTTTTTCCGGGATGAAACGCAGTGACTTTGATTTGTCGCAAATTGCGTTTGGTGATCTGGATGGCGATGGCTTTGCCGAGTTTGTTATTCCCTTGCTAAACGGCGGAGTCCAAATCTTATGGAAAGATGGTCAAAGTCTGAAATCAGCGCTTTTAATCCCCCGGGATATTAAAATTTCCGCGATTACTATAGCCGATATTAACGGTAATAATCTGGCTGATATTCTATACACCCAAACCAACAGCGCCGATATTTATCGCCATGAATTCAGTATGAGTGGAAATTTATCCGACCTGAAATCCTATGTTTCCCGTCTCTATTCGAATCCGGTTTTAAACAACATAAAATATTTATCGATCGCGCCGGTGGTTTCCTATACAGGAAAAGCAACCGGCGCGCTCGTTGCTCCCTTCCTCCATCAGAATTTTCAACAGCATGGCTTATGTTATTGGTCGCTCGAAGCGACGGGGCCATTAGCTGAAGAGAGTCTGGTTGATACAGTATTGGGTGCGGTTGACGCCATGCTCGCCAGGCAAGATGTCGAAAAGGGAGGCGAACCTTCCTTGTCGGAGGCGGAATGGCTGATACAACAATTAGGCGAGCTGGAGGGCGAGGAAGTTGAACTGTCTCCTCTGCCGGAAGGCGAAGCGGCTCTTGCCGGTGCCAGGCGTAAAATCTATCAACCGGATGTTCTGGTGCACCCCGGAGAATTGATGCGCTACACTTTGGATATACCCGGTTTGAGTCTCGATGATACTAAAAACCTGAGTGTTAATGTTGAAACTCCTCCCGGGATGAAATTTGACCTGGCAAATAAACTTTTTACCTGGGTTCCAACCGACTCCCAGCTCGGTTTGCATAAAATATCCGCGCTGATTTCATGGACAGGTAAACGCGAATTACGTTCTTTTACTGTCTATGTTAATCATATCCCAAAGATCACCTCATCCATTCCTGACCGCGATATTATTCAGATTGGCGAAACTTTTCGCCTCCAGCTCGAGGTGCATGATGAGAATCCTGACGCTGTTATTTCATATAAATTAATTGACTACCCGGCTGGTGCCAATGTAGATCAGGATGGTGAGATTCTCTGGAAGCCCTCCTTTGAACAGGCTGACTGGTATGATTTTATAGTTGAAGTCAGCGATGGCTATGATACCGATCGGCTGGATTTTGCACTTTTTGTCAATCATCCGGTAAGTATCCAATCCACAGCTCCTAACCTGACCGCTATCGGCAAAAAATACACCTATCAGCCGGTTATCAGTGATAATAACAAGGGCGCCTACCTGAGCTATTATACTCTGTCGCCGCGGATCGAAAACTGGCAACAGACCGGTATCCTCGAGACCCGAATTCTGGACAATGCTGTTCGCAAAAATACTGCAAAATA
>Ga0265293_10013310_pt1 | contig 10700 bp, 7 predicted proteins | sample Munlanlewell138R_FD_192505 | JGI IMG/M metagenome (GOLD analysis project Ga0265293, IMG submission 192505) | Leachate microbial communities from a municipal landfill in Southern Ontario, Canada - Leachate well 138R | ecosystem: Engineered > Solid waste > Landfill > Unclassified | place: Canada... | reverse complement strand
CGGCAAGCCACGCTGGACACCCTGCAAAAGACGCTCGAACTCGTGCGTGCACGCCACGCACTTGGCGATGCATCGGCCGCCGACGTGGAGGCGGCTTACGCTCAATGGACGGCAGCCAACGCGCTCCTTCCGGAAATCGAGGCACGCCAGCGTGCGGCAGTGCTCGGCCTTGGCGTATTGCTGGGGGAACCGCCGGAAAGGGAACTGGCCCTGCTTGACAGCCCTCTCGCGTCCTCCACGCTTCGAGCGCTGCCGATCGGCCAGCGCGCCGACATGCTGCGCAGGCGCCCTGACGTCCTGGCCGCGGAGCGGCGCCTGGCTGCAAGCTCCGCCGATGTCGGCGTGGCCACGGCCGAGCTGTTTCCTAGGCTCTCCATCGGTGTCGGCGGGGGCTTTCAGGCACTGAGCACCGGCGATTGGTTCGATGCCTCCAGCTCGCGCTTTTCGATCCTGCCGCTGATTTCCTGGCGCTTGTTCGACGGCGGACGCGTACGCGCCGAAATCCGGGCACGCGAGGCGGGACTGCAACAGGCGGCGCTGGCCTACGAACAGGCAGTACTGACGGCGCTGGGGGATGCCGAACGCGCCCTGGGTGATTACCACGCCGGACTGAACACACTGGGCCGCCATGTCATGGCACTGGCGGCCGCACGTAACAGTCACGCGCACGCCGCGCAGCGCTACGCGGCGGGCGATAGCGCACTGGTCGAAGTGCTGGCGGCCCAACGCAGCCTGCATGAGGCCGAAACCGCAGTTGTCCGGGCACATGCGAACGCCGCCGTGCAACTGGTGGTCCTGTACAAGGCGCTTGGCGGTGGCTGGGAGGCGCCCCCGGAGCCGTTGGAGGAAATTTCTTTGCAGCCGCCGGCAGGAACATCCCGGTCTCCTGCGGGTCTCAAATGACATCAGGGCGAAGCCGCTGTTGCCCGCATCCAACGACCGTCATGACAAGACCGCCCGGGCTCGGCACGCGTCAGTCGCTCTTCCGGGCGCGCGGCACGATGAGCCGTGTTCTGCTGGTTATTGCCTGGACAACACTCAATCCGGGTGCCGCCCCGGCGACGGAACTCGCAGCCTCGGCAAAATCCCCCGGCTGCCTGCCAGGACAAACCTTGCGCTGGCGCGGTGCCACCCTTCGCCTGGAGAACGACCTGTTCACGGGCACCGATCGCAACTACACCAACGGTGTGGCGCTGATCCTGGTTTCCCGCGATCTGCAGGACACACTCCGTCCGGAGTGCCTGCCCGGGCCGATTGCCTGGTATGCCCGCTTTCTCGGCTGGGCCGATTCCGGTTTTCGGCATGAGCCCGGCATCCGCCCGGCATCACAGAACATCGTCGTTCGTCTTGGTCAGTCCATGTATACACCCGGCGATAAAGCGCGTACTGACCCGGTTTCACACGATCGGCCATATGCAGGGCTGCTGTATCTGGGTCTTGCCTGGAATCGCCGTGCCCTGCCAGAGGATGCGAATCACGAAATACTTGATACACGTGAACTGACTCTGGGTGTGATCGGCCCCTGGTCACTGGCCGAGCAGTCACAGAATCTGGTACACCGGGTGCGGGGCATCGAGCGCTTTCACGGCTGGGACAACCAGTTGCGCAACGAGCCGGCATTTCAGATGGCAATGGAGCGCAAGTACAAGCCTTACACGGACGGTGCCGTTCGCTCCGGCTGGAACAGCGACCTGATCGGCAGCTATTCCCTGCGTGTCGGGAATATCGAAACCTCCGCCGGTGCCGGTGTTGAACTGCGTACCGGCTGGAACATTCCGAACGACTTCGGCAGCTACCCGATTCGACCTGGCGCGGAGAATCGCCCGCCGTCGGAGCTTGCCGAACTGCGCACAACGGAACCCGAATCCGCCCGAGCCCCGAAACCGGGGGCGCATCTGTTCGTGAATCTGGAGGCCAGGGCGGTTGCCTGGGATTTCTCGCTCGACGGGAACCTGTTTCGGCACGGTCACCATGTGCGCCGCCAGCCCTTGATTGCCCAGGCTGCGGTTGGCATCAGCAGCCAGTGGATTGTCCTCGGACGTGGCGTGCGGCTTGCCGTCATGCGCGTCTGGAGAACCCGGGAATTCGTTCAACAGGTCGGTCACCACGCTTTCGGGTCAATCGCACTCGGCGTGGAATTCTGAACAACCCGGCCGGTCTGATCGACAACAACGTCTGTTTTCAAAAGCCTGTACGGAGATTCACGTGAGTCATGTCCTGCAACCCCGCCTCCTTTCCTCGGCCGCATTGGCTCTGCTTCTGGCGATCTTCGCTGGAGGGCTGGCCGCGCAGTCAGTGGAAATCGCGAAGCCGATGGCACTGCGCAACATCATGAAAGAACTCGACCGTGACATGCAGGCGGTCACCGGCGCCATTTCGAGGGAAGAATGGTCAGTGGTCGCCAGACTGGCGCCAAAAATTGCCAGGCATGCCGAACCCCCTCTCGCCGAAAAGATGCGCATCCTCGGCTGGCTGGGATCCGATGCAGGGCAATTTCGCAGTCTGGATCGACAGGTGAATGAGGCCGCCAGGGCGATGGAAGAGGCTGCCGGGCGTGAAGATGGCGAAGCCGTCATCACGGCTTTTTCCCGGACGCAGCAAAGCTGTCTGACCTGCCACCAGCATTTTCGCCATTCGTTCGTGAAGCAGTTTTACGGAACACGGTAGCGCGGGTGACGTCAATCCGCGCCAGAACCCCCGGTTTGCGCGACAATGACGGCCGCTGTGACATCTCACCGCTGCCGGATCCGGTGCACGCGGTGCATCCGGCGACAACAACACCAGGAGACCACATGAAGACGTATCTGAACATCATCAACGGCGAATCCGTCGGTTCGGACCGGACGTTCGAGTCGTTCAATCCGGCCACCGGAGAATCGCTCGGCAGCGCGCCGGTTTCGACGCAGCAGCAGGTCGCCGACGCGGTGGCCGCGGCCAAAGCGGCGCAACCGGCCTGGGCCGCCCTGCCCGATGCCGAGCGCAAGGCGCTGATGATGAAAGTGGCCGAAATCATCAAGGCCAACGATCAGTATCTGGCCGAATGGGTGACGCGCGAACAGGGCAAGCCGCTCGGTGGTGTCGGTCCCGATCAGGTGCCGGGAGCCAGGTTCGAGGTCTGGGGCGCCGAGGTGTGGACGCAGGTGCCGGCCAGTCTCGACCTGCCGGTCGAAGTGGCTTTCGAAGACGATACGCGCCGCGACGAGATCCATCGCAAGCCGTGGGGGGTCGTTGCGGCCATCGCGCCGTGGAACTGGCCGCTGCTGATTGCGATCTGGCAGATCATTCCGTCGATCCGCGCCGGCAATACGGTCGTCATCAAGCCGTCCGAATACACGACGCTCGGCACGCTGGAAATGGTGCGCCTGATCAATGAGGTGCTGCCCAGGGGTGTGGTCAACACGGTCAGCGGTCCCGGCGAAGTCGGCTCCTGGCTGGTGTCCGATCCGCGCATCGACAAGATCATGTTCACCGGCTCGGCACGCACCGGCGTGAAGATCGCCGAGGCCGCGGCGAAGAACATCGTTCCGGTCACGCTCGAACTCGGCGGCAACGATGCCGCCATCATGCTGCCCGATGCCGATCCGAAGGCGATGGCCATGGGCCTGTTCTGGGGCGCTTTCATCAACATGGGCCAGACCTGTGCGGCCGCCAAGCGACTGTACGTCCCCGAGGAACTCTACGAGCCGACCGTGCAGGCGCTCAAGGAACTCGCCGAGGCGATGCCGATGGGCGACGGACTGGCCGAGGGCACCGTGATGGGACCGATCCAGAACAAGATGCAGTTCGACAAGGTGGTCGATCTGGTGGAGAGTGCAAAAACGCAGGGGGGACAGATCGTCTGCGGGGGTGCGCCGCGCGGCGGCCCGGGTTATTTCTATCCGCTGACACTCGTCACCGGTCTGAAAGACGGCGATCGCCTGGTCGACGAAGAACAATTCGGTCCGGTACTGCCGATCATCAAGTACAAAAACGTCGAGGATGCCATTGCCAGCGCCAATCGGCTGGAAGCCGGCTTGGGCGCCTCGGTCTGGTCCAGTGACGTTGAAAAGGCCAAAGAAGTGGCCGGTCGCATCCAGGCCGGTACGGTCTGGATCAATCAGCACGGCATGATCCATCCGATGGTGCCGTTCGGCGGCGTCAAGGGATCGGGTTATGGCGTCGAATTCGGCGTCGAAGGCCTGAAGGCAGTCACCCGGCCACAGGTGATCAGCATCAGGAAATGACGGCTTGCGGGAAACATTGCCCGCAAAAGAAAAGCGCCCTGCAAAACGACATGTTTTGCAGGGCGCTATCTTTTCGGTGAAGGATCATCGGACAAAAGGCAGAAACACTCCCGGGAAAGGTCCGATCCTGCAATGATCGAAGTGATCGGCGTCCGGCGTCCTGCTCTCAGGCTGCCTGAAGATGGCCAATCCGCCTGTTTCAGATCGCGAAATTTTCGCGGTTCTTGCCGGCAAGCCAGGCCGGTTCGCGGCCACGACCCGACCAGGTGGCCCCGGTCTCCGGATTGCGGTATTTCGGTGCGACCGGCTTGCGCGTGCGTGATGCAGCAGCACGCGAATGGCCGAGAGCCTGCAGGACCTCATCGGAACCCAGATTGAATTCAGTGGCCAGTTCACGGATTTTGCTCAGAGCCGCCGTGATTTCCGCTTTCCTGGCCTCGGCAATACGTGCTTCCAGCTCCGCTTTCTGGGCCATCAGTTCCTTGTAACTGCTCATTCGCGACACTCCTGGTCTGTTTGAAAGAACGCCGCGATTCTAACGCATCATCTGAAAGACCAGATACTGCTTTCAATCATGAAAGTTTCTTTTTTGTGCAAATGACAATCATGACAGGAGGTTCACGACAGGAAAGGTCCTGTCATCCGTATCCATTACTTTGATTCAGGGCTTCTTTACTCCTTCGGCAGCCCTCTTCACCGACCGGCGCATCGTCGCCGGACCCCGTCCGATATCAAACCGGTCACCGAATGACCATGCCTGGTTCAACCGGCGTCGGCCGCGATTCGCACCACCGTGCGTCCCTTGATCCTGCCCTGGATATAGTCGTCGAACGCGGTCGGCAATTGATCGAGCGCAATCGTGCGCGTGATCTCGTGCAGATGTGTCGGTTTGAGATCGGCAGCCAGGCGCTTCCAGGTACGTTCGCGCAGCGCGTGATCCGCATAACCCGAATCGATGCCGAGCAGGCTGACGCCGCGCAGGATGAACGGAAAGACCGTCGTCTTCAGCTCGAAGCTGGCCGCGTTGCCGATGCTGGCCACCGTACCGGCCGGCTTCATCGTCGCCAGTACCCACTGCAGGATCGGTCCGCCGACATTGTCGACGGCGCCGGCCCAGCGCGCGCCCTCGAGCGGGCGAATGTGCTCCAGATCAACCGACGCGACGAGTTCGATCGCCGATGCGCCCAGCCCGCGCAGATATGCCTCCTCGGACTCCTTGCGCGTGAGTGCGACGACTTCGTAGCCCAGGCGGGCGAGCATGTCGATGGCCAGTCCGCCGACGCCACCGGTGGCGCCGGTGACGATCACCGGCCCGTTGCCCGGCGCCAGGCCGTTGGCTTCCATGCGTTCGATGCCGAGTCCGGCCGTGAACCCGGCCGTGCCGAGCGCCATCGCCTCGAACAGCATCAGGCCTTCGGGCAGCGGCACGGCCCATTCGGTCGGCACGCGCGCATATTCCGCGTAGCCACCGTGATGCGCGACGCCCAGGTCGTAGCTGGTCACGATCACCGGATCTCCCGGCCGGTAACGGGCATCGGCGCATTCGACGACTTCGCCGGCGAGATCGATGCCGCCGACGCAGGGAAAGCGCCGGATGATCTTGCCGGCGCCGGTGGCCGCCAGCGCATCCTTGTAGTTGATGCTCGAATAGTGCACGCGAACGAGCAGTCCGCCGTCATCCAGTTGCGCCGGGCTCATCGTCGTCAGTTGCCCGCTGACCCGCTCCCCGTCGCGATCGATCCGGTAGGCGGCAAAATTTCCGGTGTCCATGTCTTCTCCCATGCGGCCGGCGCATCCTCCAATCGGGTCTGCGCGGCGTGAACGGAATGACTCTACCGCGAAGCCCGGCAAACGGGTGAACCGCCTCGGGGCAGTTCAGGGTGAAACAACTGCCGATGACATTGCCATGAGGACGGCACCCCGCGCACGCGCTACGATAGCGTCACCATGAGTGTCTCCATCGTCATCAAGCGCGCCTACGAGGACCCCTCCCCGGCCGACGGCTACCGCGTCCTGGTCGACCGGATCTGGCCACGCGGCAAGCGCAAGGAAGCGCTGGCGCTCGATCAGTGGGCGAAGGAACTCGGGCCGAGCACCGTGCTGCGCCAGTGGTTCGGCCACGATCCGCAGCGCTGGGAGGAGTTCCGCGAACGCTATCGGCGCGAACTCGACACGCCGCAGGCACGCGAACTGCTCGCGTCGCTGCTGCATTCAGCCGGCCGCGGACCGTTGACACTGGTCTATTCGGCACGCGACGAACAGCACAATCAGGCCATCGTCCTGCGCGAACTGCTGTTGTCGCTGCGGCATCCGGACCCCGTGAAGTAGGCCGCCGCGCCCGATGAGTTCCCCGACTGGCGCCGCCGGACGACGCCCGGCCCGGGCATCGCCGGGCACTCCCGAAGACAGCCGCTTCGCCCGTCGCCTGCGCCGGATGCTGCGCGGAGACGTGCATTTCGACCGCGCGACGCGTGTGCGCTACGCGACCGATGCATCGATGTACCGCATCGAGCCGCTCGGCGTGGTCATTCCGGCCGACGATACCGATGTCGTCGCCGCGCTGGAGCTGGCGCGCGGGGCCGGTGTGCCCGTGCTGCCACGCGGGGCCGGCACCAGCCTTGCCGGCCAGGCCATCGGCGAGGCGCTGGTGCTCGATCACAGCCGGTACCTGAACCGCATCCTGCGCTTCGATCCGCGCGCCCGCACGATCGAGGTGCAGCCCGGTGTCGTGCTCGATGCGCTCAACGCCTTCCTGCGCCCGCACGGTCTGTGGTTTCCGGTCGATGTCATCAGTTCGGCGCAGGCCACGATCGGCGGCATGGCGGGAAACAACGCGAGCGGCCCGCGTTCGATCCGCCACGGCAACATGGTGCACAACGTCGTCGGCATCGACGCACTGCTCAGTGACGGCACGACCGAACATTTCGGTCCATTCGGCACGGCGGCGCCGCGACCCCTGTCGAGTGCGCGCAGTGCGGCGCTCGTTTCGCGCCTGTTCGCCATCGGCCAGCGCGAACGGAGCGAAATCGCGCAGATGTGGCCACCGCTGCTGCGTCGCATCGGCGGCTACAACCTCGACGTATTCCATCCCCGCTCGCCACGTCCGTACACGGCCGACGGTTCGGTCAATCTCGCCCACCTGCTGGTCGGTTCCGAGGGGACGCTGGCCTGGTTCCGGCGCATCACGCTCGCGCTGACACCGCGACCGGCGGCGCGCCGCCTTGCGATCGTCCATTTTGCCGATCGCGGCGCGGCGCTGCGCAGCGTGCGCGCCATCGTCGCGGCTGGCGCCAGCGCCGTCGAATTTCTCGACGCCACCATCCTTGCCGGGATGCTGGCGACGCTGCGCGGGGATCTGCCGCCCGTGTCCGCATTCGGCGGATATCGGACCGTGCGTGGCTTCGAGACGTCATCCGGGCACCCGGATCAGCAGCCCGGGCATGACGCCGCCGCCTCGATCGCCGCTCATGCGCTCGGAGCCGGCCATCCCCCGGGCAACAGGCCGGACGCCGGTGCCCTGCTCATCGAATTCGAGGGCGAGGACGGCGCCGTGCTGCAGCGGCGCTGCGCCGAGCTGGGCGACGTCGTCGTCCCCGGTTGCAGCCATCGCGTGCATGCCATCGAGCACGAGGCAGCGCAGGACCTGACGTGGCAGGCCTATCGCAGTGCCGTGCACCGGACCCAGTCACGTCCCGGTGCCGCGCAGCCACTCGGATTCGCCGATGATTGCGCCGTGGCGCTGGCCGATCTCGCCGATTTTGCGGCGGACGTCGATCGCCTGCTCGCACGGCACGGCGTCGAGGCAATCCGCTCGGGCCCGGTCTCGGCCGGCGTGCTGCGTGTGCGCCCGATTCTCGTCGCAGACAGCATTGGCGCCCGGACAATGCGGGCGATCGCCGATGAAACCGCCCTGCTCGTACGCCGCTATCGCGGCGCTTTCTCCGGTGAGAGCGGCGACGGCATCGCGCGCAGCGAACGCGTAAACTGGCAGTTCGGCGAACGGCTCGAACGCGCCTTCGAGGAAGTCAAGGAGACTTTCGATCCGGCGCATCTGCTCAATCCGGGCAAGATCGTGCGTGCGCCCCGGATGGATGACCCACGTCTGTTTCGCCAGGTGCCGGATCTCGCGATGCCGCCGCGGGCGACGGCACTCGACTGGTCTGCCTGGAGCAGCAAAGTGGACGAGTCGGCGCAAACGCAGTGGGGCGGTGATCCGGGCGACGCCGGCCCGGGCGCAGCGGGTACCAAGCCGGTCTTCTCCGACGGATTCGTCCGTGCCGCAGCGGCCTGTGATGGCAACGGGCTGTGCCGCCAGTTCGACGCCGGCGCGATGTGCCCGAGCTGGCGCGTGACGCGCGACGAAAAGCATCTGACCCGGGGCCGCGCGCATACCCTGCATCACTTCCTGAGCGCCGGGCTGCCGGATCCGCCCGGTCCGGACGGTGAACAGGTCCACCGTGCCCGGGCCGTGTACGAGGCGCTCGAACTGTGCGTCGGCTGCAAGGCGTGCCGGCGCGAATGTCCGGCCGGCGTCGACATGACGCGCATGAAAATCGAATTCCTGTACGACTGGAACCGTACGCACCGGCTGTCACGTCACGATCGCCTGCTCGCGTGGTTACCGCGCTACGCCCGTCACGCGGCACGCTGGCGCGGACTGCTGCATCTGCGCGACCTCGTTCCCGGCCTGGCCTGGCTGACCGAACGCTGGCTGGGTCTGTCGGCGCGCCGGCCGCTGCCCCGCTGGCGCGCAGACCCGTTCAGCCGGGATGCCGGTACCGACGAGCCGATTGGAACGGACGTGAATGAAGGCACAAAGCGGCCCGCCGACACGCCGACACGCTCCGAAAACCGCCCGTCAACTGAGGCAGCCGCGGCGCGCGAAGTGGTGCTCTGGGTCGATACGTTCAACAACTGGTTCGAGCCGGACAATCTGCGCGCTGCCCGAACCGTGTTGCGTGCCGCCGGATACCGCGTGCGGATCGTGCATGCCCTGCCCGGACAGGATCCACGCCGGCCGCTGTGCTGCGGGAGCACTTTCCTGTCTCGCGGACTGGTCGATGAGGCACGCATCGAAGCGCAGCGCACGCTGGCTGCGCTGGCGCCGTGGGTCGAGCGCGGCGTCCCGGTGATCGGACTCGAACCGGCCTGTCTGCTGACGATGCGCGATGAATTCCTGGCGCTGGGCCTGGGCAGGATCGCGGCGAAGCTGGCTGGCAATGCCTGGCTGCTCGAGGAATTCCTCGTGCGCGAGCATCAGGCCGGCCGTCTGGCCGTCGAGTGGCATGCGCTCGGTCACGATGAAGCGCTGCTGCACGGACACTGCCATCAGAAGGCCTTCGATGCCATGCCGGCCGTGCACACGGTGCTTGGCTGGATTCCGGATCTGACGGTGCGCGAGGTCGGAGGCAGTTGCTGCGGCATGTCGGGCGGCTTCGGCTACGACGCCCGCCACTACGATCTGTCGATGCAGATGGGCGAACTGACGCTGCTGCCGGCGGTCCGACAGGCATCGGATCGCACGCTGATCGTCACCGACGGCAGCGCCTGCCGATGCCAGATCCGCGACGGCGCGCAACGCGAGGCCGTGCACGTCGCCCGGGTTCTCCAGCAGGCACTGGAACCGCAGGCCGCGTCTTCGGCCGTATCTGCTGCGAAGAGGAGCCGGGGCGGGAGTCGGGGCGGCTGACGCCGCGACGACAAAAGAGGCGCGCCGGATCGCTCCCGCCTGTTCTCAGGCTTGCGTGCCGCTTCCCAGTTCACCGGCGATATAGCGCTGACGCCAGGTCTCGAACGGTACCGAATCGGCCGCCTCGATGGTTTCCTGGGCCGCGAGCGACGCCCGCACGGCTGCCTGCTGGCGGGCATCGGCCTGCGCATCCAGCGGGCGGGCGAGCAGTTCGTCCCGGTGTGCCAGCGAACGGGCCAGCGCGAATCCGCGAAACGAACCCTCGCCATTCGATCGGACCCAGTCGAGCTGCCGGGCCGACGGCGTCTGTCCGGCATCAGCGAGCGCGCGTCGGGCCGACGCCAGCGCGTCCCCGTGCGGTGTCGCCGAAGCCGGCTGTGCGGCTCCTTCCGGCAGCAGCGCCGCATCCAGTGCGGCGGCAATCGGTTCGCAGTCGTCGAGCAGTGCCTCGCCCCACTCGCGCAAGGCCCGCTGATGACCGTTTTCATCGAGCATCAGTCCCGGTTCACGGCCATATTGCGCGACGCGATACTGATTGCGCGAAATCGCTGCGATCTGCTGCGGCGTGTCCGGAGCGCTGTCGGCCAGCAGGCAATGCAGCAGGAAGAGATCGAGGAAATGCATCGTCGACACGCCGATACCCACCGGCTCGAACGGATCGATGTCGAGGCAGCGCACTTCGATGTATTCGACCCCTCGTTCGCCCAGTGCGCGCAACGGCCGCTCGCCCGGGCGGATACTGCGCTTCGGGCGGATCGTCCCGTAGAACTCGTTCTCGATCTGCAACA